>ERZ812616.977-NODE-977-length-35381-cov-3.087103_pt1 | contig 35381 bp, 20 predicted proteins | sample MGYA00376249_ERZ812616 | MGnify/ENA primary metagenome ERZ812616 (study PRJEB26924, sample SAMEA4378265) | human gut metagenome | biome: human gut; feature: human-associated habitat; material: faeces | place: China | collected 2013 ...
AATAATTTCTTGTGTAACTATTGAGAAAAAGTTGTAATAAGGATATTGTTGTCCTTTTTTAGAAACGGAGTGTGTTATCCGTTGATAACCACTTCGTTTTTTGTTTAAGCATCTTATTAATAATATGGCAAAATTATACGTTTGTGAATAAAATATATATATGTTTTTTTATCTTCTTGATATCAAGATTTACATGTGCCCAACATATAAGTAATTATGATGTAATATGGGATAGTCCGTCAGAAAACTCTGCCGGTTCGATGCCAATAGGTAATGGGATATTGGGGATGAATGTGTGGGTAGAGAAAAATAGTGATTTGCTGTTTTTTCTATCTCATACAGATGCTTATAGTGAATTAAATCGATTACTCAAATTAGGCAGGATCAGAATTTCATTCACGCCTAATCCTTTTGAAGAAGGAAACTGTTTTTCTCAACGGTTGAATTTGGAAGATGGGGTGATTGAAATTTCCGCAGGAAAAGATGAAAAGAAGGTTGATATACAGCTTTTTTTAGATTCGCAGGATGATGTTGCATATATGACTTATAAAAGTAAGAGTAAGTATAATATTAAATTGACATCTGAGTCCTGGCGACGTACTCCTCATCAAATAATGACGGAAAGTGAAATGTTTTCTTCGTGGTCCTTACTCCATCGGCCGGATAGTATTAAAGCAATTGAGTCGGCTGATGTTTTTTATCCTGAACGAAAAGCTATTGCGTGGAGTCATTATAATGCAACTTCATTACATGAAATTACAATGAAAGTCCAGAGTTTGGAAACGGAATCAAATTGTTTTCCAGATTCAATAATAAACAGACAGTCGGGAATTTATCTGTCAGCTAATGGTATGAATAAGATAAATGATTCAACTCTTGTTTCGAATGGAGCTGTTTCGAAAGCTGTTGTTTCAATCATATCCTTATCGAAACAGGTGAAATCTCCAGATGAGTGGATCAAACAGATTCGTTCTAAAACTTCACGTATATCTCATGAAAGAGCGTTGGCAAATAGTAAAAAACGGTGGCACTCTTTTTGGAACCAAAGTTATTTGTTTGTAGATATACCATCAGATAAAGAATTTGGTTATCGGCTTACGCAGGCTTATTTGTTGCAACGTTATTTGGCTGGTTGCGGAGGACGTGGTAATTTTCCGATAAGTTTTAATGGCTCTATATTCACTACTGATCCTCAGTTTACTGACAATACTAAATTGTTTACACCCGACTATCGAAATTGGGGCGGTGCTTATTGGTTTCAGAATACGCGACTTTTTTATTATCCGATGTTAGCGTCGGGGGATTTTGATTTGATGCATTCGATGATTGATTTTTATTATAACAGGTTGGATGCATTTAAGACAATAGCCAATAAATGTTGGAATGCTAAAGGTATTGTAATACCTGAAACTGTTATCTCTTATGGCACTTATTGTAATAGTGATTTTGGATGGAAGAGAGATGGGAAGGCTCCTAACGAGGTGGAAAGCGGGTACATCAAACACTATTGGAATCAAGGTTTGGAAATATCCAAAATGATGTTAGACTATTTTAGTTATACAAAAGATACTCTTTTCCTTTCAACAAAAGCATTGCCTTTCATCAAAGAAACGGTTCTTTTCTTTGATTCGAAGTTTACAACAGCGGAGGGCAAGATGCGGATTACGCCTACGCAGGTTCTTGAGACTTATTGGAATCATGTTGTTAATGATATGCCTTGTGTGGCAGGTCTTCATACGGTAGTTAATGGGGTAATGGCATTACCGGATGGATTGCTTTCAGAATCGGATAAGACATATTATCAGAAAGTATTGGCCTCTTTGCCCGCTTTACCCATGAAGAATACGGTAAACGGGACTGTTTTTTGTCCGGCATCGGAATATTTGGAAGGTAGAACGACAAACCGGGAGGATGGTGAGTTGTATGTTGTTTTTCCGTTTGGACTGTCTAACTTTTCGAATGATTTGAAAGATGTAGGAATTGAAAGTTTTAATAGAAGAGTTTTTTACAATAATAAATGTTGGGGGTATGATGGACCTATTGCAAGTGTATTGGGTTTAACAGATGACTGTGTTTCTATATTGCGTGAAAAGATAGAAATAGGAAACGACGTTAACCATCGTTTCCCTATCATGTGGGGAAATGCTGACTGGGTTCCGGATCAAGATTATGGAGGAAATCTTTTGACAACGTTGCAAAATATGGTATTACAATCATATGATGGGAAGGTGTATTTATTGCCCGCGTTTCCAAAAGATTGGAATGTGAAATTTAAATTACATGCTACGGATAAAACACAAGTTGAAGGTGCGTTCGTGGATGGAAAGTTACAGTATAAACAAGATGGCATAGCTACAATAATTACAGATAAAAAATGAAACAATCTTATATCATAGGTATTTTATTTTTGTTATTACATTGTTCAGGATGTGCATGTGGTTCTTCAGATATTTACATAGCATTAGATGGTTGTGATACCAATAATGGTTCTATCTCTTCGCCTTTTAAGACCGTTCAGCGGGCCATGGATGAGATTAGTATGTTACAGAAAAAGGGTAATAGTAAGGAGATACATGTTTATTTGCGTGGAGGAAAATATTATTTGACAACTCCATTGGTCTTTGATGAATCCTGTTCGGGTAAAGCATCCGTTTGTGTGGAGGCCTATCAAAATGAAAAGGTTGAAGTATATGGAGGGGTATCTCTCACTGATTGGGAAGCGCATGGGGAAAATATTTTTCGAGTGAAATTACCTGAGAGTTTGCTTAAAAAGGGGCTTTACGTTTTAACGGATAATGGAAAGCCGATGGTGATGGCCCGTTATCCTAATTATGGTTTAGGATATGGCGAAGGGCTGCAAAGAATTGATAATACAACAATTCAGGTGCCGGATGTATGGAAAAATTACGATTTTACGTGTGCTCAAATAGTCGGTTGGATCGGATCTAATTGGTTTTCAGAACAGCGTAAGGTGATAAGTTTCGATCCACAATTAAATAGATTAAAGGTCGATCCCGGTTCGGGTAACTTTGGAGGTCTGAATAATCGTGTTTATATACAGGGAGTTCCTGAGTTATTAGATAAGGAAGGAGAGTGGTGCATCAATAATAAGGATGGATATCTTTATTATTATCCGGTATGTGGAGAAGCCCCGATAAGCGAACGGACAATCGTTTTGCCTGTATTGGATCGAATTTTGGATATTCAAGGAAGCCAAGACAACCCTGTTCGGAATATAACCTTTCGAAACCTGACGCTTTGTGGCTCTAACTTTTGTGATTCCTGGAGAATTTTCGAAGATGGGTATGATGGTTCAATGCCCGAACATCTTCAGGAGGGAATGGTTTATATGGAGAATGTTGAAAATATAGCATTGGAAGATTGTGAGCTGCTTTCAGCCGGGCATAGTGCGGTTTATATTAATAATCGTAGTCAGAATTGTGGTGTAAAGGGATGCCATATTTTCGGAGCTGGATTTTGTGGTATCTATGCCAACAGCTATTTCCCGGGCAAGGGTGGTTTTGAAAAGATTGAAGATTCTTATGTGAATAAGGGGCACTGCTTTACGAATAATTACATTCATGATTGTGGTAAATATATAGGTGGCGGATGTGGTATTCAACTTTATCAGTCTGGTGATAATATAATAACACATAATCTGATTCATGAAATGCCTCGTTATGGTATATCTTATAAAGGGGTTATAAATAGGGTTTTGTTAGATCATTATACAGATAAAGTAATCAATTATGAAAACCATTATGATTATATACATACCCGGAATAATTATATCGCGTATAATGAGATCTTCAATGTCTGTAGAAGTAGTTTTGACTTTGGTGCAATAGAGTCATGGGGAGCGAGCAAAGGTAATGTTTGGGATTGTAATGCGATCCATGATATAGACCAGACGGTTGAATGGGATGGTTGGGCGCATGGATTATTCCCGGATGATGCCAGTGACTATCTTACGGTCAAGAACAATATTGTTTATGAACTGAAAGGCGGTAAAGCAACGGGTGCCATTATGGTAAAATCATATAATCAGATAGTAGAGAATAATATATTTGCAGATAACATGATTGGTAGGGCTATGACAATGGCTCCTTATGCAGAACCGGCAGCCGAGAATTGTGTGCGGAATAATATTGTATATCATTCCGGAGAGATGCTCTATGACACGGATATGAACTCGTTTGGTACGGATTTCCCAGGTTTTTATGAAAACGACTTTAATAAGCAATATGTGAAAGGAAAGCCTGTTTTTACAGAAGTAGATAAAAATGTGATTTATCCGGCTTATGATCAATTAGATTCTTTAAAGAAAAAGGGGTGGGATACATACTCTTTGATTGCAGATCCGTTGTTTGATAAACGGAATCTACAGGAGGATGTTACCTACTTGGATTATCGTCTGAAAGCGAACTCTCCGGTTTATAATGTAGGATTCCAACCGATAGAATATAATAAAATAGGGTTGTTACCCAGCTTCTCTTTCCATGTGGATAGGAAAAGAAATGCGTATGAGTGGATAGAAGCAGAAAGTTATAACCGTATGCGGGATTTACGTTCCATAGCTGCTACCGGTATTTATCACATGGAGCCGGGTGCTTGGGCGAAGTATGACAGCATCGACTTTTCGCAAGGTACTTTTGACCAATGTTGCATCCATTTACTTGAATCGGCAGGGGAGAAGAAAGAGTGTCTGTTTGAAATGAGAGTGGATGCGTTGGATGGAGAAGTCATCGCAACTGTGAGTGGAGATAAAGAGGTTGTCCCTGTCAAACCGATGAAAGGTGTCCATAATCTGTATTTGGTGTTCCGGCAATCGGTAGCTTTGGATGCTTTTAGGTTTATGGCAAGTTCTTCGAACTAAATAAGAGCTGATAATCATATAAATAATACAGACAAATGAAAAATATATTATGTATGGCAGCCTTGTTGCTGCTCGCTTCTAATACCGTTGAAGCACAATCGGATGTAGTGAATAATTATTCAGTGAGTTGGGATAGCCCGTCGGAAAACTCGGCAGGAGCCATGCCGATTGGTAATGGAGAGGTTGGCGCCAATGTGTGGATGGAAGGGAATGGAAACTTGGTGTTTTTTCTCTCTCGTACGGATGCTTGGGCAGAGAATGCCGCCTTGTATAAGTTAGGTAAGATTCGGGTCTCTTTGTATCCTTTCCTGAAAGGGGACGATGTCTCTTTTAACCAGTTCTTGAATCTGGGAGAGGGAAAGATTGAGATAACGGTTAAGAATAACAAGGAACAGGTCAAATTGGACTTTCTAGTGGATAGCGAGTCTCCAGTGGTGTACCTAAACGGGAAATCCAGCTATCCGGTAGAGGTGAATGTCTCTACCGAAATTTGGCGTACGCAGACTCGTCTGTTGCCTGTTCCGGAGCGGCATTTCGCTTTGGAGGGATGCCCGCACGATTCGTTGGCTATGGAATATCCGGACGTAGTGAAGGATGTAAGCGACCATTTGATTGTCTACCACCGGAATGAACACTCTATCTATCCCTTTACCTTGAAGTTACAGGCATTGGAGGATGAAACTAATCGGGATAAAGATCCTTTTATGCACCGGACCATGGGATACAATGTTGCGGGTGATGGTTTTGTCAAACTGACGCCTACCACGATCCGTACCGGTAAGGCGGTGAAAGATTTCTGCCTGAAGATTGCCGCTTATACGGAACAGACACCTAATGAGCAGGCTTGGGTCGACCGGACGGAGCGACTTTTGCAACAGGCTCCCTCCTTTGAAGTGGCGACTCAGAGGACTGCCGACTGGTGGAAGCGGTATTGGGATAAGAGTTACATAGTTGTTACTACCCCCGACAAAGAAACGGGAGATAAACTGACACAGGCATATATCTTGCAAAGTTGGATGTCGGCTTGTGCTGGTAGGGGTAATTATCCAATTAAGTTCAACGGCTCCATCTTTACCGTCGACCCTTGTTATACAGACAAAAATCGTGCATATAACCCGGACTATCGTTTATGGGGGCCGGATTATTGGTGGCAGAACACACGCTTGGTGTATCATCCGATGTTGAAAAGCGGTGATTATGATATGATGCGGGTATTGTTCCGTCACTATTTCGGCAATTTGCCAATGATGAAACGAAATGCAGAGGTCTTATGGGGGGCAAAGGGTGCTGTAAGCCCGGAGACAGCAACGATTTTTGGTACGTTCGTCAATCATGATTATGGTTGGAATCCGGATAAAAAGGAAGTGATAGATAATCCATACGTTCGTTATTACTGGAGTTCCGGATTGGAGATTGCTGCTTTGATGTATGATTATTACCATTATACGGAAGATGTAGCTTTTGCTAATGATACGTTGATACCAATGTCTCGTGAGATATTGAAATTCTATAGTTCATTTTTCCCTCGTGACGAGAAGGGTAAAATAAAGATTACGCCGACCCATTCTTTAGAAATGTATTGGGAGAATGTAGTAAACGACTTGCCCAATGTGGCGGGGTTGCATTATGTCGTGAACAATCTATTGAACTTACCTGCCGGTTGTGGAACGAAGGAGGACCGCCTGTTTTGGAAGGAATTACAACAGGCTTTGCCGGATGTTCCTTTGCGGCAACAGGATGGGAAAACGATATTTGTGGCAGCAGAACAATTTAATCCAAACAAAACGACAAATGTTGAAAATCCGGAATTGTATACCATCTTCCCATTTGCCTTGTGTAATGTGTCGACTGCTAACAAGCAGGTCGGTATCGATACGTACAACAAGCGGGTAATCCGTAACAAGACCGGCTGGGCACAAGATGGCCAGCAAGCTGCTCGCTTGGGATTAGTAGAGGAAGCGCTTGATAACTTGTTGGCTAAAGTGCAAAACAGGCATCCGAACCACCGTTTCCCTGCTTATTGGGGACCTAACTTTGACTGGACTCCGGATCAGGATAATGGAGGAAGCTTACTGATGACGTTGCAGGAAATGATCCTGCAATCATACGGCAACTCAGTGTATGTATTACCGGCTTTCCCGAAAGATTGGGATGTGTCGTTTAAACTTTATACATTTGGGGAGAATCCAGTGTCTGGTGTTTACCTGCAAGGCAAGTGGCTACAAAAGCCTCGCTTGGAGAAGAAGTCCAAACAAAAGGTATGTGTGCTTACTAAATAATCTATTTAGGAACAAGGCGTGTTCCTGGGTGGGAACGGGCTTTGTTCCGAATAAGAAGCAATAGTGTAACAAATAAAAAGACATAATATCAAGATGAAACATTCCCAATACGTAAAGTTAGGAGCCTGCCTCTTCTTGTGTATAAATGGGCTTTGTGCCCAAACCTTCCCTTTGGGTTTTAAGAAACAGTTGAAATCAGCTTCAGTCTCCGTCTCTGGAGATACCTTGATCGCTTCTACCGGTAAGATGGAGCGTAAATGGATATTGAATGAGGCGGGACTTCGTACGGTATCTGTTAAGGATTTGTCTACTAATAAGGAATGGGGTAAGGAACAATCGAATGTTGTTTGCGATTGGGACTTACCTGGAGCGATAACCCCGACATCTAAAGCCGTCTTAAAGGATATTGAGGCCAAGGTAAGTGATGATGATGGATTCATCAATGAACATTTGGAAATAGTTACAACATTTCAGTATGATTCGGCTCGTTTGGAACTTCAACATGTCGTTTGGCTTTTTCCGGATGCGAATGGTTTGCGGACGCAATTGCGGGTGAAGGCATTGGAAGGTTTTAAGTCGGAGGGTTTGCCGGAGAAGGAGACGAGTCGTAATTATTTTGGTCATACCTTGTCGGTGCCCAGTGGACGTGTGGAGTATCTGCCGTTGGATTATTCGGTGAAGAATCAACGCAGGTATTGGGGCTATTACAATAATCCGGGGTCTCGCCATGATCAAAGCCGGGATATGCTGAAAGAAGAGGTGGTTGTAGGTTATCCTGTGTTCCAGGATGAGGACATTAATTGGGCAAGTTGTGTCTCGTCCGAATACGAAAACGAAGGTGTGATTGTCGTTAAGGAATCTCATAAGTGCGTGAACCAACAGGGACATAATACAGGTAGTTTCTATGCCGGTCCGAAAGGATTATTCGTTACCGGATGGGGATTGAATCCTAACGAGATTGTGCCCGATCGTTTCCGTGAGTGTTGGGCGAACTGGACAATTGTGTATTCCGGTGGAGAAGACGGTATGCAGTTGGCTTTAAAGAAATTCGATCGTACCCGTTATCCGGTATTCGCGGAGCGGGATATTATGATTATAAACGATACTTGGGGACCAGCCAATCCGGGTGGCGGACAATTTGCTGCTGAGGATTATTTGTTAAAGGAGATTCCTCTTTTGGCTGATTTGGGCGTAGATGTACTTCGTATTGATGATGGATGGCAGATAAACCCTTGGGGTGGAGAAAAAGAAGTGTTCCGGCCAAGTTATAAGGATGGATGGAAGAATATTATTGAGTCTTGCAAGAAGAACGATGTTAAATTGGGTCTTTGGATTGCCATTCAAAGGGCTAAGCAAAAGGATTTATTGTTGAACCTTAAGGAGGCGAATGTGGTTACCTGGAAAGTCGATTTCGACCATTTGAATAACCGCTCGGCCTTCGAAAATCGTTTCAAAGGAATCCGTGAGGTAATGAAGAATGCTTGGATGAAGACGCAGTTTTCCTTTTGCCCGGAGTATGATGATCCGCGATATGGCTGGTATTATGCAAAAGAATATGGCAGCATCTATTTCCAGAATATACAGGAGGCGTTGCCTGAACATCTGATCATGGTGCCTTATCATGTGTTGCGTCAACATTGGCTGATGAGTAAATATTTCAATAGTAATAAGTTGCAGGTCTTACTCCAAAACCCGAAGCGGGTCGATACACGCTATAGCGATGCCGATAAACATGGACATGGCTATTGCTTTGCCATGGGATTGCCGTTTATTCCGGTCTTTTTCCAAAGTGCACAATATCTGGATGAAGCTGGTCGGAAAGAGTTGAAATCTCTTATCTCCCTGTATAAGGAGCATCGTGAGAAGATGTTTGACTGCTATAGTTTTCCGATAGGCGAGACACCGACTAATGCTAGTTGGGCAGGTTTCCAGTTTATCAATGACAAGCAGGATGAAGGCTATCTGCTTTTGTTCCGGGAGTTACATAATGGAGAGGTTAACAAACCGATTCAATTGAAATTCTTGGCAGGAAAGAAGTTGAAAATATCCAACTTGAAAAGTAAGCAGACAAAAGAAGTAGAGGTATCGAAGGATGGTTTTGTTACTTTTACAATTGACAATCCGGCAGATTATTCCTTCTTACAATATAAAGTGATGTAATAAGCAATAATAATCCACCCAATTGGCAATTATTTGCTATTTTGTATGCTCTAAAAGCTATTTACATTTGTTGGTAATTTAAGGAAATATTATCCATTTTTGTGCAATCGAGATGCTTATAAAACAAATATAAATAAACGATGAAGATATACCAACTTTTAATACTTGGAGGGGTAGTGGCGATGTCGCTGCTCCTCTCTTGTCAAAATGGTCCATTAATATTAGCTGACCAGGGACGAAGTGACTATGTAATTGTAGTATCTTCGGATGCAACAGAAAGCGAACGACATGCCGCTAATGAGTTTAGTCGGTTATTGGCTTTGAGTAGCGGTGTTACTTTACCGGTGGTTTTGGATACGGAGTCTGACGGGCGGCATGAAATTTTGATAGGTGCCTCTTCGCATACCGATATTGATACAACTCAACTTGCAGAAGACGGATTTACGATTCGGACAGAAGGAAGACGCTTGTCGATTGTTGGTGGCAAAGATAAAGGAACATTATACGGAGTTTATTCTTTCTTTGATCAATATCTTGGATATCGTAGTCTTTCATCCAAGGTATTTGAGTATCCGAAACTTGAACAGGTTGAGGTTGGGAAGATAGATGATACACAGGTACCGGTTAATCTATTCCGTGATACGCATTATCGCGATGCGTTTGATCCGTTCTATTCTGACTGGCATAAGATCGATCATTGTACATTGGATGGAGTAACGGATGGTGAGTGGGGATATATGGTTCACACCTTTGAATTATTGGTTCCTCCTGCTGAATATTTTAAAACACATCCCGAATATTATGCGTTGATTGACGGAAAGAGGAATCCGGCTCAGTTATGTCTTTCCAATCCCGAGGTATTTGATGTGCTGGTGAAGAATTTGGAAGATGCGATGGCTCAGTTTCCGAAAGCCACCTATTGGTCAGTCAGCCAGAATGACAACTATGGGTATTGCCGTTGTGAGAAATGTGCGAAACTGGATGAGCAGGAAGAGAGTCACAGCGGTTCGGTCTTGGACTTTGTGAATCGGGTGGCCGATCGTTTTCCCGACAAAGTAATTTCAACGTTGGCCTATCAATATAGCCGTAAGCCGCCTCGCTCAATCGTTCCGCGTGAAAATGTGCAGATTATGCTTTGTAATATTGAGTCGGAGCGCCAAGCACCTATTGCCACCAATCCGAATGATAACTTTGGTGACGATCTTCGTGCCTGGGGTAAACTGACTCGGGATATTATGATTTGGGATTATGTCGTACAGTTTAGAAACCTGGTAAGTCCGTTCCCGAACTTACGGGTCTTGCAACCGAACATTCGGTTTTTCGTAGAGAATGGAACGAATGCCCATTTCCAACAAGGGAACCGGGAGATAGGCGGTGAGTTTTATGAATTGCGCCAGTATTTGATTGCTCGTTTGCTTTGGAATCCCAATTGCGACATCAATGCGGAAATGGATGATTTCTTGAAACACTATTACCACGAGGCTGCCCCCTATATCCGCCGGTATATCGATCTGATGCATGATGAACTGGAGGCTTCCGGCGAGAAGTTGGGTATCTTTATGAATCCGGAAGATTATTGCGAAAAAGGTTTTTTGCGGGATGAGTTGATGGCCCGTTATGAAGCTATATTTGCTCAGGCAATGAAGGCCGTCGACGGACAACCGGAAATATTACAACGGGTAAAGGTGGCTCATATGCCACTTACGTATGCTTTGTTTAATATAGCGAAAACAAGAGGAACGGCAGATAGTCGTTGCTTCGAACAGGTAGATGGAAAATGGCGTACGCGTCCGGAAATTCTGACTCGTCTGGATGAGTTCGTTGCCCTTTGCCGTGAGACAGGAGTTACACGTCTTTCGGAGTGGCATACGACACCGGATGAGTATGATGTACAGATGCATGAGTTCTTTCAGGGTATCCATTAAAGTAATGTAATACGAAAAACAACCTTTTATAGAATGAAAAATATAGTTTTATCAATACTAACACTATGGTTTATAAATCCCGGAGTATATGCAGACCTGGTTGTCTACTTGTCACCTACGGGTAGTGACGATGGGAAAGGAACCGTCGAATCACCTTATTATTCGTTGAATAAGGCGGTAGAAGACCGATTGGATAACCGGAGTGAAACGGATACTTTGTTTATAAAGGTGGCAACAGGCAACTATTATATGGATCGTCCTTTTGTTATTGATCGACCGTCTTCTCGTCCGATTGTTATCCAATCGGACGGAGACGTGGGTAAACCTTGTTTCATAGGTGGGGTCTCCGTTAAGGGTTGGCAAAAATATGGAGATAAGTTATACCGGGCTTATGTGCCGGAGGTGACCCGTTATGGATTGGAGTTTGAGCAATTATATGTAAATGGAAAGCGGGCAATTCTGGCCCGTACTCCCAATGCGGACTGGTATTATGTAAAAAGTTCTTCCGAGACTCCCTTTGTGGAGGGTGTCCGCTTTGCTGATTATGCCGTTCAGCGGATTAATCTTAATCAGGAAGACTGGCTGGAGATGAGTAAACTACAACCTTCCGATTTGCAACAGTTGAAATTCCGGTTTTATCACAAATGGGATATCACTCATAAACGTGCGGCCTATGTGGATGTCGATTCAGCTTTTATTTATGTGAATGGGAAGGGGATGCATCCCTGGAACCAGATACGGGAAGGTTCCCGCTATTTGATGTATGATTATATGGAAGCGTTGGATACACCGGGCGAATGGTATCTTGACAGGAATACTGGATATCTGTATTATATGCCTTATGAAGGGGAGAACATGGAAACAGCCGAGTCCTTTGTACCTTCGCTTGAACAGCTGGTTGTGTTTAAAGGAGAAGCCGGAAGTCCGGTGAAACATGTGACATTTGAAAACATCTCTTTTCAATATAGTTCCTATCGAATGCCGGAACATGGCGAAGAACCTATGCAGGCGGCAGCCTTCACTAAAGCTGCGTTATCATTTGATTTCTCCGAATATATATCTTTGATCAATTGCGAAATAGGTCATACCGGAACTTACGCTGTCTGGTTCAGGCAAGAGTGTCACAATAATAAAGTGGAACATTGTTACCTGGCTGATTTGGGTGCTGGTGGTATTAAAATTGGCGAACCTTATTTCAGGTCAGATAATCGTAAGGTCACCAGCCATAATGTGATACATAATAATATCATAACGCATGTCGGACGTGAATTGCCCAGCGGTATTGGAGTCGCTATCTTTCATAGTAGCAATAATCAAGTGACTCATAACGAGATTTCCGATCTATACTATTCCGGCGTTTCTGTCGGTTGGGTGTGGGGATATAATGACTCTCCGGATCTTTGGACACATCATCTCAATGCTAGGGGAGAAGCTGAGTTTTACCAGGCAAAACTGAAAAGTCCGGCTGTCGGGAATATCATCTCATATAACCATATCCATCATATTGGCTGGGGAGAGTTGTCGGACATGGGAGCTGTTTATACGCTTGGTGAATCGGAAGGAACAAAGGTGACAAATAATGTCATACACGATGTCTTGTCTTATGACTATGGTGGATGGGGACTTTATACCGATGAAGGATCTACCGGTGTAGAGATGAGTAATAATCTGGTATATAGATGTAAAAGTGGTGGCTTCCACCAACATTACGGCAAGAATAATAAGATAGAAAACAATATCTTTGCTTTCGGTCATTATTACCAGGCACAATACACCCGTGCCGAATCGCATCTGTCGTTCCATTTCAAGCATAATATTATCCTGCAGGAGCAGGGGGAAACATTGGCCGGTGCCTGGGAGATAGGTTTGCTGGATATTGATTCCAATCTGTATTGGCATTTGAACGGTGAACCGAAGTTTGGCAAATATACATTTAAAGAATGGAAGAAGCTGAAAGAACCTCATTCTGTCTATGCCAACCCTCTGTTTAAGGCCTCTTTGTCGGATGATTATACCTTTTTATCTACAAAGGCTGTTCGTAAAATAGGTTTTAAGCCTTTTGATTATTCGAAAGCGGGAGTTTACGGGGAAAAAGACTGGGTAGAGAAAGCCCGGCTAAACCAGCAAACACTGGATGAGTTTAAACAGAAAAGTCAGCAACGACTGAAAAAATAACAGATACGATCACTTTATTAAAACAAATACTCATGAATAAACGATTTCTGGTCTTCACTTTTCTAGTCGCCGTAGGGCTAGGAATGTGTATCTCTTGTACAACAGGGGATTATGAATTAGCATCCCCTGATAAAAAGCTGGTTATGCATATCCGTCAACAGGATAACGGGGAGTTGACGTATGCTTTTTCTGCCAATCAAACCCCGTTAATAAATGAATCGTCTTTGGGTTTCAAACTGGAATCCGAAGAGGTAATCCCTTCATCCGGTTGGAAAATAGAACATGTTTCCGACAGGCAGGTACGGGGAGAATGGAAACCGTTATGGGGCAAACGTGCGGTAGTTCCGGATCATTATAATGAGCTGACGATAGAATTGACCCGTCCGTTAGGTACACCTGATCGTATGGAACTGATTGCTCGGGTCTATAATGACGGTATTGCTTTTCAATATCGTATCCCGGAGGGAAACGCAGGAGAAGCGAACGTGCTGGCAGAGCAGACCACCTATAATTTTGCAGACGATTATACCGCTTGGTTCTATAACGGGGAGAATCATAATATCGGTCCGGAAAAACTGACGGAAACAGACGGAACCCGTTTGCCTGTAATGACAGTTAAAGCCGGGGATAATCATTATATGGCTATCCATGAAGCCAATCTGGAGACTGGTGCTCCTCTCGTTTTACAATCAAAAGGGGGAGAACGTCTGTTTTCTGTAGCGTCCAAGCCTATAACCCTTACCTCCGGTTATACATCAGCCTGGCGCGTCATTCTTTACGGAACGACACCGGGCGTATTGACAGATTCCCATCTGATCGAATTATTGAATCCGGACCCGGACCCAGCCTACGACTTTTCATGGGTGAAGCCCGGAATGGCTGTTTGGGACTGGAGGATCAATGGTGCTGAATGGGAAGGTTTCAAATATACGATGTCTTATCCTTCCTGGATCCGGATGGTAGACTTTGCCGCAGCGCAGGGGTTCAAATACCTGGTACTGGATGCAAACTGGTACGGACCTGAATTTGAATCGGATTCCCATCCGGTGGAAGGAGACAAGGCAAAAGATGTACAGAACCTGATCGCATACGGGAAAGAGAAAGGAGTCGGTATATGGTTATATCTGAATGATGTAGGCGGACGGAAATATCCGATAGAGCAGACGCTGAAGCAATATGGTGACTGGGGAGCAGCCGGTGTGAAATACGGTTTCATGAGTGGAAATCAGGAAGAGAAGAACCTCTGGACGCGAAAGATCACTGAACTTTGTGCAAAGAACCATCTGCTGGTCGATTACCATGACGGTCCGGTTCATCCTTACGGACAGATGCGTACCTGGCCGAATGCTGTCACGCGTGAATATTGCCATGCACAGCTGGATGCCCATCGTGTTTTTGAACCGAAAACATTTGTTACAACAGTCTTTGTCAATATGGTTGCCGGTCCGGTGGATATGAATAACGGAATGTTCGATCTTCGTCAGGGACATACGACTCGTGTAGACGAAAGTCAACCGGTTCCCTCGACTTTGGTTTCGGAAGCTGCACGTACTTTGATCGCCTTTTCCGGTGTAACGATCTTGCCTGATATTCCTGAGTATTACGAAAAGTATCCGGCTTTGCTCGACTTCCTTTCTTCACAGAAAATGCCTTGGAAAGAGAGCCGTACGCTGGCTGGTGAGATCGGAGAATATATTGTCATGATGCGACAGACGGAGGAGGCTTATCTGGTTGGTGCTGCAACGAATGAATCCGGTCGCACGATCGATCTGCCTCTGACATTCCTGGAAGACGGCACATTTAATGCAGAGGTCGTAGAAGACGGCGATGACGCTCATTACCTGACAAACCGGGAGACATTGAAAGTCTCTAAGAAACAGGTGACTAATAAGGATGTGTTGAAATTGAAGCTGGCTCCAGGAGGTGGTGCTTGCCTGAAGTTCATTAAACAATAGTAATCCAATAATAATCCATGAAATAGTAATTATCTGCTATTTTATATGAAATAGAAACTATTTATATTTGTCCGCAGCTTATGGTAGATTCTACAATAACTTTCATTCTTTTTTGATAGGGAATGTGTGTGGATATAATAAATTATATAATCATGAAAAACAAACTGTTAGTAAGTGTTTTATTCGCATCTGTCCTTTTTTCACAGGCAGATGCAATCAATCAGATCAGACCATCTGTAAACTATTATCAGGAGGGAGACGTTGTTTCCCGTACTTATTTCGAAACGGATAAACCGACAGTCACAACAGATGTGAACGGGTGTGAGTGGCTGCTGACCGTAGACAAGCGGGCAGTGGAAAATGATAACACGGCCCAGGATTATGTATTTACCTGGGAGTTGAAACGTGGCGTAGCTAAAAACGTATCTTTCTCTGTAAACTTCCAATTCGATCGATGGACACCGGATAACTATGTGTTCGTGCCCTCTATTGTCTATGATGGCAATCGCTTTGCAGTGAAAGACATCAATTATCCTCCTTTTTGGTATGATAAAAACGAATGGCGGTTGGATATGCCAACGACTACCACCGTCCAGCCTACATTGAATGAGAAAGGCGGACAATCGAGAATAGACCTTACTTCCGGTAATGCGTCTACCCCTTTGATGGCTTTTTTCTCACAACGCGATCAAAGAGCCTGGATGGTGCAGACCAATCAGGGGAATAACCTGGGTGATTACGGTCTGTCGATAGAAGAAAAGAAAAATCAGGGTGAAGCTGTCTTTTCCATTCAAGCTCCGGTAGTACGTCCGGGGAATCGTGCGGACTTTCCGGCGACGGTCTCTGTGGGGGAGAAGGTTATAGTCTCCTGCCGGACATATGATTTTAAAGCCTCCCGTTTAAATGATATGATGGATCGCTTTGTGGAAGTACGCAAGACTTTCAATCCGGCAACCCGCAACGATGTACTGCCTTTCAGCCATGCCTGGACCTTGTTGGATGATCTCTATCAGAACAGACGCTGGGATGAACGTATCGAGATGTATTGGCTGAGTGATGTACAGGAACACGCTTCCTGGAATTTTATCTGGCAGTTAGGTTGGGTCGGCGGCGGACAGAGTACGCTTCCTCTCCTTTTGCAGGGAACGGATCAGGGCAAGGAAAGAGCTATGCGTAATCTGGATGTCATTTATTCCAAGACGCAGACTAAATCAGGCTTTTTCTATGCTTATGGTGATGGAAAAGAGTTCTATGGTTTCGGTTATTCAGCTCCGTTGGAACATAATGTCACGATGGTTCGTTCGCAGGGTGACTGGTTGTATATGGCTCAACGTCAGATAAACCTGTTGAAATCTCGCGGAGAGCAGGTAAAATCATCCTGGCTGGAAGGAACAAAAAAGCAGGCGGAGGCATTTGCCCGTCTATGGGATAAATACGGACAGTTCGGACAGTTTGTCGATGTGGAGACAGGAGACCTTTGCATAGGTGGTTCTACTGCCGGCGGAATCGTTCCGGCAGGATTGGTCCTGGCTTCAAAGCTATATGATAATCCGCGTTACCTGGATATTGCCCGTCAGGCTGCCCGTGATTATTATACCAATTATGTCGCTAAAGGCTATACAACAGGTGGTCCGGGTGAAATTTTATCTACTCCGGATAGTGAATCCGCTTTTGGACTTTTTGAATCGTATATGGTATTGTATGAGTATACCGGTGAGAAGGAATGGCTGAAGTATGCCTCTGAATTATTGCCTATTTGTGCCAGCTGGACAGTCTCTTATGATTTTATTTTCCCGGAAAGTTCGCCATTGGGTAAGATCGGCGCTCATTCTTGTGGTTCTGTGTGGGCTAGTGTTGCCAACAAACATGCAGCTCCCGGTATCTGTACCTGGTCGGGTGATTGTTTGCTGAAATATTATCGTGCAACGAATGATGAACGTGCATTGGAATTATTGACCGATATCGCTCATAACCTGCCGCAATACATCAGCCGTAAGGAATGTCCGGTAGGGAATATGCCTTCCGGAGGTGTTTGCGAAAGAGTAAACCTGAGTGATTGGGAAGGAAAAGACCAGGTGGGAGGTAGTATCTTCGGTTCTTGCTCCTGGTGCGAAGTGGCTGCAATGTTGACAGTGACGGAGTTGCCCAGTTTATATGTGCAGTCCGATAAACAGGTTGTTGCCGTATTCGACCATTTGAAAGTGAATAAAAAGCAGGCAGGCAACGGACGTATGATACTGGAAGTAACCAATCCTACTTCTTATCCGGCAGATGTGAAAATCTATTCCGAAACATCGGGAGAAGCCCGTAAGAATCCTCTGTTAATATCTTCCGACAGATTGCAGGTTGTTCGCCTTAATCCGGGAGAATCCAAAGAGATCAATATTTAATAGACGATGAATATAAGAATATGTTTAGAAAGACAGGACTGAGATTAGGGCTGTTACTACTATCATTAAATTTATTTGTTCAATGTAATGATAGCCCTGTCTCTATACAGGTAAAAGGATTTCCAGAAAGTACTGCGATCGCTTTTGCTGAAAAAGAACTGACATCTTTTATGATGCAGGCAATGGAACAGGAGAAAGTGAATGAAAAATTCTCTTTTGACTTTGTCTGTGATACGAGTTTCCATAAAGGTGAGTTTGCCTGCAAGGAGACTTCTCCAAACCACTTTGTGTTGAGTGGTGGAGATGCCATTTCCCTTTCCCATGCCGTTTATACTTTGTTGGAAACATTGGGATATACCTTCGATATCTCGAATACGATTGTGCCGGAACAGTTCGACTTTGATGCAATCCGCCAGGTGGATATAAAGACAGTCCCTAAAGTACGTTGGAGAGGAATTCGTCAACATGTCAATTTTCCGATGGATATCTCTTCATACCCGATGGATGAGGCGAAAGAATACGTGAATAATTTAGTCCGTTTGCGGTTTAATAAACTGGCCGTTCATAGTTATCCCGGGTTCTGGCATGAACAGCCCCAGGGCGATTCTATTCTTTACGGGGGAAATTACTTCTATGATAGTCCTCACTATTATAAGGATAATGAATCCATAAAAAAGCATGTCCGCTTTAATGATTCGTTGTTCTGTATTCCTTCTATGGAAAAGATCTATTTCGACAAGCCGCTCAAAAGTAAGAAGTCGATGGAGTGGATGAACGAATTATTGACCTATGCCAAAAGCCTGGGCTTACAGATACAATTTTCTATAGAACCGCGTCAGCTGCCGCTGGAACAAACGGTGTCAACGGCTAAAGAAATATTGAAAGCCTATCCGGCTATCGATGCTTTGGAGTTGATCACGGAAGAGATGGGTGGCTGGGGACCTCGTTGCACGAAAGAAGAGGTGGTGGAAACGCTGACGAAGTATTTCGGGGAAACAATCCTGAATGATACTCTGATTCAGTCTACTACATTGGTTCCTCTGGCTGATTTGAATGCTTTGTATTCTCAACTGGGGAATAATATGGAAGCCGTTAAGCAATTGAAACAGGACACGAGCTTGTTTTCTAAAGAATTTAAGCTGGGCATTTATTGTACGACTGGTTATTCGAAAGCCGCTTATCACCTTGTTCGTAAAATGATGCCGGAGGTTACTGTAGCCGTTATGCCCTCTCATGGAAGTGATGGGGTAAACCGGGCAGTCCGCAATAACATACAAGCTATATCGGATATGAAGTCTACGGAAATCTATTCATGGATTGAGTTTGACGGATTGATGTATCTGCAACAGAATGCGATCGAGGGTATTAACGGTTTGCTTGCATATACCGACCAGTTGATGGGAGACGAGCAATTACCATCTGTTTGTTTCAACCATTGGCGTACTTGTGAGAATCGGGTAACGGCACGTTTTGCCTCTGAAGTAGTCTTGAACGGTTCCATGCGATTGGATGATTTTTATCAGGCATACGCCCGTCGACTGGGGATAACTTCTCCGGAAGCTTTTGCTGCTGTCATGAAAGAAGTCAATCAGTTGGATAGCTTTTCTACCGGTGGTTTAGGTAATATTGGCTTTTGCTGGACAGGCGGTTGGCGACATGCGGGTTTATTCAAATGGATGAACGTAGACAACATAGATAAGGCAATGGCTGGATATGAGTCTGCTGACCGGCAACTGATTGGCTTGTTGGATAAAACTTCTTCTCAATCTGCTCGTGATGTATTGAGCTTGTTGGAAAATAAAACAGCGGCAACCGTTATTTATCTGAAAGCCTTTAAAGTAGCGACAGCAATCAGAACAATTGATGAACAGAAGATGACGGCAAAAGATAAACAACGTGTCGTCGATATTTGTAATGAAGCATTGACTGTTTTTGAAGAGTATATCGATAAGTACGCGGAATTATTACCGGACAGAGGCTCCGAAGGTGTCATCGTCAGTGTCTGGAACTCGCCGATGTACGGCTTGAAGTTGATTCGTCAGAATCTGGGAGGTGTACCTTTGGAAGATAGCTGGCATAATGAAAATCCGGTAGACAGTCCTCCGCTACCGATCCATAATGAATGAAAGTGGAAAGAAATAGCTGCCACGCCTGTCTAAACTGGCTGCTGCAGTCGGTTTCTGTGGCTGCCGCAGTGGTTTTGAGTGGCTGCAGCAACCACAGAAAACCACTGCAGCAGCTATTTCTTGTTATAACTTGAAATTCTGCTTCCTGAACTCCAATGGAGAAACCCCCATCATATTGGAGAACGTACGGGAGAAGTATTGAGACTCTTTAAAGCCAAGCTTGTGAGCGATCTGATTCACCTTCATATCTGTCTGGATCAGGAGCTTGCAGGCTTTGTCTATTTTCAGGCGGATGAAATAGTCCATTGGGGGATGTCCGATCTCTTTGACAAATTTACGGTAGAAGTAGGATTCCGAATAACCGCAGAAGTTGGCAAAGTCCGTAATCTTCAGGTTCGATTCGATATTATCATTCATGAAATGTACTACCCGGTTGATTATGTTTTCCGAATATTCCTTTTGACGGAACTGTTTCCGATAAATATTGATAAAAAGGAACGATCCCAGGAAATGAGCAAAACATAGATTGGCATAATGCATATGATCCATGTCCGTACTCTCATTCAGAGTATTGAACATTTCTTCGAACAAATCGATCCGTTCCTCTATCCGCGACTGTGCTGAGGGAGGGACCGACGTCGGCTTATCGAAACGGGAGGAGAAAAGAGGCGCTTTGCTTCCTCTGAAATGTAACCAGTAAATAGTCCAGGGATCTTCTTCGTCTGCTCCGTAAGCATGCGGAATGTGGCGTGGAAGTATGATGAATTGATTGGCTTCCAGTATTTTTCGTTTTCCGTATAATTCGACCCATCCCCGTCCGTCCTTGCAATAAATGAACAGATATTCGTCACATCCTTCGGGACGGTTTATATAATGGTGGGAAGCACGCGCAAAAAAGCCCATGGAATAAAGATACAGGTCGCCTGTGAGGGGACTGTCTTCCATCAGATTGATCATAGGGATCGGCAGATAGATGAAACGTTCGCCGGAAAAACCAAGTTCTACTTTTGCCATAATACGTATAATCGGGTTGACACTGTAAAGTAAGCAATAATAATCCACGGAATAGGCAATTATTTGCTATTTATTATCGAAATGGTTATTTATATTTTTGTTTTAACTTACACTTCATGTGCAGTATAGAAAAACAAACGATATCATGAAAAGAAAAACAATGCTGTTATGCCTATACCTAAGTTGTAGTTTAGGCATTCATTCTCTGGCGGCTACGTCAGATCTCCCTTACAAAGATCCGAAATTATCCGTAGAACAACGCGTCAGTGATTTGCTGGGACGTATGACGTTGGAAGAAAAAGTAGGCCAGTTGAATATGAAAAGTCTGAACCAGCTGAAAATAGACAAAAAGGGAAAGGTGACGGTCGGTTCCTTGGATTCCCTTTTCAATGGAGAGAGTATCGGTTGCCTGGAAAGTCCCTTTATCGAACACGAAAAGATTGCTGTTTATTCGGAAGCAGCCGATCAATATCTGCGGACAAAGACCCGGTTGGGTATCCCTGCCATTCAGATTGCTGAGTGCTTGCACGGACATATGGCGCTGGGTTCAACTATTTTCCCTCAATCGATCGGCTTGGGCTCGACCTGGAATCCGGAGTTGATCCGGGAAATGGCTGGCGTGATAGCTGAAGAAGCCCTGCTCGCCGGTGTGGATCAGGCTCTTTCTCCTTTGTTCGACATAGCCAGGGATCCCCGCTACGGACGTGTCGAAGAATGCTATGGTGAGGATCCTTATCTGGTAAAGGAGATGGGTGTAGCTTTTGTGAAAGGGTTACAAGGTGAGCCGGAACAGTCCGCAAAGGGGATAGCTCCCGGGAAGCTGGCAGCCATGGGAAAGCACTTTGTTGCCTATTCCAAACCGGAAGCCGGAATTAATATTGCTCCGGCATTGGTAGGAGAAAGAGAATTAAGGGAAGACCACCTGTATCCTTTTGAGGCTGCGGTGAAAGAGGCTAATATCTATAGTATTATGCCCGGTTACCATGAGATAGACGGTGTACCTATCCATGCCAGTAAATGGTTGTTGAAGGATGTACTTCGCGACGAATGGGGATTCAAAGGATATATCTTCTCCGACTACGGGGCTATAGGTATGATGAATTATCTCCACCATACAGCCGACGGACCAAAGGAAACAGGCTTTCAGGCTATAACAGCCGGAGTGGATGTGGAAGCTCCCAGTGCTTATGGATATAAACATTTGATAGAACTAGTCAAGGAGGGCAGATTACCTGAGTCGGTTATTGACGAGCGTGTAAGGTGTGTTCTTACGATGAAATTTAAGATGGGGCTGTTCGATCGTCCCTTTAAAGTGCATAAAAACGATCAACAGAAAGTCCATACGAAGGAAAATGTGGATTTGGCAAGGCGTATAGCCGAGGAGTCTATTGTTTTGTTGCAAAATAATGATAACATACTGCCATTGGATAAAAACAAACTGAAATCTTTGGCTGTGATCGGTCCGAATGCTGATAAAGTGCAGTTTGGTGATTACAGTCCTACGAAAAATAACGACTATGGTGTTACTGTCCTTCAGGGATTAAGGGAATATCTGGAGGATGAGGTAAAGGTCAATTACGCTCTCGGCTGTGGTATCACATCGTTGTTTACCGACAGTATCGCTTCGGCAGTAGAGGTTGCAAAGAATAGTGATGCGGTTGTATTGGTGCTGGGTGGTACAAGCCAAACACTTTCGGGTATTGGCTGGGGTGATGAAAACTCCAAAGAACTGGCTACGTGCGGTGAAGGCTATGATCGTAACGAATTGGATTTTCCAGGTGTTCAGCCACAACTGCTCGAAGCCGTTGCCGCTACCGGTAAACCGATCGTGCTTGTGATGATAAACGGTCGTCCGCTGACGATTGGTGAAGAGGTGAAGAAGGTGAATGCGGTTGTCGAAGCCTGGTATCCGGGAGAGAGAGGTGGAGAGGCTGTGGCACGTGTATTGTTTGGAGAGGTCAATCCTTCCGGTCGTCTTAGCATGACCTTTCCTCCAACGACAGGGCATATACCGTTATATGCTGCTCAGAAACCATCTGCCAGAGGGTTCTACAAGAGTCCGGGTACGCCGGAAAATCCCGGTCGTGATTATGTCTTTGCCTATCCGAAACCTTTGTTCTGCTTTGGTCATGGTTTGAGCTATACCACATTCGAATATAAAAATATGCATATAAAAGAAGCGGACGATGTAGTGAAGGTCTCTTGCGAACTAGCCAACATGGGTAAGCGTGACGGGGCAGAAGTTGCACAGTTGTATGTCCGTGATGTAGTAAGTAGTACCAGTACACCACTTAAAGCACTTAAAGCTTTTAAGAAAGTATATCTTAAGGCAGGTGAGACAAAGACAATCGAGCTGGTCGTAAGAAAGGAAGACTTGAAGGTATGGAATCCGGAGATGAAGAAAGTATTGGAGGCGGGTGAGTTTAAGGTGATGATAGGCTCTTCGGTTGAGGATATCAGGCTGGATGGCAGCTTTGAAGTAAGATAAACGATACATCGAAAGATAGTACAAGTAAACAATAAGAATGTCTATTGTACAGTAAGTAGGAACACCTTTATTTTGTATGATAAATCAATAGCTAATCTAATAAGTAGTATAATGAAAAAGCGAATAGGAATCTGTTTATTGATATCAGCGTTATCTGCCACCGTTCAGGCTGACATAAAACCCGGTGCAATCGATTATATCGTGCGCCCGCTTTACGGTTACAGGGCCGATGGTGCACCCGGACGTATTGTGACGGTCCGGCTGAAAGGAGAGGAGCTGAAAGGTGATCTTTCGGTCGAAGTGATAACCAAAGGGAAAACAGAGAAGAGTCATTTTGTATTGAATGCGAAAGACTCGACAGAAGTAGATGTTATGTTACCTGCCACAGTACCTACAGAGAAGAAGTCGGAAGTCACATTTGTCCTCCGTGGGGCGGATAAGACATACAAGCAAAAAGTCAGTATTACTCCTATGCGTCACTGGAATGTTTATTTGTACAACCATGCCCACGTAGATATAGGTTATACTAATACGCATAAGAACGTTGAACAGCTTCATAAAACGAATATCATTGAAGGAATAAAACTGGCGGAAGAGACGAAAAACCATCCCGACGGTGCCCGTTTTGTCTGGAATCCGGAAGTAGGCTGGCCTATGGAACGGTTGTGGCAATCCAATCCGGAGATGCGGGATGAACTGGTTGAGTCCATGAAGAAAGGGCAGATATGTCTGGATGCCAGTTATCTGAATCTGAATACCAGTACCTGTGCCGATGAGGAATTGTTCCATGTCTTCAAGTTTACCCGCGAGATGCAACGGCTGAGCGGAGTTCCTTCGGATGTTTTCCAGCAGTTCGATATACCGGGTATGTCGTGGGGATTGATTCCGGTTATGGCACAGGAGGGTGTTAAGTATATTATCTCATGGCCGAATAGCGACCGGGCAGGAAATGCTCATAAATATAATATGGATGGAAAACCCTTCTGGTGGGTAGGTCCCGACGGTAAATCGAAAGTATTGTTCCTTCAGCCGGGTGGTTATGCCAATAGCGGCAGTATGGGAAAAGGCGGAGAGACCGGACGTCCGTGGTTCGGACAACGTGACCCGGCAAAAGTGCCGAAAGTGATCCGTATGGGATATGCCAATGTTGATTTTACCGAGAAACTGACGGCGTTGGAAAAAGAGAATTATCCGTATGATTATACCGTTCTTTCCTGGTCGTTGTGGGATAACAACCCGTTGGATGCCGATGTCCCTTTTGCGGTGAAAGAGTGGAATGAGAAATATGCTTATCCGAAAATCATCATCAGTGGCGGTCATGAAATCATGTCGATGATAGAAGAGAAGTACGGTGACCAGCTACCGGTCGTTTCCGGTGACTATACCGAATACTGGACGGACGGTCTGGGTACGGCTGCCGGCCTGACAGCCAAGAACCGGAATGCCAAGGAGAAACTGGTGCAGGCAGAAACAATCTGGTCCATGCTGGCGGACGGAGGAAAAGCTCCGCGTGAAGATTTCGATGAGGCCTGGCGTTATATCCTGTTAGGCTCGGAGCATACCTGGTGTTTTGAGAACCCAACCGAACCTTATTTCCAGGATGCCATTTGGAAAGTGAAACAGTCTTACTTCCATGAAGCGGAAGACCGTTCGATCGATATGTTGGATGAATCGCTGGCTCCTGCCACGGATAAGTCGAATGGGGCACTGGGCCCTAAAGAAGGTCCGGCAAATGGAGGTATCGCCGTCTTTAATACGCATTCATGGCCGCAGAGCGGTGTGATTAGGCTGACAGCAAAGGAAAGCCTGAAAGGGGATAAAGTGATCGACCAGAATGGTAAAGAGCTTCTTTCCCAACGTCTTTCTACCGGTGAGTTGTTGGTCTATGTGCCGGAAGTACCTGCACTGAGTTCCCGTCATTTCCGGGTAGTGGAAGGTAAATGTTCTTTGTCGGGTAGTTGCAAAATAGAAGGAACGACACTGAAGAACGATTGTCTGACGGTTCATGTGGACCGGACAACCGGTAATATTGTTTCTTTATTGAAGAAAGGTTCTGAATATAACTATATCGCCCAGGGGGCCAATACCTTCTCCTGGTTACCTGCAAATGTGGATGCTCCGCAAGCGGATACGGTATTGTCTGTTTCCGTCGTCGAAGAAGGTCCTTTGGCTGTAGAACTGTGTGTGACATCGAAAGCAACCGGTTGCCGGAGTGTCTCCCGTTCTGTCCGTTTGCAGGCAGGGCAGCCGTGGGTGGAAATATCCAATGTCGTAGATAAATTGCCTCTGGTGGAGAAAGACGGTATTCATTTTGGCTTTGCCTTCAATCTTCCGAATTCAAAGACCCGCGTAGATATTCCGTGGGGTGTGATGGAAGTGGAGAAAGACCAGTGGCCGCAAGGTAACCGTAACTGGCTGGCGATGCAGCGCTGGCTGGACGTTTCGAATGCGACACATGGCGTAACCTGGTGTTCGCTGGATGCTCCTTTGTTTGAATACGGCGATCGTTATGCCAATATCGCAATGGGTTGGGGAGGCCAGGGAAACTGGGTAACCAAACTTGATCCCAGTTCAACGGTCTATTCATGGGCGATGAATAATCACTGGCATACCAACTTCCCGTTGACACAGGATGGCCCTGTGCAGTTCCGTTATCGTTTGTATCCGCACGAAGCCTACGATGTGGTGGAAGCCAACCGTTTCGGTATGGAACAGTCGCAGCCGCTGGTTTATGTTACAGCTGATAAAGACCCGCAGGTACAGCCTTTGATCGCTATCGACAATCAGAAGGTTTACTCGACAATCATCAAGTCCCTGGAAACCGATCATACTTTGATCGTCCGTCTCCGCTCTTTATCCGACAAGGAGGAAAGTGTAAAACTATCTTTCCCTAAAAAGACCCCGGCACGTGTCTCTGTCTGTGATCGGGAGGAGATAGCCGGAGAAAGAACCGACGGGAATTTGGTAATGGCTCCGTACGGACAAATAACATTGAGATTGGAATACTAAGAAGCGTTTTTTGAGATAGTAGTGCTAGCAGGGGTAGCACAGTAGTGTTACCTTATTTAGCACAGTAGTGCTAACCCTTGTAGGACAATAGTGCGAGTACTCCCGACACTATTGTCCTATTTTATTTTATATGAAGCAATAATAATCCACAAAATAGGCAGTTTTTTGCTATTTTATATCGGAAAAGGACCCTCTATATTTGCATTGTTCTTATAATTGATGTTACAATAACAATCGAAATACCATGAAGAGAAAGCAGTTACTTTTTACACTATTCCTGATATGCTGTGCGGCAGTGCAGGCGAAAGAATATCACGTCTCCATCAAAGGACACGATGCGAATGAAGGAACCGAAAAAGCTCCTTTCCGGACAATAGGAAAAGCAGCAGAATATGCCTTTCCGGGAGATATAATTACCGTGCATGCCGGTACATATCGCGAATGGATCAATCCTCCGCGAGGTGGCGAAAGCGACGAGAAGCGGATCGTCTATCGTGCGGCTCCGGGAGAAAAGGTTGAGATAAAAGGCTCGGAAAGAATCTCCAACTGGACGAAAGAGAAAGACGGTGTTTGGAAAGTAATGATACCGAATACGTTCTTCGGAGATTATAATCCCTATACCGACTTGATCTATGGTGACTGGTTTGACGGCATAGGACGCGAACACCATACCGGTGAAGTGTTCCTGAACAACAAATCGCTTTATGAAAAGGAAACACTGGACAAGGTGTTGCGTCCGGTTCCGAATGAAAAGAGCAAAGACAAGGAAGGCTCCACCTACACCTGGTATTGCGAGAATGATGGCGTGAATACGATCATCTGGGCAAATTTTCATAAATACGACCCAAATAAGGAATTGGTGGAAATAAGTACCCGTAATACCTGCTTTTATCCGGAGAAACCGGGTATCGACTATCTGACTATCCAGGGCTTTCATTTCAGCCAGGCTGCTACCCAATGGGGTGCTCCTACGGCAGAGCAGATCGGTATGATAGCTACGCATTGGAATAAAGGCTGGATCATAGAATACAATGTGATCAGCAACTCTAAATGTTCGGGCATAACACTGGGAAAAGAACGTCAGACCGGGCATAATGTCTGGCTGAATGATACGAGCTTGGACGGTTCCCTGCATTACATCGAAGTAACTTTCAATACGATCCGGAATGGTTGGAATAAAGAAAACATCGGTTCGCATATTGTTCGTAACAATGAGATATCCTATTGCGAACAGACTGGTATCTGCGGAAGTATGGGAGCTGCTTTCAGTCTGATTGAAAACAATCATATCCACGATATCTGGGTGAAACGCCAGTTTACCGGTGCTGAGATCGGAGGAATAAAGTTTCATGCCGCAGTAGATACCCGTATTATCCATAATCGTATCCATAACGCAGGCCGTTCCCTTTGGCTGGATTGGATGACACAGGGAACGCGGGTTTCCGGAAACTTGTTTTATGATAATGATTTGGAAGATATCTTCCTGGAAGTAAACCACGGCCCGTTCCTGGTCGACAATAATATCTTCGCTTCACGCCGGAGCATCCTGGAGCAATCCCAGGGAGGTGCTTACGTTCACAACCTGATCGCCGGAGATATCTACCGCTACGTAGAACATGGACGGTACACACCTTACTTCTTACCTCATTCGACAGAGGTTGCCGGCCTGTCCATTATCCCCGGTGGGGACGACCGTTATATCAATAACCTCTTTGCTACGACGAATCCGGTGACAGAAGGAGAGAATAAGCGGAAATACGGTTTGGCAGACTATAACAAAACGGTTTATCCGATGATGGTTGAAGGTAATGTTTATTACAACAAAGCCTTACCTTTCGAAGGTGAAAAGAATAGCGTTGTGCTTCCCGACTTCAATCCGAATGTGAAGATCGAAGAAACGGCTGACGGCGTTTATCTGTCTTTATCCGTAAAAGGTTTGAGCGATTTGCAGACCAGCCGTGTCAATACGGAGAGACTGGGAAAAGCCAAACTCCCCAGACAAGCCTATGATCAACCTGACGGCAGCCCGATTGAAATAGCGACCGACTATCTAGGGAATGCACGTGGAAACCAGCCCAAACCGGGACCTCTGGAATCCATCAAAGACGGTGAGATCAGAATAAAAGTATGGTAATCTAAAATTATTATTGAACATGACATCTAAACAGCGTGTGCAAAGCGCACTAGCCCATCGTATGCCCGATTGCGTACCGGTCGACTTCGGAGCAACTTCAGTTACCGGTATCCATTGCAAGGTCGTGGAGGCTTTGCGGCAACATTATGGATTGGACCCGCATCCTGTCCGAGTCATCGAACCTTTTCAGATGCTGGGAGAGATCGAGAGTGACCTGCAGGAGATTATCGGTGTAGATTGTGTCCCTGTTTTCGGGCGGATATGTTCGATATCGATGAAACTCAACTTCACGAACAAATAACCCCCTGGGGACAGAAAGTGATGATCGCCTCCGGTATCGACCTGACGACCGATGCAGAGGGAGACGTGCATATCTATGCGGGTGGCGACCGTTCTTATCCCCCCAGTGCCGTGATGCCGGCTGACTGTTATTTTATCAATGCAACCGAACGGCAGGAGTATGTCGACGATGATGCGATTCAGCCGGAAGATAACCTGGAAGAATTCGGTCCTATTTCAGAAGAAGATCTTCAGTATTATAAGGAGACAGTCGAAAAGGCTGCTGCCACGGGAAAAGCGGTCGTAGCCAGCTTCGGAGGTACGGCACTGGGTGATATTGCTTTCGTTCCGGGTATGGGACTGAAAGATCCGAAAGGAATCCGGAATGTGGCGGAATGGTATATGTCTACCTCCATGCGCCGTGACTATGTACAAACCGTCTTTGAAAAGCAGACCGATATCGCGATAGCAAATTATCAACGTCTTTGGGATGCAGTGGGTGAAAAAGTCGATGTCGTCTTTACCTGCGGAACCGATTTCGGTACACAGGATTCTCAATTCTGCTCCCTCGATACCTTCCGCGAGTTGTGGCTCCCTCACTATAAACGGATGAATGACTGGATTCACGCGAATACTACCTGGAAGGTATTCAAACATACTTGCGGGGCTGTCCTTCCTATTCTCCCAGGATTGGTGGAGGCTGGTTTCGACATTCTCAACCCTGTACAGATCAATGCCAAGGATATGGATCCGCGCGTTTTGAAGAAAGAGTTTGGCGACCAGTTTACTTTCTGGGGTGGAGGCATCGACACGCAACGTATCCTGCCGAATGCAACACCCGAAGAGGTACGGAGCCACGTCATGCAGGAATGTGAGATACTGGGGACAGACGGCGGTTTCGTCTTTAATGCCGTCCATAATATACAGGCCAATGCACCGGTACGGAATGTAGTAGCAATGATAGAGACATTGCGTGAGTTACGAGGTTAAATAGTAAAAGAAGAATAAAGTTATGGCAGATTTAGATAAATTGTATGAGGCTATTTTGGCAGGAAAACTGAATATAGCCAAGGAGGTAACCAACGAGGCTATCGCAGAGAATATCGACCCGCATTTGATCATTAATAACTATATGTCGCGGGCCATGGAAGATATAGGCAAACGTTTCGAGGAAGGAAAAGCCTTTGTCCCTGAATTATTAATGGCAGCCCGTGCCATGAAAGGTGCGCTCGACCTGCTGAAACCGCAACTGAAAGGTGCAGCTTCCTACAGTCTGGGAAAAGTGGTGATCGGAACGGTGAAAGGTGATTTGCACGATATCGGAAAGAACCTGGTAGCCTCCATGCTGGAAGGTTGCGGATTCGAGGTGATCAACCTGGGTACCGATATTTCTTCGGAAAAGTTTATCAACGCTTTGAAAGAAAACCAGGCGCAGATACTTTGCCTTTCGGCGCTGTTGACTACGACGATGAACTATATGCAGGAAGTTATCAAAGCCCTGGAAGAAAACGGTCTTCGTAGTCAGGTGAAAGTCATGGTTGGCGGTGCACCGGTCTCTGAATCCTTTGCCCGCCAGATCGGAGCAGACGGTTATAGCGACAATGCCAATGCTGCCGTAACGCTTGCTAAATCCTTATTATCCGCCTGATCGTATGCAGGAGTACGAGTTGGATTTCAGTCAGCTGTCCCTGACGCCACACGAGTTGTTCGTGGAGATGGGATACAGCAAGACGCAACAACCGGAAGAACCCGTGGAGACATTGGCTGTCTCCATGCTGGAAGATATATCCTCTTGGGTAAAGCCGCGTTGTACATTCGGTCTGTTTGGCGGACAGATAGAAGGTGAGGAGGTCGTAATAGACGGCGGTGAACGCTTGCAGGTAGGGGCTACCATCGCTACCCTAATGAAGAGCTCTCAACGTTTTGTTCTTTTTGCGGCCACGGCTGGTACTGCTTTTCAGGCTTATCAGGATCGTTTGAAGGCGGAAGGCGATATTCTGCAATGTTTTATAGCCGATGTAATCGGAAGTTGCATTGCCGAAAAGGCTGGAGATTACATGGAGCGATTGCTCGAAAAAGAGCTGGGCGGCGAACGGCATACCAACCGTATGAGTCCGGGTTATTGCGGTTGGCATCTGTCCGGCCAGAAGACCCTCTTCCGGTTGATGGGCGAACATCCTTGCGGCATCAGTTTGTCTGAGGTTTGCTTGATGACGCCGATTAAGTCTATCAGTGGCGTGATCGGTATCGGGCCTGATGTGGATGAGAAAAAGTATGGTTGTCAGTTTTGTGAGTTAGAAACTTGTTATAAACGAAAAAGATTGAAGAAATAATGGAAATACAGAAATGGTTACAGGAAACAATGACCCGGCAGGAACGAAGGGCTGTTCCTATCATGACGCATCCCGGTATCGAACTATGTGGTAAAACAGTGAAAGATGCAGTTACCAGCGGCGAAGTACATGCAGAGGCTATCTGCCGGTTGAACGAGCAATATCCGTCGGCAGCTCCGACGGTCATCATGGATTTGACGGTAGAGGCCGAAGCTTTCGGGGCGAAAGTGGTTTTTCCGGAAGATGAAGTACCCAGTGTAACGGAACCGTTGGTATCCGACAAAGAGTCCATAGATAATTTGCAGATCCCCTCGCTGGATGTCGGACGTGTGCCTGAATACCTGAAAGCAAACTGCCTGACGGCTGAGCGGGTAAAGGATAAACCTGTCTTTGCCGGTTGTATCGGCCCGTTTTCGTTGGCAGGACGTTTGTTCGGTTTGTCCGAATTGATGATTGCCTTGTATGTGGAACCGGAGAATATAGCCGTCTTGCTCGAAAAGTGTACCCGTTTTCTGATCGATTATACTCGTGCGATCAAACAGACAGGCGTTCACGGGGTGATCATGGCTGAACCGGCGGCAGGTCTGATCTCAAACGATGATTGTATCTTGTATTCGACGGATTATGTCCGTCAGATTGTGGATGCGGTGCAGAATGAAAACTTTATGGTGATCCTGCATAACTGCGGAAACTTCGGACATTGTACGGAAGCGATGGTTCAGTCGGGAGCGGCCGGGCTTCATTTCGGCAATAAGATAGATATGGCGGAGGCGTTGGAGAACTGTCCGGAAGACCTGTTGGTCATGGGGAACCTCGATCCGGTCGGACTTTTCAAACAGTCATCGTCAGAACAAGTATATGCAGAGACGATGAATCTCTTAAAGAATACCAGCCAGTGGAAAAATTTCGTTTTATCGACAGGTTGTGATGTGCCTCCGCATGTTCCGTCAGAGAATATAGAGGCATTTTATCAGGCACTTAATAGTTTTAACAATCGATCAGTGTAAAAAAGAGAATGTCCTGTGTAAGTTCTTTACACAGGACATTTTATGTAGGATGCTGTTTTATCGGTTTCTTACCGGATAAACAACAGTTCCCGATATTTCGGCAACGGCCACATCTGATTATCCACCATCAGCTCCAGTTCGTCGATATGCTCGCGGATGTCATCCAGGAACGGAACTACCGTATCATGATAAGCAATCGCCTTGCTGCGGAGGTCGGTGATGACGTTTGCTTTCTTACGGGCTTCGATCATTTCGTCCGTCATGCGTGTTACGGCATTTACGTGTTTGGAAATTTTGCGTACCAGGCGGCGCGGTTCAGCTGACAGGTCTTCGTATTCTTCCGGACTGAATGTCTCTTTCAGCTTGGTGATATTGCTGAGCAGCAAAGACTGGTAGTGCAATACGACCGGAATAATATGGTTCATTGACAGATCACCCAATACGCGGGCTTCGATCTGTACTTTCTTAATATAGATTTCCCATTTTACCTCATTACGTGCTTCCAGCTCCTTTTCATTCAATACGCCTGTCTCCTTGAACATACGGATCACTTCCGGTTTCAGGTAAGCATCGTATTGCAGTGGAACGCTGTTTTCGCAATCCAGTCCGCGGCGGGCAGCTTCTTCCTTCCATTCGTCGCAGTAACCGTTACCGTCGAAACGGATCGGTTTGGATTCTTTGATATATGCTTTCAGTGTTTCGAAGATCGCCACTTCTTTACTCTTTCCGGCAGCCTGAAGTGCTTCCACATCTTTCTTGAACTGTTGAAGCTGATGAGCGACTGCCGAGTTGACAGCCAGCATAGCCGAGCCACAGTTCACGGAAGAACCCGGTGCACGGAACTCGAAACGGTTTCCGGTGAAAGCGAAAGGAGAGGTACGGTTACGATCCGTATTATCCAGCAGCAATTCCGGTATTTGTCCGAAGCCCAGGCTCAGACGTTTCTTGTCGTCCACCTCGATCGCATCTTCGATCGAACTGTTCTCGAATTTATCCAGTACTTCGCTGATCTGCGTTCCCAGGAAAGAAGAGATGATAGCAGGAGGCGCTTCATTGGCTCCCAGGCGGTGTGCGTTGGTAGCAGAAGCAATACTTGCTTTCAGTAAGGCATTATATTTATAAACGGCCATCAGCGTATTAACCACGAATGTGATAAAACGCAGGTTGTCTTCGCGGTCTTTACCCGGCGAGAACAGGTTGATGCCCGTATCGGTACCCATCGACCAGTTACAATGCTTACCCGAGCCGTTCACACCCATAAAAGGTTTTTCGTGAAGCAGGACGCGGAAATTATGACGGCGTGAAACACGTTTCATGACCGACATCAACAGCTGGTTATGGTCGTTTGCCAGGTTACATTCTTCATAGATCGGAGCCAACTCGAACTGGTTCGGGGCAACCTCGTTATGACGGGTCTTCACCGGGATACCCAGCTTGTAACATTCCACTTCCAGGTCTTTCATAAATTCCTGTACGCGTGAAGGAATGGCACCGAAATAATGGTCGTCCAACTGCTGGTTCTTGGCACTTTCGTGTCCGAGCAGCGTACGTTCTGTCAGCGACAGGTCGGGACGGGCCGAATACAATTCTTCGTCTACCAGGAAATATTCCTGTTCCCAGCCCAGGTAAGTGATCACTTTATGAACATCTTCGTTGAAGTAGTTGCAGACCTCTTTGGCTGCTTTGTTCAGAGCTTCAACCGAGCGGATAAGCGGTGTTTTGTAGTCGAGTGCTTCACCGGTATAAGCGATAAAGACAGTCGGGATACACAAGGTGTCGTCTACAATAAATGCGGGAGAGGACGGATCCCAGGCAGAATATCCGCGGGCTTCGAACGTGTTGCGCAGTCCGCCGTTGGGGAAGCTGGATGCGTCCGGTTCCTGCTGGGCGAGCAGTTTGCCGCTGAATTCTTCGATCATACCGCCATTGCCGTCGTGTTCTACAAAAGCGTCGTGCTTTTCGGCTGTTCCGTCGGTAAGCGGTTGGAACCAGTGTGTGTAATGGGTTACTCCTTTTTCCAGTGCCCACATACGCATACCGGCAGCTACATGGTTGGCTATTTCCCGGTCGATAGGTGTTCCATTATCAATGGCGTGGGTCAGGGCTTTGTACGTTTCCTTGGAGAGATACTTTTGCATCGCCTTGCGGTTAAATACGTTCTCGCCATAGTACTCGGATACTTTCTGTTTGGGAGTGATGGCTTCTACGGCCTTACGGTTGGAAGCTTTCTCCACTGCATTAAAGCGTGAGATTGACATACGGATTATTTTTTTGTTTTACCGGCTGCAAAGATACGGGCAAATCTTTGTTTATGCTTTCATTGGGTAGTTAAAAAGAAACAAAGCCCACCCGACTTGGGATGAGTTTCGATTATCTTTTTTTAGAGTGCAGTATGTTAGGACTGAGCTAACAAGGGCACTATTATGGAGCAAAAGTAGGGTATTCTATTTTTTCTCGTTACAATCTTCTTCGGAGTCTTTTTTCCCCCATTTATGCCTTGCCCAAAAATATACAATAGACAAGCAAGCCACTAGAAAAAGCTGAATTATAAGTCTATCGTCCATTTTGTTTCTTTTATCAATAAAATATTTGCCAAGCTCCTTCAGCATGTCTTCGTTCTTCATACAAATTTAGATTATTATGTGTATATATCAAAGGTTATTCACTAAATTCTTTTGCATCTTAGCATAAATACATTGTTTTTCTTTCGAAAAGCGAAGAAATGATTTTTTACATGCTTCAATTCTATATCCAATAGTGAAGCAATAATACTGGGAAGGATTAATACACTTATTCATAGTATAAAAGTTTTGAGTTACCGAACATCAAGTAACAATGCAAATATAAAGATTAGTTTTCATTTCCTAAATTATTCGACTTTTTATTTTCAAGAAATCAACGCAAATTATTCTTTTATTGGGTGTTCAGAATGGCTTTTTGAATGTAAAAAATGCGATTATTCCCATTTCTCTTGATTTTATTCTTCCAGGTAACTAATTAAATTAATGTACACACGCGTACATTATATAAGGATATGTTTTATTTTAATGATTGTTTTTGGGAGCGTATAATGCTGTGTAGACTTTGAATATTATATATTGGAAGGCTGAAAATGAGTGACTAATTTTAACGTCCCTTTTTTCTCGTCACTTTTTGGGAATTCGTTTTCTAAAGCGAGTATTTCGTACTAACTTTGCTATCCAATTGATAAGAAAGGATATAGGAAAAGAA
>ERZ812616.981-NODE-981-length-35274-cov-3.163094_pt1 | contig 35274 bp, 19 predicted proteins | sample MGYA00376249_ERZ812616 | MGnify/ENA primary metagenome ERZ812616 (study PRJEB26924, sample SAMEA4378265) | human gut metagenome | biome: human gut; feature: human-associated habitat; material: faeces | place: China | collected 2013 ...
ATATTCAAAGTTATTATTCCCTTTATACTGATCGGCTACCGATACCATCAGACGAGCAGCATGGATAACATCCTGGGGATTGTAGTAATCAGACATTTCCGACCAGCTGGAAGCCTGATAAGCATTTTCCGATGGACGTGCACAAAAGATAGATTCATGTGTTCCCTGCTGAACGGATTGAGGAGGACAGTTATAGATCGAGTTACTGAGTAACGTCCAGGCTTCTTCCACTGTTTTATTATCAGAACCGTAACGGGCACGAACGTAGTTTGCCAGCCATTCCTCTTTATCGAACCGTTGTTCTCTCCAAGGGAGTTCGGTTAATAACTCAAACATGACCGGATTGTTTTCACTACCCTCCATCGTCATACCGACGCCACATAACGTTTTACCGAAAGGGCTTTCTTTTGCCTTATAGAATTCATCGATCACATGCGCCATTTTTCCGTGTAGACCGACATTACCGCCATAATTCAGCAGCATACAATAGATCCAGTCGTGTTGCCCAAAACCGCTTTTACGGTACCAGGTCGACTCGGTGTCTCCCCATTGCGGGCGGCTTTCTGCAAACAAATCGAGGACAATCATATCTCCGGCCTTCAGATTCTCAATCATCTTTGAACGAGGATTGGCCTGCCATGCCTGGGCTACCCAAACGGCTTTCGGATTTACCTTCTTCATGGCAGACATGATTGCTTTGCCGGCAGCATCCAGATCGACTCCGGCAACGCTACCTCCCTCATGGAACGGGTCCATGCTGTAATAATTGGCTTTGCCAAACAATTTCTCCATCTCTTTGTAATAAAGGGAAGCTATCTCCTGAAAGCGAGGATCGGTAGGCTGAAGGAAAGCCGGACGGCGATAACCGCACCATAAGCCCGGGTCGGAAACATTCAGCCCCATCTTTTCTTTGGCATTGTGAGGGACCATGCCGGAATATCCCGGCAATACAGGTTCGATGCCGTATTCACGCATACGTTTCAGTATCTTCTTTTGCAAAACGGTCTGCTGCTGATACCAACTGTCAGGATTAGGGCCGCCCCAGCCTTCCAGGTTATTCATCAGCCACCAGGCCATAAAACCGGGACCGGAGATAAATTCATTGATCTCCTCCTTGTTATAGCCCAACTTTTTCAAAACGTTAAACCAGACACTTTCCACCCCTGTCATGGCTAATGGTAGATTGATTCCATGCAAAGCCATCCAGTCGATCTCTTTCTCCCAGCGATCCCAGTCCCAGAATGCCATTGTATAAGAGAACGTACAGTAGTTCAGGTCATAACGTAGTTTCATTCCTGTTTCATGTCGTTCTTTTTTTGTTACGGCAGGAAGGACTTCCGGAAGCGTAGCCTGCATTCCGTTCCAGGAGAGATGAATGCCTGCATGATATTTTAGATACCAGTTTATTCCGGTTGCAATACTGACATAATTGTTACCGCGGATAACGACTTTATCTCCTTTCTGATCCAGTTCAAAAAAGTCGATGGGCGATTTGATCTGTTCGATGATAAATTTACGGGAAGCTCCCTTGTCAATACGCTCTAATAACCCGTCTATCGGGCTTGCTTGCATCACTGCCGAAAAGCATAATAGCAACAGAATATTAATTATTTTCATTTTATCAGATTATTAATGTTGTCAAAATATTTATACCATATTGGTTGTCTTCGGAGACCCACCATTCCACATCGCCATTGGCACAACGAATTGCATAGCGGGCGTTTTTCTTCAAACGATCAGCCCCATCCGGAATCCATAGGCCTAACCGATAATTCCCGGGGTTGATGGTTTCCGGTATATGCATATTCGTTTTGATTTTATGGATCAACGGAGTACAAAGCGTATCATCCGGGCTATAAGGTTGCCATTCGTTTACGTTGGCACCTGTTAATTCGGTATGGACAATGTTCCCTTTATTGTCTATCAGTACGAAATAAACAGGATGTTCATTAAACAGTGTGGAAAAACCACGGTTGATCAGTGACAGTTCTATTTCCTTATTGTTTTTATCAGCGGTGGGTACTATTGTTAAATCCTGTAACTCAATTCGGTATCCCAGGTGATCCCGGATATAATCGAAGACATTACGTTCAGCAATCTTTTTATCTTTAGTATTAAAATAACCATTTGAAACAGGCATTTTATTCTCTTTCAGGAAAGCTTCCGTGACAGGTGTCTCTTTCCAGTATTTCATGGAATATTTGTCTTTGGTGTTTTTCTCCTTATAATTATGAATGGCACTCAGGGAGGTATAGTGTTGCAGGAAAAGACGCTTTGCTGTTTGAGGTCCGTCAATTATCCAGCCGGCTTCCGGACTGTCCGGATCTTCATTCATACTCCATGTACCCCAAGGCAATTCTCCATCGACCGGAAGATACGCCGATTCACGCACGATCTGTTCGTATGCCGGTGTTCCTTCCGACATTCCTCCATCCCAAAGATGTTTCTTGATGACAATAAAATCATCGTGAAAAGAAGTACGTTTATAATCATCGGAGGAGGGATCTAATAGATTCTTATATTCCGGTACGCGGATCTGGATATAACGTCCTTCGGGTGTCATTCGGCAAATATGTTGTAGAATGGTACGTTTGGTTTCGTCTGATCTCTCCAGTCCATGGAATGAACTATGCCATTCGCCCCATGCACCTATCATACCGGCCTGTACGACCTGGATCACATCTTTATTCTTTGCCAGAAATGGTTTGAGTTGTTCTGTGTGACGGATGATGTCGTCCAAAGTCGGTCCTGTAGCAGCGCGTCCCATGAATTGAGTTTCGTAGGCAAAACGTAAAACAGCTTTCATCCCGAGTTCACGTAGTTTATCGAAAAAGATATCCATCGTATTAAAATCGTCAGCTGTCAACGCTTTTCCGACTGCTCCTGTCAGATAGAAATAAGTCTGCACCAGGGATATACTATCAGAAGCATATTTCTCAGCTTCTTCTTCCAGATAAGATGTGATATCGGGATATTTATCGGGAGCCCATACATAATTCTTTTCTGTGACATCCAATGCCACCTCCAGGCGGAAACCACGTTCCGGATTATGTAAACCTTCTGTTCCGGCCGGATCATCGGCATATATACCACGGAATGTGAGGTGTTGTTTTTCCGAGGTACATCCCGTTCCCAGGTTTAACAACATACTGATGGAAAAAAAGATAATCGCTATATGTTTCATAAGTATTTGCTTTTATTTGGTTGTAATGATCAATGTTGCCTTTTCCCCTTTTAACAGAGTGTCGGATAGACCGGTTATTTTACCGTCGACAATGACAGTCCCGGCTTTTTGAATCCGGCTGAATGCTTCATCACTCAGCGCTTCCCATTCAACAAACTGTTGAGTGACAGTTCCGTCGTTATAATGGATATTCACATAAGATGGTGTATATAGGAGTTCACGGGTAATATGCCCGTCGATATTCCGCAATACGGCTTTTCCTTCGGTAACTTCCATACGGGCCGGTTCAATGGAGGTTATGCGCAGTTCATTGTCAGGAACAGCCTTATAACCATCCGGTATCTTTTTATACATGCGGATATAATCGATATCGAAACTTTTGGGGTAAGGAATGGACGGATCATAGGTACCGGTCCAGCCATTTTTCGCTTTCCGGTTATCATAAAAAGAGATGATCTGAATAAGTGGATATGTTATAGCTGCTTTATGCTTCATCACCTGTATGCCGTCGACATAGACAGCAACCCCTTCCGGTGTCCAATCAAATCCATATATATGAAATTCTTCTGCCAACTTTTTGTTGGCAAACCAAGGATGCTCTGTATGATACTGGATCGTAGAGTCTTTCCAGCTATGCACTGTTGCCCATATCTTATTCACATCTGTCCCCAGGATCTCAAAAATATCTATCTCGCAGCTTTGGTTCGGATCATCCTCGAAGCCGATCAGCCACCAGGCACAATGCACACCTCCTCCGTTTTGCATCTTTGCACGCATTTCATAATAACCATATTGATTGATCTGAGTGGCTTCTGTCTTTATCTCGTGCAGTGCTTTCTTTTTAGGGTCATAATGATGAAGCCCTGTACGGCTGGCACTCATAAATCCGGAGATATACATGCTTTTATCGAATTCATTCTTTGAATTTTTATCAATAATGAGTTTGATAACTCCGTCTTTCATTTCATAAGTAGGTGTACAGATACTCCTGTCTTTTGGCCAGGAGGGTAAATATTCCGGAATCCATTTACTTTTATCAATTTCATTTCCTTCAAATTCATCGTGGAAGATCAGGCGGTAACCTTCTTTTTCCAGCGGATTGGCAGGATAATCTTGTGCCTGTATTACCTGCGTAGCTCCTTGCAGGAGAAAACATGCACATAAAGTACTAAATAGGTGTTTATAGTTCATGATATTTAGTTGTTAATAGAGAGAAAAAAGGCCGCAATTAAAGCGGCCCTTTCTCATAATGCAAATATATATTTAAATCATTAAAAAACGAATTAATATCCAGCGTTTTGTATAATAATTCCTTTGCCTTCATTGATTACTGCTTGTGGCAGCGGGAACAATACAAACTCCGGTTTGGTAGTCGTTGATCCTCTGTCTATCGCGTTCTGGATAAACTTACCGTGGCGGATCAGGTCGGAACGACGTACGCCTTCCCACCATAGTTCATATCCTCTTTCCTGAAGAACTTTATCCAGGAAATCGTCTGTACCTTTCACATCACCCATGGTATATGCATTCAGTTTGGCACGTACGCGAACCAGGTTCAGCAAATCCAGTGCTTCCTGGCTAACTGCATTATTATTACGGACAATCGCTTCCGACAATAATGTCAATACATCGGCATACCGATAAACGATCCAGTCGATCTGGCTACCATCGCCGGTTGACTCGGGGTCTTCTGCATACTTAACCGGTACGGCTCCCGAATAGGTATTACCGTGCTTGATAATATCGGATTCTTCATTGAACAATACACCATCGTTTCCAACGTATTCACCAACCAGTACGGAGAGGCGATCGTCTTTTTTATCGAATGTGCGATAGAACGGCCAGGGAACTTTGAAACCGTCCCAACGTTGGATAGAGTTGTTTTTGCAAGGATAGTTGCCCGGCAGGCAGTGGTCATGCCATAATTCCAGTTGAGTTCCTCTTTCTTCCGTACAGGCAAAGATGATTTCTTTGTTTTGTTCATTTTCCAGTGTGAAGATAGACTGATACGTATCCATCAAGCCATATCCATAATCTGCTTTCATCAGTTCACGACCGCATTCAACCGCTTTTGCCCAGCTCTTTTCATGCATATAGAATTTCATCAGAACGGTATATGCCAAACCTTTGTCGAAACGTCCGAAAGAAGAGGCACGGGTGGGAAGACCTTCCAAAGCTGCTTTTAACTCCGTTTCGATAAATGTTGTCATTTCTTCCTGGGTAGCACGCGGTATGATCTCTTCTGCCAGCGGATTATTCAGCTGATCTAATGTAGGGATGGGCATTGGCCCGTAAAAGTCATACAATAAGAAGGCTAGCCAACCACGGCCCATGTGTATCTCGGCATTCATACGTGCCTTTACGTCATCCGCCATTTCCACACCGGAAATACGTTCCAGAGTTAACGTCATAGTCCCCAGGTATTTTGCATAATTGGTGTAGTTGATCGTTGAATATTGATGATTGGGCGTCCAGTTATGGCTGGTCAACGGAATCCATGCATCATTGACCCAGCAGCAAACAGCTATATCCGTCGACATATCACCGATGATCTGTACACCGGTAGCGACGTTAAATATACCGCTATAATTATCACAACGGAAAGGAGCATAAACTCCACCTGTAACCAATGCTTCCGCATCCTTCTCTGTTTTCGGGAAAAATCCGGGGTTGATGGCATCATATCTTTCCGGTTCCAGGTCAGTACATGAGCTTAATGCGCAGCAGCACATTAATGTATATAATAATTTCTTCATGATCTAATATCTTCTTTTGTCGATTAATAAATTAGAATGTAATATCCAAACCAAAGCTATAAGTACGTACATTCGGATAAGCCCATTGCAGGCTGGAAGGAGTACTTTCGGAGCTTGAAATATCTGTTTCCGGGTCAAGACCTGTGTACGGAGTGATGACGAACGGATTGTTTACATCGAAATATACGCGTACATTGGACAAGATATGCTTGCAGGTCTTGATCGGTATATTATAACCTAACGTAATGTTACGGCAGCGGATAAACCAGGTCTTTTCGTAATAATAGTCGCCTGTGCCGTATGCACTTTCCGTTTGGAAATAACCGGGCAGCGTACCGTTCGGGTTCGTTGAGCTCCATATATCGCTTACGGAAACCGGCTGATTGTAACCGCGGCGCAAGTCGTTGACGTTATTGCTGATCCAGGTTTTCTTATAACTACCGGCAGATAGTTTATTAAACTGGCCGTAGAAATATACATTCAGGTCGAAATTCTTGTAACGGAATGTGTTGTTGAAGCCGAACAGATAACCGGGGTCGGCAGAGCCATAGATCACTTTGTCGGCATCATCCAATTTACCGTCGGGTTTACCGGTTTTCATCGGAATACCGTGTTCATCGACCTTGATGGAACCATCCTCATTATAAACATATCCGTTGATATCTTTAATTTTTACCTGTCCGGGAAGTGCGCCAGGCATATGATCTATTGTTTCACCCGGTTGTACCAAACCATCTGACAAATAGCCGGCATAAGAACGGATATAACCGTTGTATTCACTATATGCACTGGGTTTCCAGTTCGGATCGCGTTCTTTCCATTTGTCACGATACAACGAGAATGTCAGGTCTGAAGTCCATTCAAAATCTTTGTTACGGATATTAGTCGTGTTCACTGTCAGTTCAAAACCCTGGCTCTGTGTTTTTCCAACATTCGCAATAATTTTGTTAACTTCGTTGTAAGAAAGCAAGGTACGTTCGTTCAACAGGTCTGATATTACTTTATGGAAGTATTCTGCTGTTACATTGATGCGTCCGTTCAGGAAACCCAGATCCAGACCGAGGTTCCATTCGCGTGTGGTCTCCCAGGTAAGTTCATTGTTTCCCATCTGGTCCAGATAAACACCGTTGATAGCGCTACCGCCAAAGAAATTGTTATTACCAACTTTATAGTAGCTGTATGCTTTATCCCCTACATTTGCATTACCAGTTTCACCATAGCTCAAGCGTAATTTACCGTTTGACAGTACTTTTGTGAGTGGCTGTAGAAATTCTTCTTCAGTGAATCTCCATCCGGCAGCAACAGAAGGGAAATATCCCCAACGGTTTCCTTCGGCAAAGTTGGAAGAACCGTCGGCACGCAGTGTTGCAGTCAATAAATAACGGTCTTTAAAAGAATAATTCACGCGTCCGAAGAAGGAGGCCATACGTGACTTGGTCGCACTTGATCCGACAGTCGGACGTTTTGCATTACCGGCTCCCAGGTTGTTATATAAGAAACCGTCTGTAATGAAGTCGTTGCTTTTTCCTGACAGGAATTCATAATCGAACAGCTGATAGGAATGGCCGACCAAGGCATTCAGGTTATGATCACCGAACTGTTTGGTATAATTGGCTGTCAATTCCATCAGATAGTCGGAGTTATCGGCCTGAGCAATATATCCTGATCCGTTTTCTCTGGCTCCATACAGTGTTGTTGTAGGCATGTATTGTTTACGTTTCTGATAGTTGCGGTCGATGCCGAAGTTTGCTTTCAACAATAAGTCCTGAATTGGACGAACTTCAAAGAATACAGTACCCAGTAAACGTTCTTTGGTCGTCTTATCCGTGATATCCAACAGAGATACGGGGTTCGGCAGGAATGAAGCGTCCTGGTTCATTGTATATTCGCCGTTCTCATCACGCACCGATAGCGTTGGGTTGAACTGGGCTGCAGAAACCAAAATACCTGCATTTTCATTCTGTCCGTTACCCAGAGGAATGTTGTCATACTGGTTGCGTGAAACATTCAGGTTTACGCCCATCTTCACGTATTTGCTAAGCTTCTGGTCCAGGTTCACACGTGCTGAATAACGTTCCATGGCATTATTTTTAATAACACCGTCCTGTTTGAAGTAGTTTCCTGAAACCAGATATTTCGTATTGTCATTACCACCTGTTATTGAGAGGTTATGAGAAGTCTGGAACCCTAAACGGGAGATCTCATCAAACCAGTTCGTATTATGTGCGGGATTGGCTATCTGTTCTGCTGTGTAGTCGGGTACGAAAGGTGAAGTAACATCTGATTCCGATTTACCTCCGTAAATGCCGACACCGTTCGTACGCAGCCAAAGTTCTTTTCTGTAATCATTTGTGGCCTGCATGAAGCCTGATGCATCCAACATCTCATAAGACTTGGAAATATCCTGAACAGAAACAGATCCTGAATACTGAACTTTGGCAGCTCCGCTCTTTCCACGTTTTGTAGTGACGATGATTACACCGTTACCAGCACGTGCTCCATAAATAGCAGTAGAACTCGCATCTTTCAGTACTTCGATCGATTCAATATCATTCGGGTTGATTGAAGATAAGATATTATCTTTATTGCCATCCTTGTATTGGTTACCGCTATCCAGTGATCCCGGGTCGCTTACAGGAAAGCCGTCAATAATGATCAGCGGATCATTTCCGGCCTTATCTGATGATGCGGCTCCACGAATACGGAATGTAGACTGGCCACCGGGCTGTGCACTGATCGTACTAACCTGTAAACCTGCTGCTTTTCCTGCCAGTGCATGACTGATCGTTGAAACTGTTCCGACAGGAGCATCATCCATTTTTACGGAAGCGACAGCACCTGTCAGGTCTTTTTTCTTCATAGTACCATAACCTACTACTACTACCTCTTCCAGTGCCTGTGTATCCTCTCTCAGCTGAACGTTCACTACACTCTGGTTCTTAACTGCTATATCCTGCTGGATATATCCGATAAAAGAAACCTGCAAGATGGCATTGGCGGAAACTTCTATTGAGTATTTACCATCTATATCGGTAGTTGTTCCATTTGAAGTACCCTTTTCAATAACGTTCGCCCCGGTAACGGGTCCCATAGCGTCGCTTACAACGCCGGTTACTTTACGGGTTTGTTGTGTAGTTCCGGCAGATACAGGAGAATTTTCGGATGTCAATACAATATGACGGTCTTTGATCGTATACTTCAGACCTGTCTTATTGGTGATCGCTTTCAGTAAATCCTCGATATCTACATTCTTTTTGTCAATAGAGATCTTCTCATTTTTATTGATCTCTTCCAGATTATAGAAAAACAGGAATTCAGACTGTTTTTCTATTTGTTTCAGTACATTCTCTAGTGTTTCTTCTTTAGCAGAAACACTGAGCTTGGCTGTTTGCGCATAAGTTGCGGCGACCATTTGCGATAAGCAAACGGTTAACATTAACACGGTTAATTTCATGATTTTTATAGTTCTTTTCAGATTTACGGAAACAACTATACGTTGATTATTCATACTTTTGAATGTTTTTAAGATTAAACATTATTCCACGGCAATGGAAGTTTAATTGAATCACACATTTTAGAAGAGAGAATCCGGCAAGATTTTCTCTTCTTTTTTTATTTTACCTTTTACTCACTCATACTATCCTCATTTTAAAGATTAACAACTACTTATATTTCTGAAATCGTTACATGGCGTTCATCTATCTTATATTTGATCGGAATAGAAAGGTGGATGATTTCCATAATATCTTTTATACTTTGTCCGCGATAGAATGTTCCGGTGAAAGTACGTCTGTTTAACCTTTCGGAGTTAACAGTAAACTGTACTCCATAGACATGGCTTAACCGGTAAAGAATAGCTTTCAGGCTTTGCTCCGGAAAGTAGTAATACCCAGTAGTCCAGGAAGTATATTGTTCCGCATCTACATTAAATATACTACTGACATGGGTATTCCGGTTATACACCAGTTGCTGGTTGGGTTTAAGTATAACACGCTGCGACCTGTTTTCTGTCGTCAACCGGACTGATCCTTCCAATAAGGTGGTCGTGAGCAGAGAATCCGAAGGGTAAGCAGTCACATTGAACTTAGTTCCTAAAGCTTCAATATCCTGTTCCTTCGTCTTTACGATGAAAGGCTTATCTTTATCTTTCGCAACCTCGAAAAAGGCTTCTCCTTCCAGATAAACAGTTCTCTGTTTATTTCCATAGTCATTTTCATACCGGAATATGGTTTTCGAACCTAAACAGACTTGAGTACCATCCGGTAACTCGACTACATCTGCATCCAGGCCGTCCCCTCCGATATAACGGGTGGCTATTTTAGTCTCATGTTCATTGGAGAGAAAGAAAGCTGAGGTAAGACAGACTGCGACCAGTGACACTGCTGCATAATTACCAAATTGATGCCATTTGTTTTTTATCTGGCGTTGCATTCTCTTCTTTTGTAAAAGACGATCCCAGCTTTTCCGGATCTCCTCTGTTAGTCTGTCGGAATTACTGCAGGCATCATAAATCGCCTTGGTTTCAAAGAATAGCTTTTTATTATCAGCATTCTCATTCACCCAGGTATAGAAATCATCCATACCCTGCGAGTCTAATCCTCCTTGCAGATATTTTATGATTAAATCAGAATGTTCGTTTTTTATATATTCTTTCATCTGACAGATTAAATGACTTAGTCCTTTATGAACTAGGTCAGTAAAGTGAATCACGTTTTAGATTGTGCCTGAAACCGGAAAAGGAAGCGTATCATTTATAGATCAATATATCTCTAAGTCTTATTTCTATACTGCTAAAAGGAATCTAACATTCAAATAAATTTTTATCTTTGCCCGAGTTAATAGAGAGAAAGAGATATGGAAAAGCACACACTGAAGGATATAGATGCTACAGTACTGAGACGCCTGAAGGAAGGAGATGAAACTGCTTTCGAATCTATTTATTGGAAATACAATTCGCATGTATTCAACTTTATCAATTCGCTATTGTACGACAGAGTCATATCCGAAGATATTACTCAGAGTGTTTTTATGAAAATATGGGAGAGACGTGAATCGATAGACCTGGATAAGGGTTTTGATGCGTATCTCTTTACTATAGCCCGTAATATGGTCTATAAGGAAACGGAGAACCGCTTGTTATCAGAGTCGGCATTTTATGCATTGTCCCAGCAGCAAACTAATGAAGACTTCCTGATGGAAGAGAAAATCGATGCGGATTCACTCCGTCTCTATATCGATAACCTGATTGAACAATTACCTTTGTCCAGGAAAGAAATATTCAAGTTAAGTCGTAGAGAACACCTGTCGAATAAAGAAATTGCTACCCGTCTGTCGATCTCTGAAAAAACGGTTGAGACTCAACTATACCGTTCATTACGTTTTCTAAAAGAGAAATTATCCAATGACCATTTACTGGCTATATTACTGATCGTATTGGCTAATGAATGTTAAATGTGAACTTTTTCTACTCTCCTTGTAAGGGATTACCTTTCTTTTCGGATATACAACTTAAACGATGGCAAAAAACAATAAAAATATAGAGTTACTCGATCGCTTTATGCGTGGCGAAACATCTCCGGAAGAAGAGCAGTTGCTTCTGGAATGGTTTCGCAATTCTGCGTCGAGGGACGAAATTCTGCACTTTTATCAACAGCGGTGGATTGAAACCTCAGATGAGGAATTGCCTGCAGAAGTTCAGGGACGGATGTTCCTGCGCATTAAGGAAAGAATGCATGAAATAGAGGAATCACAAAAAGATCGGGAAACCAGGACGATAAAACCCAAATCGTCTTTTACTCGTTTCTTGCCTTATGCAGCTACTATATTATTATGTATAGGAATTTTCTCTTCTTATTTGTATACTCTGAAAAAATCGCAGGTTGCCAGTGAATATACTGTATCGGCAGAAAAAGGACAGAGGGCAAGTATCGTACTACCGGATGGAACCAAAGTCTGGCTGAATTCGCATACCGAGCTCCGTTACAAAAGCGATTATGGTGTAAAAGAACGTAATGTCTTTTTAAACGGGGAGGCCTATTTTGAGGTGTCGAAAGATAAAGAACATCGTTTTGTTGTAAAATCCGGTGAGATGGAGGTGGAGGCTTTGGGCACATCATTCAATGTGAAGGCATATAATGAAGATCCCGATTTTGTCGCTACCCTGTTTGAAGGAAGCATAAAGGCCGGAACGGGAGATGATAATTCGGTTATCCTGACTCCAAATCAGCATGTCAGCCTGAATCGGCAAAGCAGGAGTCTGACTGTCGGCACGTCGGAGAATGTTTCGTATGCCCGCATGTGGCGAAATAACGAACTGGCTTTTGAAAGAGAGAAACTGGATGACATTGCCATCTTGCTGAATCGAATGTACAATGTACAGCTCGAGTTTAAATCAGATAAGATAAGAAACTATCGTTTTTCGGGTGTTATCAAGAATAATAGCTTAGACAATGTAATAGAGATAATAAGCCTTACAGCTCCCATTATTTATGAGTCGCATGGAGACACGATCATATTGGATGCGAAGCCGTAGTGAGAATAAATAAATTGTTAATCTTAAAAAATTGAGCGGCCTATGACGTAAGAATAGTCAAAAAAAGGGGACAGGCTCCAAAGGAGAGCTGTCCCACTCACACGATCTTTTACAAATCAGAATCGATCATTCTCCTTGTTTATAGAGATAACTTGCCGGTTATCTCCGGAGTTTAATGACTCTTGATTCTGCTTGTAAAGTTACTATTTATAATCTTTTATACGATTAAAAAACATCTAAAAATGAGTAACATCAAGCAAATAATTTTACGGGCAGCTTTATGCAGTCTTATGCTTGCCTCTTCAGGCATGACAATTGCTGCCCAGATTTCAATCGCTGCAAAGAATAAGCCTTTACGTGAAGTTATTAAAGATATCGAAAAGAGCAGCGATTATCGTTTCTTCTATAATGAAGACCTGACCGGTTTAAACACAGTTGTATCTGTTGAAGCAACCAATGGAGATATTAAAAAAGTATTGGATAAAATAGTTGCTGAAGCAGGAATAACTTATATTCTGAAAGAGAATAACCAGATTGTTTTATCTGCCCGTTCGGCTCAGGTGAAACAACAATCCACACGGATAATCACAGGACGTGTAACCGACCAGAAAGGTGATCCGGTTATTGGAGCCAATGTATCAGTGAAAGGAACTACAAACGGTACAATTACCGATATGGATGGTGATTTCTCATTGGAGATATCTGGAAGTCCGGTTGTTCTGGTATCCTATATCGGATATAAGAACCGAGAAATAGCAGTCGGTAAAGAGAAAACCCTGTCTGTTCAATTGTTGGAAGATACCCAATTGCTGGATGAAGTAGTGGTTACAGCTTTGGGTATCTCAAAGAGCGAACGTGCATTGAATTATTCTGCCGCCCAGTTATCCGCATCGGAGATAAGCGAAGTGCATTCAGGAAACTTACTGACAAGTTTGGGAGGTAAGATCGCCGGATTGGATATTACCGGAAATAAACGTAGCGGTTCAACTAAGATAGTATTAAGAGGAATTGGCGAAATAGCGTCAGGGTCTACAAACAAACCTTTGTATGTTATTGACGGTGTACCTGTCGATAACTCGAACAATACCGATGTGAGCCCATTTGGTGGGACAGACTATGGCGATGGCCTGAGTGGAATGAATATGGATGATATTGAATCCATCAGCGTACTGAAAGGTCCGTCGGCTGCCGCTCTTTATGGCTCGAAAGCTTCCCGTGGAGCTCTCCTTATCACTACAAAGAAAGGGGTGGCCGATCAGGGAATCGGTATCGAGTTCAACACAAATACATCCATGTTGATGCCTTATGCCGGATTGGCCCAGTATCAGCAGGTGTATGGTAGCGGACAAGGAGGAAACTATCCGAAGACGCTGGCTGATGCTATGGCTGTTTCTGAAGACGCTTATGGCGCGAAGCTCAATCCTAATACGACATCTGTCTTTATCGATGGCTCGGAACATAAATATGTTTCCCGTTATAAACCGATGGATTTTTATAATAATGGTTTTAATACAGCCAATACACTCTCTATCATCGGTGGAACAAAGAAAGCTACTTTCCGTTTTGCTTATGGAAACGAGTACTACAAGGATATTACGCCGGCTTTTAATTATATGAAACATAACCTGACCATGCGTATGAACGGTGATCTGACCTCACGCCTGAGTTATGATTTCAAGATCAATTTTAATGTAACCAATGCTCATCAACGCCCGGAAAGCGGACACGGACAATTCAACCCGACAACGGTATTACCCATTATGGGAGCCGATACGGATTTGAAGAAACTGGAAGCTATGGGACGTGATATCACTACCGGTGGTCTGATGAATAACTGGGACGGTGCACTGAACCCTTATTATATACTGTATCAATATAAGAATAACGACCAGAACTATAATGGCAACGGACTGGCTTCTGTCAGTTATAAGATACTGAATAACCTGAAAGTCACTTATCGTCAGGGGTTAGAAATGACCGATTTTAATACCGATCAGACTATTCCGCAGGGATCAGGTTTCTGGGCTTCCATGGCCGGACGTTCCGATTATATGACAAAGGGTGGAATGAGCAAGTATAATAGCAAGAACCTTTTGGTGAACAGTGATTTGTATGCAGAATATCATGGAGAGTTCGGTAAGTTCGGGCTGGATGCGATGATGGGAGGAAACTACTGGTCACAGAAAACACGCAGCACCAGTGTGGAAGCTGCCGATTTCATTGCAGAAGGTCTATATACTCCGAGCAATGCCAAAAATCAGAAGGCCTCTTTTTATATGATGAATAAACGGATGTGGGGTATGTATGGTTCTTTGGACCTGTCGTATAACCGTTTCCTTTATCTTTCATTTACGGCCAGAAATGACTGGAGCTCCACTCTGCCCAAGCAGAATAACTCTTATTTCTATCCTTCTGTCGGAGGTAGCTTGGTTTTCTCTGAGTTAATGGATCGCCCGGACTGGTTCAGCTTTGGTAAGATCCGTGCTTCATGGGCACAGGTCGGTAGTGATACGAATGCTTATCAGCTCGATATGTATTACGGCTTATTCCCCGGAGGTTTCCCCACTGAATCAGGTTCGACTGTATATCCCGGAAATATCCAGAATACACAGTTGCCACCGCTTGACCTGAAGCCGATGAGAACAAATTCAGCTGAATATGGTCTCGATATCCGTTTCTTTAATGATCGCCTTGGTTTGGATGTTTCTTACTATAACAATACGACAAAAGATCAGATCTTGCAGATACCTATTCCTAATTCATCCGGATTTTCATCCAGCCTGATGAATGCCGGTTCTGTGAATAATCATGGTTTTGAAATTTCATTGAGCGGAAGACCTGTCGAAACAAAAGATTTCACCTGGGATCTGGGCTTTACGTTGTCACGTAACTATAGTAAAGTGAAGAAACTGCATGATGGTTTGAAGAGTATACAAATGTATTTTGTGGAGGCAATGAGTGTAATGGCTATCGAAGGTGAACCTTACGGTGTGATGTACGGCTCAGACTATCTGTATGACGACTCCGGGAATATTCAGCGCGATACCAATGGATATCCATTGTACGATAAGAGTTATAACTCTTATTTGGGTTCTGCTATTCCGAAAGTGATTATGGGGCTTACCAGTCATCTGGAATATAAAGACTTTTATTTGAACCTGACTATCGATAGCCGTTTGGGACATAAGTATTATTCAAAGACTTCCCGTTGGATGTATGAGCACGGAACACATATCAATACAGTGCCTGGGCGCGATGAATATTATGCAAACGGAACTGGTCTCGATCCGTTGAAGTTAGGCAAGATCCAGAGTGTTACAGCTTCCCAGAACGTATATAACGGTGGTTTTATCCGTATGAAGGAAATATCGCTGGGATACAAATTACCGGCAAGCTTTATTTCCAAGCTGATGCTTAAACAGGCCAATGTCTCGTTCAGTAATCCGTTCTTCATCTGGAGAGGAAGCGATTTCTGTGATCCGACATTCTCCCTGAACTCGACGGTGGGTATGGAAGGTATTGAAAACGGTGGTGAACCTGCTGTACGTTCGTTAGGTATAAATCTGAATCTTAAATTTTAAAACACTGGTAAACAATGAAACATATAATAAATTATTTGTCGATAGCATTACTGGGACTTACATTGACTAATTGTAATGCTGACTTTGGTGATTTGAATAAAGATCCCAATAAAGTGACGAAGGTAGGAACGGACAACCTTTTCCACAATGTAGTAGGTACGTTGAGTATACCTTCCGGTGAAATGAAATATTTCGCTCCGATGATGCAATATACGGCAACCACCAACGGTAACTACGATATCGTCGGTAATACCTTTACAGTAGACGGAACCGCAATGGGTGTTTACTCAAGTATATGGAGATCTTATTGTGTAGACTACCTGCGTTACATCAACCTGATGGACGATCAACTGGCAGAGGAAACTGCTTCGGCCTCCAAACAAGCACAGGTCAATATCGTCCGTGTACTTGTCTCAAGCAGATATACCGATACATTCGGTCCCGTTCCTTATGATGAAGGAGGAAAAGCGCTAAATGGAATTTCTTATCCCGTATACAGAACCGAAAAGGATATATATTTGGGAACGGATAAGTTCAAAGGTCTTCTGCAATTACTGGATGATGGAGTTCAAACATTGCAAAACTCTTCAGATCCGGTTTTCGAAGACGATATCCTGTATGGCGGTAGTCGCGACAAATGGATTAAATTCGGAGCTTCACTTATGCTGCGTATGGCTATCCAGATATCGAATGTAGAACCGGAACTGGCTAAGAAGTATGTGGGTAAAGCCGTTGCTGCCGGGGTTATTTCTTCGATGGATGAAGTGGCAAAAGTCAATCATCAGCCGACAGTGACCGGACAACCCAGTTACCTCGATAATGAATGGGCTACCGATATTCAATATTATATAGGTTCACGTGGTTACTGTTATTCGAGTACCTATATTTCTGCATTCAAGAAATACAGTACTTCTCAAATCGATCCGCGTTTGAAATATGTAGCAGCCGTTTACGATGCCGAAGGAAAGTACTATGGCAATTACGAGGATTACGAAGGTATGAAGAATGGATGTGAAATGGATGATGTCGATGATGTTTTGAAAAATATGACCTTCGATCAAGATTTCGCTCCTAATATCGGACGTTACGGCTTTGCTTCTTTCAAAAAAGAAACGGTGCTCAACCGGAAAGGCGCAACAACGGTAATGGGTGCAGCCGAAGTTTACTTCTTGTTGGCTGAAGCGGTGTTGAAAGGCTATATCCCCGGAACAGCAGATATATATTACCGGGAAGGTATCCGCATGGGTATGCGTTCGTTGACCCTGCTCGGAGCTCCTATCACCGATGAGGAAATTGAAAACTATATCAGTACGGTTCCCACACTGGGTGAAAATAAGGCAATGAACCTGAGAGGTGCATTGGATGAAGTGATCACACAAAAATGGCTGGCATTGTTCGGCAATGGTCTTCAGATCTGGAACGATTGGAGACGTACACATTATCCGAGTGTCATTACCGACAATCCGAACCCCAGCAAGTTAAGCACTACAAATGGAAAAATGATCGGTCGTCTGCCTTATCCGCAGGATGAAATGGTACGTAATGAAGCCAACTATCTGAATGGAACGGCTGAGTTATCCAATAAGACAAACGATTATATGAATGATGTATGGTGGGCTTTGCCTTATTATAAATAATAACTAGTATATGAAAAAAGTAGTATCAATAAGCAGTAGCCTCTGGCTACTGTTTTTACTCTTTGCAGCACAAATGCATGCTGCTACTCAGGATGTGTATTCTCCTGATAGGAAATTGAAAGTATCGGTCAATACTACCGGACAGATTGCTTATTCTGTTTATGCCGGCGACAACCTTCTGTTGAAAGATTGTTCCCTCCGGTTGGATTTGGGTGATGAGGTACTGGGCACTTCTGCCGTGTTGAAAACTGTCAAGCGGGGGACCATCAATGAAACGATAAAACCGGAGATCACTTTTAAGAATGCAGTGGTGGAAAACAATTGCAATACCCTGTTGCTTAACTTTAAGGGAGATTTTTCTATCGAATTCAGAGTGTTCGACGACGGTGTTGCCTATCGTTTTATAACAGCCCGGAAAGGACAGATCGATATTTATGATGAAACTTGCGGTATCAATTTCGGCAGCGATTATCTGGCCCATATCTCGCAACCCAATAGTTTTAAAACATCGTATGAATATCCTTATACCCATATCCATACAACAGACTATAAGGCAAATGATAAGATGACCTATTTGCCTATTCTGCTGGAAAGTGAGCAAGGATATAAGATATTGATTTCGGAAGCCGATCTGTCCGATTATCCCTGTATGTTTTTCAAAAGTACAGGAAGAAACGGCCTGACTTCTGTATTCCCGAATTGCCCTTTGGAGTTTGGTGAAGATGGCGACCGCAGTCTGAAGATCGTAAAAGAAGCCGATTATATAGCACGCACTTCCGGTAACCGTAGCTTTCCGTGGCGCTTCTTCATGATTACCAAAGACGATCGGCAACTAATTGGAAACGATATGGTTTGTAAGTTGTCGTCTCAGAATGTATTGGGGGATGTGAGCTGGGTAAAACCCGGTCATGTTGCTTGGGAATGGTGGCATGATGCAGCATTATACGGAGTGGATTTCAAATCCGGTTATAATATGGACTCTTATAAGTACTATATTGATTTTGCATCTGCCAATGGCATTCCTTATATGCTGATGGATGAAGGATGGGCCGAGACGACTTATAATCCTTTCATCCCCAATCCTACGATCGATTTGTTTGAACTAATCAGTTATGCCAAAGAACGCAATGTGAAAATAGTCCTTTGGCTTACTTGGCTGGCAGTGGAAAATAACTTCGACTTGTTCCAGAAATTCAATGAATGGGGAATTGCCGGAGTGAAGATCGACTTTATGGATCGCAGCGACCAGTGGATGGTGAACTATTATGAACGTGTGGCTAAAGAAGCAGCCAAGCACCATTTGTTTGTCGATTTTCATGGCTCATTCAAACCGGCAGGACTGGAACATAAATATCCGAATGTGATCTCTTACGAAGGTGTACTGGGAATGGAACAAGGAAACCGCTGTATACCAGACAACAGTATCTATCAGCCTTTTATGCGGAATTTTGTCGGTCCGATGGATTATACACCGGGTTCAATGATCAGTGCCCATCCCGAAGATGTACATTATACCCGTACCAATGCCATGAGCGTCGGAACCCGTGCTTATCAGCTGGCTTTGTATGTTGTCTTTGAAAGTGGATTGCAAATGCTGGCCGATAATCCTATTTATTATAACCGTGAGAAGGATTGTCTGGATTTTATGGCTTCCGTTCCGGTTGTCTGGGATGAAACACGTTGCTTGTATGCCAAGGTGGGCGAAGCTGTTGTTGTAGCTCGTCGTAAAGGAGATAAATGGTATATCGGAGGTATTTCCGGAAGTAAAGGAAAAGAGGTAACGATAAACCTCGACTTCCTACCCGAAGGCAAAGAATATAATATGGACTATTTCCAGGATGGCGTAAATGCAGAGCGTCAGGCGATGGATTATAAAAAGGAGAGTAAAAAAGTGAATGCTTCTTCAAGCGTAACGATCCGTATGGTTCGTAACGGAGGTTGGGCTGCCACATTGGAATGATTGAAATAAAAGGGAAGGTCCCGGTCAAAAAAGAGCATTGATTTTTATTAACAACCTTTCGGATATGCTGATCCGAAGGGTTGTTTTGTTTTATATCTGATATAAAACAGTGCTTATGGAAAGTAGAAGAAAGGTTTGTCGTGTAAACTTCAGAATAATTTCTCTACTTTTGTCTTTTATTAATGGCGTTACATGGTGATGTATGGCAGATTTTACCAACGAGAAAACATTATTACGGGAAATAAAGAACGGAAACGATCAGGCTTTTGAATTTCTTTTCAGAAGTTATTATCCTCGTTTGCGCGGGTATGCCTCTCGTTTTGTAGAAGATCAGGAGGCCATCCGGGATATTATTCAGGAAAGTTTTTTGAAATTCTGGGAAAAACGTCATTTAATAGAAGCCATATCCGTATCTTCCCTTTTGTTTGCAATGGTTCGGAATGCTTGTCTGAATTATTTAAAACATATTCAAATAGTAGAACAGCATAATGTCGAGTATCTGGCCACTCTTCCCGGGAAAGAAGAATTGTATAGTCTGGATTTTAACCTGACACCCGAATGTACCTTATTATATAAGGAATTACAGGAACAGGTGGACACCGTTATAAACACATTGCCTCCACGTTGCCGTGAAGTATTTATTATGAGCCGTTTTGATAAAAAGAAAAATCGTGAGATAGCTGAAACTTTAGGTATCTCCACGACCGCTGTTGAAAAGCATATAGCCAAAGCCTTAATGACCTTCTCCAAATATTTTAAAGATAAGTATCCGCTTGATATTTATATTGTTGTTATTGCATGGTTGTTATCCGATTAGAAGGAAACACTAGACTTGTCGCCCCTTCCTCTATCAGCTATCTATAATCTTCTTCCGAGGTTACTGGAGTATCATATATGAATCTACACAACCGGTAAAAGAAAAAGTAGTTCCAATGATAAAAAACACCCTCCCGGGGTTGGGTAAAATAGAAATGAGTTGTTACATCATATAGAAAGCAAAAATTATGGAATTGGAAAAGGAGAATATTCATCAATTAGCTGTGCATTATTTTGAGGGGAACATCACCTTACCGGAAGAGGAAGAACTTTTTCTGTTTGTGAATGCCTGTACGGATAATTATGAAATGTTCCGTCTGTGGGAAAAAGAGTGGATGCAATCTGTTGTACCCGGCCAGGATGTCGTCAGCGAATGGAAACATTTGCAACGACGTGTCCATATACAAGGCGGTATGTCGGAAATGTTGAGGCCCAAACGGTATAGTTTGCGCCAGGCGGTGGCAGTGGCCGCTGTAATCGTAGTTGTATTGTTAGGTGGTTCTTTGGGGATATTTTCTCTTTTCAGTAAGCAAGTAGATCCCGCTTATTTTGCCTTGGTCACTGCTTACGGTGAGAAAAGCAGAGTGATGCTGACCGATGGAACCGTTGTTTGGCTGAATGCCGGATCGACTTTACGCTATGCCGATAATTTTAATGCAAGGAACAGGGTGGTAGAACTGGAAGGAGAAGCCTATTTCGAAGTGGAAAAGCAATCCGATAAAACGCCTTTTCTGGTAAAGACCGGTTGCTATGATGTCGTGGTAAAAGGAACCAAGTTCAATGTAACATCTTATCCGGAAGATCCTTTTTCGTCAACGACATTATTGGAAGGAGCTGTCGAGGTATTATATCAAGGTCGGCAAATGGAAGTGAAGCCCGGTGAAATGCTCTGCTTCGATAAGGAAAAGAAAGACTTTACCAGCCATCACGTACAGGCCTCGCAATACCGGTCGTGGATAGAAGGAAGGGTCGAATATGACGAAATAGCTTTGGGCGAACTGGCTGTCCGCCTGTCAAGAAAGTATGATGTGAAGATACATCTGGATACGACGCTTGATGAAGACGCCACCTTCAGGGTTTCATTGCGGAACGAGGAGACTATCGATCAGTTCCTGAAGGCATTGTCCGATATCATCCCGATACGTTTTGAACGGCAGGGACAGGATATTTATATCAGAAAACAATAGCGCGCTTGTTTTATATATGTATTAAATCTAATAACTAATAATCTATCTTATGATGTACAAAAAACTCGTGGGAAGGTCTTTAATACTGGCCTTGCTACTTTCCGGCTCATTATCGGTGGGCGCTCAGAAAATCACTCAACAGTTCAGGAATGTTCCTTTGAAAACAGTACTGAAAGAAGTGGAAAAGCAGCTTCAGTATTCAGTTATTTATAAAAAGGATGAGGTCAATGAAAACAAACAGATAACCCATAATTTTAAGGATGCGTCTGTGGAAGATGTTTTGTCGGTTATCTTGGATAACGGATTAAGCTACTCTATTCAGGGCAAAATGATTGTCATTTCGCAAAAGGGTGCCACGGTATCGGTATCCCAGCAGAAGAAAAAGGTGACAGGGGTTGTGAAAGACAAAACCGGTGAACCGGTTATCGGAGCAAATGTGATAGAGCGTGGAACAACGAATGGCACAGTGACGGACCTGGATGGACGTTTTACTTTGGAGGTGCCTCAGAATGCCGTTTTACAAGTGTCCTATATCGGATATATGGAGCAGGAAATCCCGGTAAATAACCGGAATGATATTCCTGTCTCTTTATTGGACGATACACAAAATCTGGATGAGATAGTTGTCGTCGGTTATGGAACACAGAAGAAAGTGAACTTGACTGGTGCCGTAAGTAGCGTGAAAGCAGAAGTGCTTGAAAACAGAACGACATCGGATCCGGTGAATATGTTGACGGGTAATGTATCCGGTGTAACGATTGTGCAAAATGCCGGACAACCGGGAGCGGATGGTGCAGCCCTGCGCGTCCGTGGTGTTGGAACATTGGGAAATTCGGAAGCAATGGTTATTATCGATGGGGTGGAGTCGTCGATGAGTAATGTCGATCCGAATGATATTGAAAATATTTCCGTTCTGAAAGATGCGGCGGCTGCATCTATTTATGGTGTGCGTGCGGCGAACGGTGTCGTTTTGATTACCACAAAACGAGGTGCCGTAGGCAAACCGGTTATTTCTTACAACGGATATGTGGGTTGGCAGCAGGCTACCCGTCTGCCGAAATACCTGGATTCTTACAACTATGCTGTTCTGTTGAACGAAGCCTATAAAAATGACGGTCTCGAAGGATTATATAATGATACGGACCTACAGAAGTTTAAAGACGGTTCAGACCCTGATCATTTTGCCAATAGCGATTGGTTGGATGCTTTATTTAGCGAAAACGGATTGTTCCACAATCATCACCTCAGTGTGAACGGAGGATCTGAGGCAATTAAATATTCTCTTTCTTTCGGTTATCATAATAAGGAAGGGTTAATGCCGAATACCGACTATAACAAATTCAATGTACGCTCAAACCTCGATGCTAAGATTAACGACCGTTTGAATGTGTCCTTGAATCTTTCGGCCTACCGCAGCCGTATGGCGGCTCCTTCTTCGGGTGTTATCGATATCATGTATTATGCTTTCCGCGAAACACCTGTTACGCCTATCCGCTTTCAGAATGGAAATTACGGATTATTCAAGAATGAGCACAACTCTGTTGCTTCAGCCCGTGAAAGCGGTCTGGCTCGTACTTACAACAATAACTTTCAGGGAAGCGCTTCTTTTACCTATAAGATTCTCGAAGGATTGTCTTTGCGTGGAAATGCCTCCACGACCTTTAATCTGAAAGACGAACATACTTTTTTGCGGAGTATGAAGTTCTATACGGCTGATTCTACAGATCCCATCCGGACAACCCGCAGTTCTGTGGAAAATAAGGATAATAAGATGCTCGAGGTAAACCTGCAGGCATATCTGGATTATACGAAGAGTTTCGGTAAACATGACCTGAAAGGTTTATTGGGTTATTCTCAGTTATATAACCAATATCGTATTCTGGGCGCGTCCCGTAAAGATCTTCCCCTGAATAACAGCCTGGGTGAAATAAATGCAGGTGATGTTACGACGCAGGCAACCGAAGGAAACAAGATAGAATATGCTTTACGTTCGGCATTTGCCCGTGTGAACTATACCTTCGATAACCGTTATCTGTTGGAAGCGAACCTCAGATACGACGGTACTTCACGTTTCCCGAAAGACAACCGTTTCGGAGCATTCCCTTCTTTTTCTGCCGGCTGGCGTATGTCGGAAGAAAGCTTTTTCACCGCTTCCTGGATTGATAACCTGAAGTTCCGTGCTTCCTGGGGACAATTAGGTAATCAGGAGATTGGCGATTATGCATTCTATAATACTTATATGTTCGGTCAGGATTATAACTTTGGAAATATGCTGTATCCGGGTATTTCAATTAATGATAAGATGGCTAACTCCATTATTACCTGGGAAAAGACAGACCAGATAGATGTCGGTGTCGATGCAGATGCCTTCGGTGGAAAGTTGAGCTTTACCGGTGACTTCTTTATCAAGAATACTAGGGATATTTTACTGGAGTTGCCTATTCCTGAGATTGTCGGTGTAAAACCTCCGATGCAGAATGCCGGAAAGGTTCGTAATACAGGTATGGAAATGCAGATAAGCCACAATAATCAGATTAACGATTTTAAATATTATGCGACGTTCAATTTCAGTTATGTGCATAATGAAATTACCGATTTGAGCGGAGGTGATACTCCCGGACGTTCGGTAGGCGATCCTATAAACAATATCTATGGGTATGTTTGTGAAGGTATTTTTAGAGACCAGGCGGATATCGACGCACACCCTACACAAATATGGGGAGCCAAGCCGGGTGATCTTAAATATAAAGACCTGAACAACGATAATAAGATTGATGAAAACGATCGTCAGTCGTTAGGTACTTATTTCCCTAAAATAAACTTTGGGCTTCGTCTGGGCTTTGAATATAAAAATTTTGATTTTTCTGCATTGATGCAGGGAGCTGGTATGGTAGATGCTATTGTAAAGGCTGAAATCAACAAGGCTTTCTATAACGGTGGCAAAGTAACCGAATATCATCTGGATCGCTGGACACCGGATAATCTGGATGCCACTTATCCACGCCTGTCGATGAAAGATTCGAAAAAGAACTGGATGACTTCTACTTTCTGGATGCAGAATGCCTCTTATCTGAAAATGAGAAATATGCAGATTGGTTATTCATTACCTAAACGAGTGTTGGCTGATTCGGGCATAACTCGCTTGAGAGTGTATTTTAGTGTAGACAATCTGTTCACTATTACTGGTTTTGACGGTGTCGATCCGGAATCTGCTTACAATATGAAAGACTTATCTGTGTCTAGCAGCTATTATCCGCTGACAAGAAATTATTCATTTGGTGTTAACCTTTCATTTTAATAAACTGTAGACGAATTATGAAACTGAAATATTTATTTATCTCACTTATTTTGTTGTCCGGAACCGGTTGTAATGACGGTTTTTTAGACAAGATCCCAACAGACCAGCTTTCAGACGAATCTTTCTGGATGGTGAAAGAAGATGCTGTGAAGTATTCCGCAGCAACTTATCGTTACCTGGTTCAATCGGGTAATCATATGGTTATGCTCGATTGTTATACAGACAACGCCGTGCCCGTTCATATTCATGCGGAACAGGGTGATATATCGTCTTGTACCGCCACAGCTTCGAATCCTCACTTCAAGCAGGTGTGGCAAGATGCCTATCGGGGAATCCGCCGCTGTAATATTTTCCTGGATAATATAGCCAAGGTCGATATGAAGGAAGGGGAGAAAACGATCCTTATCGGAGAAATAGAATTCTTACGGGCTTATTTTCATGCAACTTTGTTGAAGTTCTACGGAGGTGTTCCCATTCTCACTCATGCTCTGGAGTTGAACGAAACAATACCTTCACGTAATACGGAAGAAGAAGTTTATAAGTTCATTGTAGAGGAGTGTGATAAGGCTGCGCAAAAATTACCGTTAACCCGCTCCGATAATACGGAACTGGGGCGTGCCAATAAAGGGGCTGCCTTGGCTTTGAAAGCCCATATCAGTTACCTGATGAAGAAATATGATATGGCAGCCAGTGCAGCAAAGGAAGTAATGGACCTTGGGGTTTACAGTCTGTATGGTAATTATGGAGATCTGTTTTCTGCTGAACATGAAAATAACAGCGAAGTGATATTCGATCATCAGTACATGGAGAATGCACTGGATTATGATTATACAGGCAGTTGGATCGACCAATTCTTCTCCCCGTTGATGATGGGTGGTTGGGAGGCCTTGTCGCCGACGCAGGATCTTATCGACTCTTATGAATGTATGGATGGAAAATCCATACAGGACTCGAAGTTGTATAATCCGGATAAGCCTTTTGAGAATCGTGATCCTCGCCTGGCTTATTCTATCTTGTGGCATGGCTGTGAATTCGGAGGGCAGATATACAGCACGGAAGGAACAATGGGGAATGGAAATGCCACTCGTACCGGCTATACCATGCGTAAATATATTAATCCAAAGAATGTAGGAAATGAATATCCCGGCTGGACTAATTATATCCTGTTCCGCTATGCTGAGATATTACTGATCTACGCAGAAGCCCAGAACGAGTTAAATGGACCGGATGCTTCCGTATATGATGCTGTGAACAACATCCGTCAGCGTCCAAGTGTAGAACTACCTCCTTTACCGGCTAATCTGACAAAGGATCAAATGCGTGATGCCATTCGACGTGAGCGCCGTGTGGAATTTACCTTTGAAGGAATCCATTTGTTTGAAACCCGTAGTTGGAAGACAACCGAAGCTTGTGTGAATAAACCGGCTTACGGTATGACTTTCGACGGGAAAAAAGTATTGGTAGAACAACGCAAGTTCGATCCGAACAAGAATTACTTATGGGCAATTCCTTTAACTGAAATCGATTTGGCTAAAGGTTCATTGATACAGAATCCTGGATATTGATTACTCATAGATAATAAAAGCTCCTGACAATTCAATTTTGCCAGGGGCTTTTTGCGTTTTACCGCTCCAGGCCGGTAAATGTCGGAAACAGTCAAAATTGTCAGGACGATCATTTCTTTTGTGAATATGATAACATAGTAGGGAATTTCACTATTCTTTTTGAGAAACGCCAATCAAGTGATTATAGTGATTTTGCCTACTATGATTTTGCATTGATAAAAACTCTTCGTTCACGAGCTGAGGTTTTCATCAATGCTGTGGAGAGTTTAACACGGGAAAAAGAGTAGTCGTAGAAAGAATACCTAACTATCCGGAAATTTCCGTACTTTTGTCTTCTAATTTAAAGAACAGACAAAAGCAATGAAATATCTGATAAAAAGCCCGGAGGGAGCTATCCTGGCTTCTGTACAACTTCCTGCTTCCAAGAGCATCAGTAATCGTGCATTGATATTGAATGCCCTGAGTTATAGTCCTTACGATATACAGAACCTTTCCGATTGTGATGACACAGAGGTGATGATCCGGGCGTTGAACTCCAATAGTAGTGACTTCGATATAAAAGCAGCCGGAACAGCGATGCGTTTCCTGACCGCTTTCCTTTCCAAGATCATCGGTGAATGGACGATTACCGGGACGGAACGGATGAAGAACCGCCCTATTAAATTGTTGGTCGATGCACTGAATTCTTTAGGTGCCCGTATCGAATATATCGAAAAAGAAGGCTATCCTCCTTTGCGTATTTTCGGAAGTGCTTTGCAGGGAGGAGAGATTTCATTGAACGGAGGTATCAGTTCGCAATATATATCTGCCTTATTAATGATCGCTCCACTGATGGAGAATGGCTTGACGCTTAGCCTCGAAGGGAATATTATTTCCCGTCCTTATATCAACCTGACATTGCAGTTGATGGAGCAGTTCGGTGTGAAAGCTACCTGGAACGGACAGACAATCAAGATACTTCCTCAGGAATATAAACCGATCCGTTTTACCGTAGAGTCAGACTGGAGTGCCGCTTCTTACTGGTATTCCATGATGGCCTTATCGAAAAACGCTGAAATAGAACTACTCGGCCTATTCAGGAACAGTTTGCAAGGTGATGCTGCCGGAGCGAAACTGTTTGCCCAACTGGGAGTCGGCACCACTTTTACCGACCGCGGTGTGCAGTTGAAACGCAATGGAAATGTGGCAAAGAAACTTATCTACAATTTTGTGAACGAGCCGGACCTGGCGCAAACATTTGTTGTTGTCTGTGTGTTATTAAATATCCCCTTCCGCTTCACCGGACTGCAAACACTGAAGATAAAAGAAACCGACCGTATCGAAGCATTGAAAACGGAACTTCGTAAACTCGGCTATCTATTGACCGACAGCAACGACAGCATACTGGAATGGAACGGAGAAAGATGCGAGCCGGAATCGGATCCGGTAATTGCCACTTACGAAGATCATCGGATGGCGATGGCTTTTGCCCCGGCTGCTTTGGTTTTGCCGCAGGGAATAAAGATTGCCGACCCCGAAGTGGTAACAAAGAGTTATCCAGCCTATTGGGAGGACTTGAAGCAGGCCGGATTTGATATGACTGAAATTCAATAATATAACCGACGGTCCAGACATTGGTAATTATCAACTGTCAACTGTCAACTGTCAACTAATATGTGGTATATCATCATAGGTGTAATCGTGCTGGGTGTTCTTGCCGCCGTAGCCGGTTATTTCAGAAATAAGAAATTGCAGAAGATGCTGGAACGTGGGGAGATCAGCGAGATCCCCGAAGCGCGTGAAATTCCCGAAGAATGTTGCGGTCAGCATGAGACTTGTGAGCGTGACAGTCTGTTGGCTGCCGTCAGCAAAAAGATCGAATATTACGATGACGAGGAACTGGATCGTTTCCGAGGACTGGAGGGAGACGAGTATGAAGAGGATGCCGTCGATGAGTTCCGCGAGGTGCTTTATACCCTGCAGTCGGAAGATGTGGCCGGATGGCTCCGTAGCCTGCAGCTTCGTGGCGTGAACCTGCCGGATACACTGAAGGATGAAGCATTCCTTATTGTCGGTGAGAGAAGAGTACATTAAACGGTAGAGAATGTCAACAAGTGTTCGACATAAAGATTGTTTCTCCCTGGTGAAACACTTGTTTCCTCCCGGTGAAACTTTTGTTTCTTTCGAATGAAACTTTCTGCGCCTCGTACTGGATATAAAGATAAGATTGCACAAATAAGACGAACCATCATACGGAATGAATATGGATCTATTACAATATACTTTTTTTCAACATGCCCTGATCGGTAGCCTGTTAACTGCCATCACCTGCGGTATTGTCGGTACCTATGTGGTTGCACGTCGGCTGGTTTTTATCAGCGGTGGAATAACACATGCTTCTTTCGGAGGCCTGGGACTCGGTTTCTATCTGGGGATGAACCCGATCCTGATGGCGATGGTCTTTTCTGTCCTTTCCGCTTTCGGAGTAGAGTGGGCCAGTAAGACGCAGAATGTCCGTGAAGACTCGGCAATTGCCGGTGTTTGGGCGTTAGGTATGGCTTTGGGGGTGATCTTTATTTTCCTTACGCCCGGCTATTCGCCGAACCTTTCCGCCTACCTGTTCGGTAATATCCTGACGATCTCCATGTCCGATATAATCTGGATAGCCGCCTTTGCAGTCGTATTGATCGCTGTCTTTGCCCTGTATCTACGGGAAATAGTATATGTCGCTTTCGACAGTGATTTTGCCAAGACACAACATATCCATGTAAAGTGGATCGAGTATATGATGATGTTTTTTATTGCCGTCACCATTGTCTTATCTATCCGTCTGGTAGGGATTATGCTGCTGATGAGTCTTTTAACATTACCGCAGATTACTGTCAATCTTTTCACTTCCGACTTTAAAAAGATAATTGTAGGCAGCATCGTTCTGGGGTTCCTGGGATGTGTTACCGGCCTGATCCTTTCTTATTTTCTGAACGTACCTTCCGGTGCCTTTATCATCCTGGTTCTGGTATTGGTCTTTTTACTTGTGAAAGGCGTATTATTCTTAACGAAAAGGCAATAAAAGAGGTTGTTCTTAGTTTATTATATGATAAAGAACTATCATAATACGTGAAGAGAGGTTTTTACTATATAATTTCAATATTCGTAGTACTCTTGCTTTGGTCGTGTAGCACGAAGAAAAACACCAAATCAAGCCGGTTCTATCATGCTTTTACGTCTCGTTATAATATCTATTTTAATGGGAAAACTTCTTTCGATGAATCTTTATTAGGAATGCAGACCGGTTATAAGGAAAGTTATTCCGAAATGATCCACATGTATCCGATCAGTGCACAGCCGAAAGACAAGAAAGAAACCGGAGGACCTTTCGACCGCGCTATAGAGAAGGGAAATAAGGCAATCAAACTTCATTCAATCAAAGCAAAGCCAGCCAAAAAGCCCGGATGGCGAAACGATCCTAAACAACGTGCCTTCCAGGAGCAGGAAGAATATAACCCTTTTTTGAAGAAATGCTGGCTATTGATTGGCCAGGGACAATTCTATAATGCCGATTTCCTGCAAGCCTCTGCTACATTTTCCTATATTGCCCGCCATTATTCGCAGGATGAAGAAATGGTGGCTGAAGCTCGTCTGTGGCAGGCACGCTGCTATTCGGAAATGGAATGGTTTTACGAAGCTGAAGATATTCTGGGTAAACTGAATACTAATGGTATACCTAAGAAGAACCTGAAACAGTATGCTTCCGTATATGCCGATTACCTGGTGAAGAACAAGCAGTTCGAGGATGCAATCCCCTATTTCAAGTCTGCCATCAAATCAGAAAAGAACAAACGTCAGCGTACCCGTATGAAATACCTGCTGGGACAGATCTATGCCGCCCAGGATCAGGACGGGATGGCTTATAAGATGTTCAACGAAGTAGCCCGGGCCAATCCCCCTTATGAACTTGAATTTGCTGCCCGTATCCGCCAGACCGAAGTCTTTACCGGCGGCAACTACCAGAAAGTGGTCAAGATGCTTACACGTATGGCGAAGAGCGATAAGAATAAGGACTATCTGGATCAGGTGTATTATGCTTTGGGTAATATCTATTTGAATCGTGAGGATACTGTAAATGCCATTAAGAACTACGAACTGGGTATCGAAAAGAGTACCCAGAATGGATTGGAGAAAGCGATCTGTCAGATCAAACTGGGGGATATCTATTTCACCATGCGTGATTATGTAAAAGCTCAACCCTGTTTTAGCGGTGCTTTGTCGGGGATACAGAAAGAATATAAAGATTTTAAACGTGTATCGAAGCTTTCGGCCGTGCTCGATGAACTGGTTGTGCATGTGGAAGCTGTCCATTTACAGGATAGTTTGCAGACTCTGGCCAAGATGCCGGAACCGGAACGCCTGGCCGTAATCGATAAGATTATCGAACAGGTAAAGAAAGAAGAAGAGGAAGCTAAAGCCTTGGCTGAGAAAGAAGCCTATCTGGCTGACCAGGCTGCTAAGGGTACGGGAATCGATCGTCCCGGGACAGAGACAGGAGGTATTGTATTGCCGACCACTTCAGGTGGAACTTCGTTCTATTTCTATAATCCTTCAACTGTTTCACAAGGTAAAGCACAGTTCCAGCGTAAGTGGGGACGACGGGCACTGGAAGATAACTGGCGCCGCCGTAAGAAGGAAATGTCTACATTCAATGAAGGCCCTCTGGAAGAAGGTATGGAGGAAACAGACTCTGTTGCCGTTGGAGCAGACGGTCTGCCTCTGCAGGCTGACTCACTGGAAGCTGGTCTGCCGGGAGTAGCGGCAGATGATCCCAAGTCGCGCGAGTATTATCTGCAACAGTTGCCGTTTACTGAAGATGAAGTAGCAGCTTCCAATATAATAATAGAGGACGGTTTATATAATATGGCTATGATCTATAAAGATAAACTGGAAGATTTGCCATTGTCGATAGAAGCTTTTGAGGAACTGGAACGTCGTTTCCCGGATAACTCGCATCGTCTGGAAAGTTATTATCAGGTTTACCTGATGGCTCTTCGTACAGGCAATACCGCATTGGCTGCCGAGTACAAGACCAAGATGACCAACGCCTTCCCGGATGCTGACTATACGATTGCCATAGCCGATCCGAATTACGAATATAATATCCGTATGATGGATTCCGTACAGGACTCTATCTATCAGCAAACTTATAGTAGCTATCTGGCTAGCGACACGAGTGCCGTTCGTAAGAATTACCGGGATGTAACTGCTAAATATCCATTGGCTACCTTGATTCCTAAGTTTATGTTCCTTGACGCACTGACATATGTGCAGGCCGGGGATGCCGAAGGCTTTAAGGCCGCGCTGAAAGCGCTTGTTGAAAAATATCCGACTGCTGATGTTACGGAACTTGCCGGCGAAATGCTGAAAGGTATTCTTCGGGGTCGTACGCTGATACAGGGTAGTGTAACCGGTATGGCCTGGAACCTGCGTTTTGGTTTGGGTGAAGACGGTTCGTTGTCTGCTGCCGACTCAGCACGTACTTTCACTGCCGAACCGAATACTTCATACCGTATGATCTTGATGTATCCGAACGGAAGCGTGGATAAGAACCAGTTACTATTTGCCGTAGCCGCCTACAACTTTGCCAACTTTATGGTGAAAGAGTTCGATCTGACCTTCGAAGAAGCAGGTCCGATGTCAATGCTCAATATCAGCGGATTTAACGGAATCAATGAGATTCTCCAGTATTATAAGATGATATATGGTAAGGATGGTTATGCCCAGGCTTTGGATAAAAATGTGGCTATCCTTCCGATCTCCGACGATAACTACGAAACGCTGATGCGTGGAAAGACACTCGAAGAATATATCAACTTCTTCGAAGAAAACTATGGCGAAGAGGTTCCTGAACTGGCAGCCCGCTGGCAGCATCGTATGGAAGCTGAAGAGGAAAAGGTAGAAGAAGCAGCCGGAGAGGAACAGCAGCCGGAAGAAGAAACTCCGGCCAAGGAGACTAAAGAACCAGTTCGTCGCGAAGAGGTTCCGGCAAAAGCCGAAAGACCGATAGAGCAGCCGGCAGCGAAAGATACAGTCATCCCGGAAGTTACGACGCCTGACAGTCTCGCAACTGTTCCTGTGCCTGTATTGCCGGTCGATACCCTTTCTGTGCAACCGGTTATACCGGAAACGGTAACAACTGTAACACCACAGGATAGTGTTCCTGCCGTTCAGGCCCCGGAAGAGAAAGAACTTACATTGAAGGAGATCGAAGCAATCCGTAAACGTGAAGCTGAAGAGGAAGCAGCCCGTAAGAAGGCGGCCCGCGAAGAGTTTGAAGCACAGCAGAAGGCTGAAAAAGAACTCCAGGAGCAGAAAGCCAAAGAGCGTGCGGATGAACTGAAAAAACAGCAGGAAGAAGAAAAAGCGCTTCTGAAAGCAAAAGCTGATCGTGAAAAACAGCTTGAGCAGGAACGTAAGAATAAGTTGAAACAGGCGGAAGCCGATCGCAAAGCCAAGCTGAAAGCTCGTGAAGAACTGCGTAAGCAGAAGGAGCGCGAGTATAAGGAAAGGCAAAAGCTGAAAGAAAAAGAGCGCAAGCAAAAGGAAAAAGAGTATCAGGAAAAACTCAAAGCCAAAGAAAAAGCCCGCCGTGAAGCGCAAAAGGCTAAAGAGGCGGCTGCACGTGCCAAAAAGAAATAGTCAGGGAGTATTTCAATGAAATTGTAATAAAGAGAAAAGGTGTATCAAAAATAGCCGGAGCTGTATGATACACCTTTTTTTATGCTAAAAACGACCAATTCTTAAAATCCAAAATACTCTTTAGCGTTCCTGTAACTGATATCTTCTACCATCTTGCAGATGAAAGGCAGTTCGGAAACAGGCAGTTCGCCGTTTTCAATTTCTTTACCCAACATATTACAAAGGATGCGGCGGAAGTATTCATGACGCGGATATGACAGGAAACTGCGTGAGTCGGTCAGCATTCCGACGAAACGGCTCAATAGACCCAGGTCGGAAAGCGTATTCATCTGGTCTTCCATGCCATGGATCTGATCCAGGAACCACCAACCTGCACCATATTGCATTTTGCCCGCCAGTGAACCGTCGTTGAAGCTGTAAGCTGTTGTCATCATTACGGCATTGTCTTTCGGATTCAGGTTGTAGAGGATTGTTTTTGCCAGCATGCCATCTTCTTCCAGACGGCTGAGGAAACGAACCATCGGTTCTGCTACTTCCAGGTCGCCGATAGCATCATAACCCGTATCCGGCCCCAGTTTCTTAAACATCCGGGCATTGTTGTTACGTGTCGCACCAATATGGAACTGTTGTGCCCAATTACTGCGTGCATCCATTACAGCCAGTTCGTAAAGCATGGCGGAACGGAACTTATCGATTTCTTCACCGGTCAGTATTTTATTCATACGGGCTTTCATAAAGATAGCCTCTATTTCTGCATTCGTATATGGAGTTGCATAGAAGGTACTCAGACCGTGATCTGATACACAGCAACCCAATGACTCGAAGAAATCGTGACGTTTCTGCAAGGCAGCCAGCAAATCGTTGAAAGACAGGATCGACATATTCGAAGCCGCTTCCAGTTTGGTCAGGTACTCGTTGTAAACGGCAACGTTTTCGATTGCCATCGCTTTGTCCGGGCGCCAGGTTGGAAGCACTTTGGTCTTCAACGGGGTGTTGCGAATCGCTATATGATATTCCAATGAGTCCGACGGATCGTCGGTTGTACAAACAACCTCTACATTCATACGCTCCATGATTGCTTGGGCACGGAATTCGGGTGTTTGCAGCTTCGCTGTACATTCGTCGTATATTTCGCGGGCAGTTGAAGGGTTCAACACCTTATTGACACCGAATATACGGCTCAGTTCCAGGTGAGTCCAGTGATAAAGCGGATTGCGCATAGCGTGCTGCAAGGTATCGGCCCACTTTTCAAACTTCTCGAACGAAGGTTTGTTGCCGGTGATATATTCTTCGGGAACACCGTTGGCACGCATCGCACGCCATTTGTAATGGTCGCCACCCAGCCAGATCTCGGTCAGATCGGCAAACTGATAATTGTCGGCAATCTGTTGCGGGATCAGGTGACAATGGTAGTCGATGATCGGCATTTTCGCTGCATGTTCGTGGTACAGCTGCCGGGCTGTTTCCGTCTGAAGCAGGAAATCAGAATCAAGAAATGCTTTCATAACTTAACGGTATTTTTTGATGATCTCTAAAGCCCTGATACAAAGGCCTGTTATCGCTTTCCAGTCTTTCGCGGCAATGGCCTCTTTCGGGAAGAGATTAGACCCCATGCCTACACAAGTAACACCGGCTTTGAACCAGGCAGATAGATTTTCTTCCGTCGGCTCTACGGCTCCGGTAGCCATGATTAATGACCAGGGCATCGGTGCTTTCATATTTTTTACAAAAGAAGGCCCGCCAACATTTCCGGCAGGGAATACCTTACATAAGTCGCAGCCCACTTCCTGTGCAAAACCAACTTCCGATACAGAACCGCATCCCGGAGTGTAAGCAACCGAACGACGATTACATACCTTAGCTATTTCAGGGTTGAACAACGGACCTACTACGAAGTTAGCACCCAGTTGCAAGTACATAGCAGCAGTAGCCGGATCAACGATAGAACCGATACCAATTGCCATTTCAGGACATTCTTTTGCTGCGAACTTAACGATTTCAGCAAATACTTCCTGTGCAAAGTCACCACGGTTTGTGAATTCGAAAGCACGAACACCACCGTCATAACAAGCCTTTACTACTTTCTTTG
>ERZ812616.1009-NODE-1009-length-34163-cov-5.993638_pt1 | contig 34163 bp, 36 predicted proteins | sample MGYA00376249_ERZ812616 | MGnify/ENA primary metagenome ERZ812616 (study PRJEB26924, sample SAMEA4378265) | human gut metagenome | biome: human gut; feature: human-associated habitat; material: faeces | place: China | collected 2013 ...
AAAGTAGTAAAACAGTATATTCAAAATCAAGGCAATCGGTAGGTTATGGGCATTCGCCCACGCCCATGCGGTGCAGTAGCTCCTATGGACGTGGTACTCTGCCTATAAAGGATAGAAATAAATAGCATTCATCGTGGAAAGGGGATCAAAGCCATTTTTCACGGTGTTTTTTTGTTTGAATTTTTGCTATAATGCGAGTTGAACGCAGATAAGCATTCCCCCGCTTCAAGTGCGCAGAGCACTAAGCAGCGGGGGAGGGGGATGCTTCTGTCAGTGGGAGTTGAAAACTACCACTGACAGATTGCGAAGCGACTGCGTTCATGAGCAAGTAGCGAAGTGGATTGCGAATGTCCGCTTTACATCGTATCAAAAATTTAAGAAGGGAATTTAAAATGAAACTAGAAAAAGACAGTATTTTTTACAGAAAATTATGGAGTCTGATGATTCCAATTGTATTGCAGAATCTAATGCTTGCGATGGTCGCAGTTGCCGATGCGTTTATGCTTGGGGGGATGAACCAGAATTACATGTCTGCGGTTTCGCTTGCAACGCAGATTCAGTTTATTCAGAACATGTTTTTAGCAGCAGCGACAGCAAGCCTTGGAATCTTGGGAGCCCAGTACTGGGGAAAGGGAGATATCAAAACTTTAGATGATATTTTCTGTATGGCACTTCGGCTTTGTGGCATGGTATCTGTGGTATTTTTTATTGGATGTGTATTCTTTGGAAAGTATCTGATGTTGATTTTTACGAATGAATCTGTACTGATTGGGTATGGTGTGAGCTATCTGAAAATCGCAGGATGCTCTTATCTGTTAACCGGAATTTCGCAGTGCTATCTTGTCATTATGAAAACCAGTGAACATGCAAAGACAACGGCAATTATCAGTTCATTTACTGTTTGTGTAAATATTATTTTAAACTGGATATTTATCTATGGTGCATTTGGCTTAGAAGCAATGGGAGTAAAAGGTGCAGCACTTGCGACTTTAGTGGCACGTATTTTAGAACTGGGCTGTTCGGTCGTAATTTCTTATAAAGACGGATATATTCATCCGGATATGAAGCGGTTGTTTTATCGAAATAAACAGCTTGCAAAAGATTTTCAAAAATGTGCTCTTCCGCTTCTTGGTGCGTGTCTGTTCTGGGGAATTGGATTTACCTCTTATTCTTCTTTTATGGGACATCTTGGCGTTGATGCGGCAGCAGCAAACTCTGTGGCGGCGGTTGTGCGTGATATTATCTGCTGTTTTAGTGCAGGTATTTCAAGTGCAGCAGGAATTATGGTTGGAAATGAACTGGGAGCCGGAAATCTAAAACGAGGAAAATTATATGGAATCCGTTTATTAAAAATTTCGTTGGTCTGCGGTGTGATGGCTTCGCTTTTGATGTTGGTGACTGCACCGATTATTCTGCATTTCGTGAATTTGACTCCACAGGCAGCAGGATATTTAAAAGGTATGTTTGGAGTGATTGCCTTTTATATGATTGGTCGTTCTGTCAATGATGTCACGATTAACGGAATCTTTGGAGCTGGTGGAGACACGATGTTTGATATGTATAGTCTTGCAGTATGTATGTGGTGCCTTGCAATTCCGCTTGCTGCACTTGGTACCTACTATTTTCACTGGTCGGTCGTGGTTGTGTATGCATGTACCTGTATTGACGAAGTGGGAAAACTTCCGTGGGTATTTGTACATTTTAGAAAGTATAAATGGGTGAAAGATTTGACTCATTAAGAAAACAGGATTGTTTAGATAAAAAATATACAGGAGGAAAATATGAAAACACGGGAAGAGATTTTAGCTTATGGATTAACGTTTGCGGATACTTATGTGGATACGCCATTTTCTGATACAAACTGGCAGCTTGTACGGGTAAAGCAAAGTAAAAAAGCATTTTTGTGGATCTATGAGAAAGATGGTTTTTTGAATTTAAATGTAAAAGCAGACCCGGAGTGGCGTGATTTCTGGAGAAGCACTTATGAGTCTGTAATTCCAGGGTATCATCAAAACAAAGAACATTGGAATACGATTATTTTAGATGGCAGTATTCCGAATGAAGATGTAAAGCGTATGATTGCAGAAAGTTATGATTTGGTTACGGACAGTCCGACAAAACGAATTTACGAAGCAGTGAAAAAAATTCCTAAAGGACATGTGGCAACGTATGGACAGATTGCAGAGATGGCAGGAAATCCGAGAATGTCAAGAGCTGTGGGAAATGCCTTACATAAAAATCCAGACCCACTTCATATTCCTTGTTTTCGAGTAGTGAATTCCAAAGGGGAGCTTGCAGGTGCATTTGCATTTGGCGGAGGAAAAGCACAGGCAGAACTCCTAAGAGAAGATGGAGTTGAAGTCGTGGATGGAAAAGTGGATTTAGAGAAATATGGAATGAAATAGTTTAAGAAATGGTGGCAGATGTCGTCTGAGATATATTTATAGAAAATATGGTAAAAATAAAAAGGACTTTAGCTGAAAAAAATTTTTCGGTTAGAGTCCTTTTTTTACAAGAAAAGACAGTTCGATATGGTATGATTGTAGGAAAAAATAAAATAGAAAAAAGAATAATTGAAAGTGAGTAGAAAGAAGAAAAGAATGAAGTCTTGGAAACAAAATCCTTCAGAAAAGAAAACTCAAAATCAATTAGAAAACAAAGTCGAAAAAGAAACAAAAGAAAATCAGTTCAATCGTGCAGAAACTATTTTTTTAAACAGTATTTCACATGATATAAGAACACCATTAAATGTGATTATCGGATATACGGCGCTTGCATCTGCCCATGTTAATGAAGCGCAGGAGGTTAAAAAATATCTATCGAAAATAGAGACAGCAAGCAACCATTTACTGTTACTAATAAATGATGTTCTGGATATGAGTCATATTGAAAGCGGAACATTAAAGCTTGAACACGCACCAGTGTATTTACCGGATGTGCTGGAAAATTTAAAAGCAATTATTCAGACAGATAGTTCTGCGAAACAGCTGAAATTTTGTGCAGATACCAAAAATATGGTGCATAAAAATGTTATTACGGATAAACTTAGATTAAAGCAGGTATTATTAAATATCTTGGAAAATGCAGTAAAGTATACAAGACCTGGAGGAAAAATTTATTTTCAAATTCAGGAATTAAAAGGACAAGAGCCGGGATTTGCAAAATATGAATTTCGTGTAAAAGATACCGGAATTGGTATGAGTGAAGAATTTATAGCGCATATATTTGAACCATTTTCCAGAGAACAGACCTCTACAGTCAGCGGGATTGAAGGAATAGGACTTGGAATGGCGATTGTAAAAAAGATTGTAGACAGGATGGGTGGTACTATTGCGGTAAAAAGCAGACAGGAGAAAGGGACAGAAGTTACGGTAATATTGCCATTTAAAGTCAATAGTCAGGTGGTAGAATGTGAAACAAAGGTATTCAAAAAAACAGGTCAGATGAAAATGCTTAGTGAGAGAGAAAATTCTGAAAATTTGTTCAAAGGAAAAAAGATTCTTTTGACCGAGGATAATGAATTGAATCGGGAAATTGCAGTAGAACTGCTAAAAGAAGAAGGGTTTATTTTAGATACGGCAGAAGATGGAACAATAGCGGTAGAAAAAATGAGAACTGCTAAACCTAATCAATATGATTTGATTTTAATGGATATTCAGATGCCGCTTATGGATGGATACGAAGCAACCCGCCAAATCAGAAAGCTGAAAAATTCAGAAACAGCTAATATTCCAATTGTGGCAATAACGGCAAATGCATTTGAAGAGGATAGACAAAAAGCACTGGAGGCAGGAATGAATGAACATGTGTCAAAACCGATTGATATGGAAAGACTGTTAGAGGCTGTGAGAAAAGTGTTGAAAGTATAGAGAAGAGGGAGTAAGGGAGAATTTTGAGATTGCTTGGAGAATAAGAGTGTTTTATAATAATAGATGGAAATACTTAAGAAAAGAGGGCTTGTAATGAATAAACACATAGAAAAAGCCAAACAGCTTAGAAATGCCACTCCAATGGTCAGCAACTGTTCTCAGACCATTCTTCGAGTTTATGCTGAGGAGCTTGGTTTGGATGAAAAACTTGCAGCAGGAATCGCCGGCAATTTTGGTGGTGGAATGAAATGCGGAAGCACCTGTGGGGCAATCACAGCAGGACTTATGATACTTGGTGCAAAGGGAATCGAATCTCCATTTGTGGTAAATGAATTTCGCAAACGAATTGCTGAGAAGCATGATGGAATGACAGACTGTGCAGAACTTTTAAGAGCCAATGCACAGAAAGGCGGAGCAAAGAAACCGCACTGTGATAATATGATTTTTGAAGCAATTGAGCTGATCGACGAATTAACAAAAGAAGCAGAGTCATTTAACCAAATTAAGTAATTTTAGAGAGAAAAGTAAAAAACAGAGAGGATGAGGCCAATGAAGTATACGAAATTTGGTAAAACGGGAATTGAAGTTTCTAAGATGTGTCTTGGCACATGGGGCATTGGTGGTGCAGGATGGGACAACTATTCAGATGAGAGTCGTATGGATGCAATCAAAGCAGCTTTAGATTGTGGCATTAATTTTATCGACACAGCACCAGCTTATAATGCAGGAAAAGCAGAGCAGTATGTAGGAGAAACCTTGCATAAATTGGGTGCAAGAAAAGAAGTTGTGATTTCTACGAAATGTGGAAATGAATTTATTGATGGGAAATATGTCCGTTGTGGTTCAGCTGATAAAATCTTAAGAGAATGTGATGAGTCTTTACAAAATTTAAAAACAGATTATATTGATGTTTATCTGGTACACTGGCCAGACCCAAATGTTGCGATGGAAGAGACGATGGACGCATTAAATCAGTTAAAAAAGCAGGGAAAGATTTTACATGCCGGAGTTTCTAATTTTACAAAGGAACAGATGGAAGAAGCAAACAAATATTGTGAAATTGAAGCCTATCAGCCACAATTTTCCATGGTAGACCGGGAGAATGAAGAATTAATCCACTGGGCGCACGCACAGGATATGGGAGTTATGACTTATGGAACATTAGGTGGTGGAATTTTAACCGGAAAATATCGTGAGTTAAAAACGTATGAAGCAAACGATAATCGAAATAGATTCTATCCATATTTCAGAGAACCATTATTCTCAAAAGCGATGAAATTGTTATCTGTCATGGATAAAATCAGTAAAGAGAGAAATGTACCGCTTGCACAGATTGCATTAAACTGGACCTTGAAAAAAGAATTTATTTCTTCCTGCATCACAGGTTCACAGAGCCGTGATAAGATAGAGGCAAACTGCAAAGTATTCGACTGGGAATTAAGTGCAGAAGAAATGCAGATATTAGATAAAGCGATTGAGGAATATTCGAGAGAGTAAATAGAAAAAAGAGCGGGGAACAAAGAAAACAATGGAAAAGAAAAAGTTTCAATTAGGGAAAAAGAAGCAGGATGAGGTTGTTTTAGGAAAGAAAGAGAAAAAGAAATTTATGACTCCGAAAAAATGGAATGTTGTATTAGGAGTTCTTGCGGTATTTTTCTTTTTGGCAGCTGTAGGCAATTCGGGTAATGCCACAAATGCTGAAAAATGGGAAAAATCATATAACGAAGCAACTAAATCAAATGATGAAATCAAAAAACAAAATGAAAATTTACAGGCAAAATTGGACAAGCTTCAAGCGGATTATGATTCACTTTCTGAACAGGCAAAGGCGCAGGAAGACCAAAAAAGTCAGATAGACAGCCTGACTCAGAAACAGAAGGAACTTGAAAAACAGTATAATGATTTAAAAACAAAAAATGATGCAGCAAATAAGCAGAATGAAAAACTGAAAAAACAGAGTGACGATTTAAAGAAACAAAATGAAGATTTGCAATCACAAAACAGCTCCCTTCAGTCTCAGCTTGCAAGTGCACAAAGCAGTGCCAATACAAATACAGCAACACAGGCAGTGGAATCCTCTGCTCCGGCAGTGGATAATTCTACACCAAGCACTGAAATGGTATGGATTCCAGCAACTGGACAAAAATATCATAATAAACCAAACTGTGGAAATATGAATCCAGATACAGCAAGAGAAGTGACAAAATCAGAGGCAGAAGCAAGTGGATATAGTGCTTGTAAGAATTGCTATCGTTAGGAAAATTTTTTGATTAGATAAATTTATCAGAAAATTAGATGAAATTTTGACTCTTGCATCGTAAAATAGAACAAGTAAAAGAAAATAAACAGGCATATCAGACATGGGGAATGATATGCCTGTAGTGCGTTGTTTGAGTTTACATTTACTTGAACGAAGGATTGATGTAGGAAGAAGGTACGATTGAAATGGAATTAACAAACTATGTAAGTGCAATGGATTGCTGGAAGGGACGTATTGACAGTACAACAGATTATGATGCATTTCGCTGGCATCAGTGGGTACAGCCGTTGGATTTGAATATACAGACGGAAAAGCCGGAGTGTGAACTGGGTTTTGCTTTTATCGGTTTTTGCAGTGAGCAGGGAGTAAAGCGTAATAAAGGTCGTGTCGGAACTGCGCTTGCACCGGATTTTATCCGTGCACAGATGTCAAATCTTCCATGTACTTTTTTACAGGATGTCAAATTATATGATGCAGGAAATATTTTATGTGATGAGATCTCAATGGAAGAAGGACAGAAACTGCTTGGCATGGCAGTGGAGAAAATTTTGGATTTAGCTTTATTTCCGATTGTGCTTGGAGGCGGTCACGAAACAACTTTTGGTCATTTTCAGGGGCATCTGGCAGATATGAAGAAGAAAGAAACGCCTCTTGATATGGGAATCATTAATTTTGATGCGCATTTTGATTTAAGACCTTATGAAAATGGTCCGTCATCCGGTTCAATGTTTCGCCAGATTGCAGATATTTACAAAAAGGAAAATGTGCAGTATCATTATCTTCCGTTGGGGATACAGGAACATAGTAATACTGTCAGTTTATTTAAATTTGCAAAAGAAATCGGAACAGAATATATTCTTGCAAAGGAAATCCAAAATTCCAATTATGCAACGATATTAGATAAAGTGGATACCTTTTTATATCAGTGCAGTTCAGCATATATTACTGTATGTACCGATGTATTTTCTTCCGCTTTTGCACCAGGAGTCAGTGCAACACAGTCACTGGGATTGGACCCTGAAGTGGTACTTCCGATTATCAAACATATTTTGAGAACCCGCAGAGTCAGAGGATTTGATATCTGTGAAATCTCTCCGAGATTTGACCAGGATAATACGACTGCAAATCTTGGTGCAGTGATTATATTTGCGGTGGTAAATACGCTTTGTAAATTAAATAATCTGGCAATTGATGTATTGGAATAAGGGGAAATTATTAAGAAAGCAAGAGGGAAAAGACAATGTATTATGTGCCAGATGGAACAAAAGAATGTGGATTTTATGAATGTAAAAAATGTGGAAATCGTTTTCTTTCTCTTCAAACGATGGAAAAGATTCCGTGTCCGGAATGTGAGGCAGAAATCGACTATGAAATCGGACCAGATGAAAGCTTGGAAGATGTTTTAGATACTGCTGTCTTACTGGAAAAAATTGAAGGATCAGAAGAAGTAGAAAAAATGGATGCACTTTTAAGTCTTGCAATTACCGGAGGGGATGATAGTTGGATTTAAGAGTTCGCATCTGTAAATTCTTAAAAAAAGAAGTAGTGCTTTGTGTTGCTTTTGTGCTGGCTGTAATTTCTTCTTTTTTGATTCATCCGGACAAGAAATATATACAGTATATTGATTTTCGAACCTTAGCAATTTTGTTTTCTCTTATGAGTGTTATGGCAGGATTAAAGTTGCATGGAGCCTTTGATTTTGTGGGGCGTAAGATGCTGGAAAAAACAAAATATCTTTGGCAGGTCATTTTAACTTTAGTGCTTCTTACTTTTTTTGGAAGCATGCTGATTACAAATGATGTGGCGTTGATTACCTTTGTACCATTTACTTTTGTGGTATTTAATTTGCTGGGAGAATCCTACCGAAAAAAACAAGTTTTATGGGTAGTCTGTATTCAGACGATCGCAGCAAATCTTGGAAGTATGCTGACTCCCCTTGGAAACCCGCAGAATCTTTACTTATATGGAAAAAGCGGGTTGTCATTTGGAAGGTTTCTTCTATTAATGCTGCCTTATACCTTAACTGCGCTGGCGCTTCTTTGTATTTGGAGTTTTTTGCTTTGTGTGAAAGAAAAGAAAAAAGTAATTCAAATGGAGTGGAAGTCAGAAGAGCAAGTATTTTGCAACTGGAAGAAAATAAGAGTTTATCTGATATTATTTGGAATCTGTCTGCTTGCAGTCCTACATATCATAGATTATCGAATTTCTTTTTTGATTGTGTTGCTTCTTATCTTTCTATGGGACAGGAAAAGTTTGAAACGAGTAGATTATTCGTTATTACTTACGTTTGTTGCATTTTTTATCTTTATTGGAAATGCAGGAAGAATTTCTGCTTTTTCATTATGGCTAAATCAGATTATAGAAGGACGGGAGGTAATTGTGGCAGTGCTTGCAAGTCAGATTATCAGCAATGTTCCGACTGCACTTTTATTATCCGGATTTACCAATAAAATTTCCCTTCTGATTATCGGAACGAATTTGGGTGGCCTTGGTACATTAATTGCATCAATGGCCAGTTTGATTTCTTATCGTCAGATTGCACAGGAAGAAACAGAACGAAAAGGAAAGTATTTTTTGATTTTTACAATCTCAAATGTTATTTTCTTGTTGATTCTTCTTGGAGTATGGAAGATGACAGGGGTACAGTAGAAAATCTGTATGGAAGAAGGAAGTGTAAAAGCTATGAGAAAACATGCGTTAATTGTCGGACCACGCAGGGTTGGAAAGAGTACATTAATTCGTAAAGTAATAGAAGCTTTGAATTGTTCGGTAGCAGGTTTTGAGACAAAAAAAGAATCAAAAATGGAGGATGAAATGCTGGGTTCTCCCATTTACATTCATACGATAGGAGCGCCGTGGCATTATTCCAAAGAAAACCTGTTAGGATACTGTAAAAATCAAAAAACGCAGAGAATCAGCGATGCATTTAATCGTTATGCAGACAAGCTGTTACAGCCAGTACCCGAGGGAACAATTCTTTGCTTTGATGAGATTGGATTCATGGAGTCAAAAGAAAAGGCATTTTGTGATGCAGTTTTAGAACGACTTGACGGAGACATTCCGATTCTTGCAGCGGTAAAAGATAAAGAAATCCCTTTTTTAAATCAAGTGCGAAATCATCCAAACTGCAAATGCTTTTTTATTACAGAAGAAAACAGAGACAAGTTAGTGGATGAAGTGCTTGAATTTATGAAAAATCAAATAGAAAAATAAGTATTCAGAAAATGGATAGAAATTTGGCAGAGACAGGCTGGATTTTTATCCATTTTTGATTTACAGGAAATTGCTTTCTCATAAAAATGATTGAAAAAGGGCTGCTCATTATTGCGGTTCTTTTTGTTTTTTATAATAAAAAAATAAATAGGTACGACAAAATATGACGTCCTCCATTGCTATGATAATAGCGATGGAGGAGTAGAAAAATGGCGAGAACAGATAAGGCTATGCGAATACTTTCTACGCAGTTGGAATTGCTGAGAGGAGGGAAAGTTTATAAAAAATCTTATTGCAAGAAGAATGAAGTCAGTGCCCGAACATTTGACAGAGACATTGTTGAAATTCGTATGTCATTAAGTGAATCATTTTCCGGGCAGGAAGTGAAATATGTAAGAAATGAAAATTATTATTATCTGGATAAACCGGACATGATAAAACCGTTGACTGCAATTGAAGCATCTTTTTTGTTGGAAATGATAAAAACATGTCAGGTACTTCAAAGGGAAGAATATGTGGGAATGGTAGACAGCATTGTGAAAGCAACGGAATTGAACCGCCGTCAGTCTCTTGAAAAAATGGCAGAGGAATATAAAAAACTGGATATAGGGGTGAGTGAGGATGCAATGCTGAAAATGCTGTGGGACTTATTGCAGTGTGTTGTAGAACAGGATAAAATCAGGATTCATTTTAAAGATAAAAGAAAAATAGAATTAGCACCGGTTTTTTTGTGGATGTATCAAGATAAAATTTACCTGTTTGCTTACAAAGAAAGAACGTTAAACGTGTATTCTTTGCAGGAGATGGACTGGTTTACACTGCTTGGAAGCAAGTATCCGAGAGAACTGCAGGAGAAATTTTATAAAATTTCCCGTGAACAGATACATAAAAGAATAAAAAATATGGAAGAATCAAAAGAAGAGGAGTAGGCATATTGACAGAGCGCATAATAATGTAAAGGAGAATTTGAATGAATGGGACAAAATCTGCAAAAGAATATCGAAAAGGAGAACGATTAGAAATTACAGAAGAGAAGATGACAGAAGAAACGCTGGAAAAAATAGAAGAGATTTTTCAGGAATTTCTCGAAGGGAGAAATGAAAATTCAAAAAAGATTGCAGATTCTGTAGAACTTTATGAAAAAGAATTAGAAGATTTTAATCGAAGCATGAGAGCAGGAATCACAAAAGAATCATGGTTTCTGGAAAAATTACAGGATAAAGCGAAAGGATTTTCCATTGATTATTTTGGAAATATTCTTTTGGAGATGAATCAAAAACTGGTCGAAGCAAATAGAATCATGAGAGAATTACTATTTGAACCAGAAGAAATAGATGAAATAGAGATAGAAGAGAAAAAAATAATAAACAAACGCAAACCCAAATGGAATAGTTATAATACAAAAGAAGTTGCGCTTGAATTAGGAAGAGAAGCAAAAAGTCAGTTCTTGTTATGGAGTCAGAATGATGAGTGGCTAAAAAATTCGCAGTTTTTAGAAAACCTGGCAAAAAGCTGGTTTGAACAGGAGATAAATACAAATAAAAATAGTGAATTGAAAAACGTAATTGCAGAAGCATTAAAGACAGCAGGGAAAGAACAGCTTCTTCCATATCAATTTTCACGACTTTCAACAGAGTGGCTTACCAGAATAGCCTGCGTATCAGTAGAACATTTAAAAATTATATGGGAAACTGCAAAAGGAGAGATGGCAATGCGGGAAGCAACAGAAGAAATCGAAAAGTGTATTCTTGTGTTATATTCTTCTTTTGATTTGAAAAATGTAGACTTTTTCTGCTTTTATGCCCCTTTGTTAGGGAGAGTGACAGAGGATGTCCTTAATAGAACGACAGATAAAGAAAATAAAAAGAAAAAAGAGCAAAAATAGCCGAAAATGCAGGGCGGAATATTGTGAAAAAAGAGCAAAAAAAGTATACTAAGAGATAGCAAGAGGAGTGGCTTTTCTTAGAAAATTATAAAAGGAAAAAATTTTTAAACAATAAAAAGGATGGACGGAATGTGTCTATATCAAATGCTATGATTGAATCAAACGATGGAGGAAAGCCATATATGAAAGAAAAGAACGAAAGTAAAGAGAAAAACAAAACCAGAAACGAAGATAAGAATGAAGGTAAAATTATCAGAGTTTTAGAAATCTATACCAGACTGTTAAACGGAGCGGTTATCAACAAAGAAGAAGAGGCAGAGCGGTATGGAGTGGCAAAGCGAAGCATTCAAAGAGACATTGATTCAATTCGGGAATATTTAAGACGAACCGATAATAAAAGCGGAGTATATGATTTAGTTAACTATGATTACAGAAAAAAAGGGTACTGTCTGGAACATATTTACAAAGTAAAATTAAAAAGCAGTGAAATACTTGCAATCTGTAAAATTCTTTTAGAAAGTCGTTCGATGACAAAAAGAGAGATGACAGATATTCTGGATAAACTAATTGAATGTTGCGTTCCACTTGAGAATCAAAGAGTAATCAAAGATTTGATTTTAAATGAAGAATTTCATTACATAGAGCCACAGCATAAAACAGTATTTATCGATAAAATGTGGAATATCGGGCAGGCAATTCGAGAACATCAGTACATAGAAATCGAATACAAAAAGATGAAAGGAAAAGAAACAGTAACAAGAAAACTCAAACCGGTTGCGATTATGTTTTCAGAGTATTATTTTTATCTGACGGCATTTATTGACGATAAAAAGGTGCGGGAAGATTTTGATATCTTAAATGATTCTTTTCCGACGATTTATCGAATGGACCGAATCCATTCTTTAAAAATTTTAAAAGAAAAATTCAATATTCCATACAAAGACCGATTTGAAGAAGGAGAATTTCGGAAACGGATTCAGTTTATGTATGGCGGACCACTGCAGAAAGTGAGATTTAAATACAGTGGAATTTCTGTTGAAGCGGTGCTTGACCGTCTGCCAACTGCAAGGATTCTGCATGAGGATGAAAGCGGATATACGATTGAGGCAGAAGTGTTTGGAGAGGGGATTAAGATGTGGATACGGAGCCAGGGAGAGTTGATAAGTGAGGTGAGTTATCGGTAGGAGGTGTAGAGAAAAGCAGAAAGCAATATAGGTATGCGTCACGGGAAACAAATAAAACGAAGGTTAAGAACAGGGGGACAAGTTTATGCCATTACCATTTATTTTAGGAGGAATCGCAGCAGCAGCAGCTGTAGCAGGTGTTGGTTCAGGTATTAAAGGCGGTATGAAAATGAAAGATGCAAATGATACAATGGAATCAGCAAAGCGGATGCAAAGAAGAGCAATTAATAAGTTTGAAGAGAATAATAAGAAAACTACAAAACAAATGGATAGTGTAGGTAAGACAGAGTTATCTATTTTAAGTAGTTTTGAAGAATTTGCGGACTTGATGGAAAACATACAGGGAAGACCGGAATTTGAAAAGTATTCGAAAGAGGATATAAAGCTGCCGGAATATACGGCTGAAGAGTTACGAGAGGTTTCAGTTGGAGCTGGCGTTTTGATGGGCGGATTAGGAGGAGCGGCAGCAGGAACAGCAGGTGGTTTTGCAGCAGCAGGCGCAACGACTTCAGCGGTAATGGCACTTGGAACTGCTTCAACAGGAACTGCGATTGCATCATTGAGTGGAGCAGCAGCTACCAATGCAGCATTGGCAGCATTAGGAGGAGGTGCGCTTGGTACTTCTGCTTATGCTGGAGGAATGGCTTTAGGGTCTGCTGTCTTAGGTGGAGCTACTCTGGGAGTTGGTCTTTTAGTTGGTGGAATGATTTTTAATGTTACGGGTTCTAAGTTGTCAGAAAAAGCGGACGAAGCATACTCTCAGGCTCGGAAGACAGAAAAGTGTGTTGATGAAATAGTAGGATATTTAAAAGAACTTTATGAGTCTGCGAAATTATTTGAAGACTGTTTGAAAGAAGTAAAAGAACAATATCAAAAACGAATGGATATTATGAAAGTCGTTGTGTATGTTCAGAAAAAAATAAACTGGGATGAATTTACAGAGACAGAAAAAGAGATAACAGAAAATCTGATTTTACTGGTGGGGCTGTTGTATAAAATGTGTCAGGTAAAACTTGTTTTACAGACTGAAGATGATTCGGAAGTAAATAAAGTAAATAAAGAAGAGATTGACAAAAATATAGGGCATGCAGAGGAAATATTGTCTGAATTACATGGTATTACTGTGTAGCTAGAAAGGTACATAAGAGTTTGTTAAGAAAAAAACAGACAGCAGGAGGATTGTGGCATGAGTGCGGCAACTGCATTTATGGAAGATTTAAAAAATGGACCAGGGATGGAGCCGGATGAAGATGTATTTAAAGGAATCTGGGAACAATATGAAAGAGTAATTATCAGAAGCCTGATTACTTCTTTTGGATTGGATTTTCTTGTAAAAGACCAGCATGGAGGGGATGTTGATACTGTTCATAATGTAAGGCAGATTGGGAATGACCCAAATATGAAATATAAGAATAAGCAGAATGAGACAGACTATGAAAAGAGGGAAAAATATGATACGCATGCATATCATAATGACCCCAGATTTAAAGAAAAGAAGAGACAAGCCAAACAAGATTATGATACAAATGGTATCAAACAAGAAGATGGTTATGTTCCGGGAAACACTGTAATACCGAGAAATAATAAGACAATACCAAGAGGTCAGCAGGGACAGGTAGACCATAAAATACCGGGTCATAAAATAAGCAATGACCGAGGAAGAGTATTATCAGGGTTAGATGGTGTGGAACTTGCGAATAGTCCGGAAAATCTTGTTTTTACTAATGCTGCTTTAAATTTGAATAAGCGAGATATGACGGTAGAAGAGTATATTAGCTGGTGTGAGGAAAATCCGGATAAAGTTAACTGGAGAGGGAAAAAAGGAGAACCACTTCCAGAAGAAGTAAAGCAGAAACTGAGAGAAGAATATAACGAGAGTAAAAAAGCATACGATGCAAAAATTGAAAGGGCATATTATACCAGTTCAAAATTTGCAAAGGATACCGCAGTTGCAGCAGGAAAAATAGGTGCGCAGATGGGACTTAGAGAAGCACTGGGATTTGTTTTTGCAGAAGTCTGGTTTACGGTAAAAGAAGAATTACAAAATATGCCGGAAAATTCTGAGTTAAGAGATATGCTTAAAACAGCAGGAAATGGAATAAAAAAAGGTTTTGAAAATGCCAGAAAAAAATATAAAGAAATAATGGAAAAACTACAGGAAGGATTTGTGGCAGGTGCACTTTCCAGTATAACAACAACGATTTGTAATATATTTTTTACGACGGCAAAAAATCTGGTAAAATGCATCCGCCAGGTAGCTGCATCAATTGTTCAGGCTGGAAAAGTTTTGTTATTTAATCCAGACAACTTAATGTTTGGTGAAAGAATAAAAACGGCAACGGTGATCCTTAGTACAGGGGCAAGTGTATTGGTCGGTACAGCAGTTGGAGAAGTAATTTCAAAAACACCTATCGGGGTAATTCCTGTTATCGGAACAAGTGTTAGTATTTTCTGTTCTTCTCTTGTAAGTGGTTTGTTGTCCTGTACACTGCTTGTTTGTCTGGATAGAAGCAAATTTATAAATTCTATAATTAATGCGTTGAATGCAATTCCTTCAGAGGCAAATAATTATAGAAAAATTGCTGAGGCGATGGAACAGTTAGCTGCTAAGTTTGCAAATCTGGATATAGATAAATTCAAAGCAGAGACAAAAAAATATGCTTCAATTTCAAGCAGCATAAGTAAAGCAAATACAGAAGAAGAATTAAATCACATTTTAATAGATGCATATCGGAATTCAGGGATTTCTATTCCGTGGAAGGGAGATTTTGATTCTTTTATGAGCAATAAAAGTAATCATCTGGTATTCAGTTAATGTTTGAATGTGATAAATGTGGAGCATGTTGTAGAAGTTTAAAACGCTCAGAATTGTATTCAAAATTAGACAGAGGAGACGGAGTTTGTAAATATCTAAATGATAATCTATGCAGTATCTATGATACAAGACCTGTGCTGTGTCGAGTGGATGAGTGTTATGATTTATATTTTAAAGAATTATATTCGAGAGAAGAATATTATCGATTAAATTATGAAGCATGTGAAAATTTAAAAAGGGAAGAAACGGTTATAAAATAAGGATTACAATCTATGAATTTGATATAAGCAGAAATGGAATTAAACATAGAAATATCCGTGATTTTCTGTTAGAGGAAAATTGGGAATAAAAAAAGATTGAAATTAAAAAGCATCTCAAATATTAGATACAAAAATAATATTTGCAGATGCTTTTTTGAATATGTGATTATAATTGAATATAGTTGATTATAATCATAAATATGATTATAATCATGATTAGATAAACAAAATCAGGAAAGCAGGAGGTTCATGATTTTTCAAGAAAGCGAAACCGTAGAATTAAAAGAAATTGTCGTAGATGATATCAAAAAAGAAATTATTGCATTTGCAAACGGTGAGGGCGTATGATTAAAGAAATAGATGGAAATCGATTTGAAGAAATGCGTTCTTTGGAACAAAATTTGACTTTCGTTGAAACTTCAAGAGAATTTGCTCGTCGAAATGTGGAGTTTGGTCTACATCAGATGAAAACATTGAAGTTATTAAATTATGATGGAATTTATACAAATCTGGGTCTGCTTCTTTCTGAACAATGCAAACATACAATTAAAGTTGCAGTATTTCAGGGAACAGACCAGAGTGTATTTAAGGATAGACGTGAATTTTCAGGTTCTCTTTTTAAACAGTTAAATGAAGTGTACGAGTATATTGACATACATAATCAGACACAGTCTACATTCAATAAACTTTTGAGAATTGATACCAGAGATTATCCAGAAGATGCACTAAGAGAAGCCTTGTTAAATTTGATGGTACATCGTGATTATGGTTTTCAGGCAAGTGCGCTGATTAGCATTTATGAGGATAGAATAGAATTTGTTTCGGTAGGGGGTCTTGTGTCAGGAATTGATTTAGAAGATATCATGATGGGGATTTCTGTTTGCCGAAATCAGAATCTGGCAAATGTTTTTTACAGGCTTCAGCTAATTGAAGCTTATGGAACAGGAATTAGAAAGATTTTAAATGCGTATCATGATGTGAAACAAAAACCTGAAATTCAACACACACAAAATGCATTTAAGATTATCCTTCCAAATAGAAATCAAAGTTTGGAAAGAAAGGAAGAATACGAAGTTCTCTCTAAAACAGAACAACAAATCATTGAGTTAATGAAACAGAACGGAAAACTTAGCAGAAAAGAAATTGAAACAAAATTGGAACTCAGCACTTCTACAGCGTTGCGGTTGTTAAAAAAATTAACAGAAAAAAATTTAGTAGTACAAAATAGAGAAGGACGAAAGGTAAACTATCATTTAATAGAAAATTAAAATCAGGAAAAAGGATTACTTTTATTTTTTAAGGTAATCCTTTTTCTTTTCCGATCTTGACAAATTCTATTAGTTAGAATAAACTATCTTTGGGTAGAAGAGAAAATAGGAGGAATACGCGGATGTCTTTGGATGTACTTGCATTGGAATTTACCGATATGCAGCTCAAGTATTCAAAAGAAATTTCAGCGTTTTTGGATAAGGCATCAGCGTTTGGACAAGACCGGATTCTGGTTTATCTATATAAGGAGAATGACCATATTCTGGTTGGAGATTTGACAAATGAACTGCAGATGTCGACCGGAAGAATTGCAAATATTTTAAAAGAGCTGGAAAGAAAAGGGTATATTCTAAGAGTTCAGCAAAGGGAAGATAAAAGAAAATATGAAGTTTGCCTTACAAAAAGTGGCGAAAACTACAGCAGAGAATTATATGCAGATATGGTTGCGAATCATAGAGTATTGATGGAACAGCTGGGTGAGACAGATGGAGAGCAGTTTCTTAAGCTTTCTGAGAAAGTATTGCGGTTTGGAAAAACAATGGTTTAATAAATAAAACAGGCTGAAAAAGCCTGTTAAAAAATCTAAAATATCTTCTACTAGAAGATAATTCTAAAATGATAAAAGAATAGAAAACATAAGAGAAGGGAGATTAGAGAATGACACTCAAAGAACTTGAAATCGGAAAGAGTGCTGCCATCAAAACCGTTGGTGGTTCGGGAGCACTTCGTCAGCATTTTCTTGACATGGGAATGATTCCGGGGGCAGAAGTCACAGTTGTAAAACTTGCACCGATGGGCGACCCGATGGAACTTCAGATTCATGGATATGAACTGACACTTCGTCTGGCGGAGGCAGACCAGATTGAGATTGAGCCGATTAAAAAGAGAAGCCGTGCACACGAAGGAAAAGAGTATTTAAAACCATCTGAACATCCGGGGCTTGGTGAAGATGGAAAGTATCATTCTAAAGAAGATGAAAATCCTCTTCCGGAAGGAACTACATTGACCTATGCATTAGTAGGAAATCAGAACTGTGGAAAAACAACTTTATTTAATCAGCTGACCGGTTCGAATCAGCATGTTGGAAATTTCCCGGGAGTTACGGTTGATAGAAAAGATGGTTCAATTAAGGGGTATTCCAATACAGATGTGACAGACCTTCCTGGAATCTACTCAATGTCTCCATATAGCAGTGAGGAAATTGTTTCCCGAAATTTTGTATTAAATGAAAAGCCGAAAGCAATTATTAACATTGTGGATGCAACAAATATCCATAGAAATCTATATTTAACGATGCAGCTTCTTGAGATGGATATACCAATGGTTATAGCTTTGAATATGATGGATGAGGTACTTGGAAATCAGGGCTCCATTGATGTGAACGAGATGGAAGCTCTGCTTGGAGTTCCGGTGATTCCGATTTCGGCAGCAAAAAATGAGGGGGTCAGTGAATTAGTCGAACATGCGATTCATATTGCAAAGTATCAGGAGCATCCGCTTCGTCAGGATTTTTGTGATAAAAATGATCATGATGGAGCAGTGCACCGCTGCATTCATGCGGTGATTCATTTGATTGAGGACCATGCACAAAAAGCTGAAATTCCGGTTCGGTTTGCTGCAACAAAAGCAATCGAAGGTGACAAGCTGATTCTGGAACAGCTGAAATTAGATAAAAATGAAATGGAAATGCTCGAACATATTGTACAGCAGATGGAGAACGAGCGAGGGCTCGATCGAAGTGCGGCAATTGCAGATATGAGGTTTGACTTTATTGAACGGCTGTGTGAGAAGACAGTTGTAAAACCAAAAGAGAGTAAAGAACGTATTCGAAGTGAAAAGATTGATAAGATTTTGACCGGAAAATATACTGCAATTCCATGCTTTATCGGAATTATGGTATTAGTATTCTATCTGACCTTTAATGTAATCGGAGCATGGCTTCAGGGCATTTTGGAATTTGGCATTGATAAGATTTCAGAAGCAGCGGGCTCAGCAATGACTGCGGCGCATGTAAACAGTGCAGTGCACAGTCTTGTGACAGATGGCATTTTTAATGGCGTTGGAAGTGTATTAAGTTTCCTTCCGATTATCGTAACTTTATTTTTCTTTTTATCTTTGATGGAGGACAGCGGATACATTGCACGTGTTGCTTTTGTTATGGATAAGTTGTTAAGGAAAATCGGTCTTTCCGGACGAAGTATCGTGCCAATGCTAATCGGTTTCGGATGTACCGTTCCGGCAGTTATGGCAACGAGAACACTGACAAGTGAACGTGACCGTAAAATGACGATTCTTTTAACACCATTTATGAGCTGTACGGCAAAACTCCCGATTTATGCATTTTTTGTAAGTGTATTTTTCCCAAAACAGGGCGGACTCATTATGGCAGGTTTATACCTGCTTGGCATTTTGGTTGGAATTCTGGCTGCCTGTCTTTATAAAAATACGTTATTTAAAGGCGAACCGGTACCGTTTGTAATGGAGCTTCCAAACTATCGTCTGCCGGGAGCAAAGAATGTGGGACAGCTTTTATGGGAAAAAGCGAAAGATTTCTTACAAAGAGCATTTTCGGTTATTCTGCTTGCAACAATTGTAGTTTGGTTCTTACAGAGTTTCGACTTACATTTAAATATGGTAAAAGATTCCGCAGATAGTATTCTTGCTATGGTAGCAGGATTTTTGGTTCCGATTTTCAAACCGGTTGGTCTTGGAGATTGGAAAATCTGTACTGCATTAATCAGTGGATTTATGGCAAAAGAAAGTGTGGTATCAACCTTAGAGGTGCTTTTTGCCGACGGAATTGCGGGTGTGCTTTCTCCACTTTCCGCAGCGTCTCTTCTGGTATTTAGTCTGCTGTATACGCCATGTGTAGCGGCAATTGCGTCTATTCGTCGTGAACTTGGTGGAAAATGGGCGCTTGGAGTTGTATTCTGGCAATGTGCAGTGGCATGGATTTGTGCCCTGATTATGCATTTAATTGGACTTGGAATTGGACTTTAATAAATAAAAATGATAAATAAAAATAATAAATAAAAGATGAAATGCTTTAAATGTCGGGGCAGAATGCCTCGGCATTTTATTATTTATTTTTATTGACTTTTGTAACGTAAGTAGTTAATATCAAGTTATAGAGTAACCGGTTACTTTTAATGAAAAAAGTGACAAAAATAACAAAAAAATAAGAAGAGATAGTAGAAAGGAAAAAATTTATGAAACAGGATGTATTACACTTAAAATCCCCAGTTAACTGGATAAATGACCCAAATGGTTTTATTTATTACAAAGGAAAGTATCATTTATTTTACCAGCATTTTCCTTATGCTCCAATATGGGGAACAATGCACTGGGGTCACGCGGTAAGTGAAGATTTAGTGCATTGGGAACACAAGAAAATTGCATTATTTCCGACAAAATCTTATGACAGAAATGGTGTTTTTTCTGGAAGTGCAATTGAAAAAGATGAGAAACTTTATTTCTATTATTCAGCAGTACGCTATTTGGAACAGGATGAAGAAAATATTCATCTTTCTAAAAATGACCAGTTTGAGACAAGTCAGGCGATGCTGATTTCAGAAGACGGAGAAAAGTTTGATAACTGGAACGGAAAAAAACAGATTATTCCGGTCATTCGGGATGAAGAAATTGCAGATGCCAGAGATACCAGAGACCCAAAGGTCTGGAAAGAGGATGAGAAGTATTATATGGTACTTGGAAGCACCTATCATGGAAAACAGGCAAGAGTTTTGATTTTTGAAAGTGAAGATGGAGAAAACTGGAATTATAAATCTCAGTGTCGGAAAGAGACTTATGGTCATACGATGGAGTGTCCGGATTTATTTAAAATTCGTGAGCAGTATGTTTTTGTCGGTTCTCCAATGGGAATTCAAAATGATGGTTTGGAATATGCGAATCAGTCTGTCTGCGCATTGGCAAAATTTGATGTCAAAGCTGGGGAGTTAAGTTTACCGGATGAGTATCAGATGGTGGACTATGGCGGTGATTTTTATGCGCCACAGAGTAATCTGGATAAAGATGGAAGAAGAGTGATGATTGCATGGATGCGTATGCCAAAACCGGTAGAAGCAAAAGATGGAACACAGTGGACTGGAATGATGTGCCTTCCACGAGTGGTTGGAATCAAAAATGGACAGGTTACGTTTGATGTGCATCCGAATGTAAAAGAAAATTTTGAAGAAATAGATTTAACCAAATCGGTATTAAAATTAAAAGAAAAACAGCCGCTTTGGATAACAACGACTTTATCAGAAGGAGAAGAATTAGAAATCGGTGGATATGAAATTCGTCTGGAAGATGGAACAGTTGTAGGAAACCGTGGACGTGTATTTGCAGATATGGAAGGATATCACGTAGAAAATCAGACACCGAGAGTAGGGAAATCTGCAAAACTGGATATTTTTGTGGAAGAAAATTTAATTGAAATTTTTGTCAATGATGGACAATATGTCTTAAGCCATGTGGTTTATGGATTAGGAGATACACTGAATGGAAAGATTCAGAAGGTTCGAGTATTGAAATAAATTATGACACCGCCAGATATTTCCATGTATCTGGCGGTATTTGCTTATGCTACTCCATATAAAATGACTCCTTCTCTATGAATATTAGAATAAAATGGATAATTTACAATCCATTTATTAAAATGAGCTTCACTTTTAGCAATTGGCTTTATATCAATATTATAATCCATATTAAAATCATACGTCATATAGGAGAGTTTTTGACTGTATGCTTTAAGTTCCAAATCTGATAAATCTAATAAAATCATAATATCAATATCTGAGTCAGGTCTAAAATCACCTCTGGCGTAAATGTGTGCCGTATATCTGCTTTATTTCATTTACATATTGTTTAATTAAATTTTGCATATTTCCTGGCATATACATTTCCCCTTTAGATTTAAATTGATATAATATAGGTTACGTTTTTATTATACCCAGATTTTCTTTTTTTTCCAGATTTTATTTGTAAAGAAATTTTCATTTGCATTACTTAAGAAATAAGATATACTAGAATTATTAAAAGCAAAAGGGGGTTTTTAGATGATTTTGGTAAGTATTATGCTGGTTACGGACCTTATCATGGTTGCAATTGTGGCAGCAGTTTATGGTGGAAAAACAAAGTATCAAAGCGGAATGATACTTGGAATACATCTTCCAAAAGAAGTAATTTCTCAACCAGAAGTTGTAGAACTGACTCAGAAATATAAAAGAAACAGCAGATACTTTTATATTTTAAATTTAATGCTTGGCTGTGTGGTCTGCCCTCTTGGCTTTTGGTATACCTCAATTTTGATGATTGTCTGGAGTATCTGGTTTTTTGAGTTTATTTTTGGTTCTATGAAAATCCTGTATTCGGCGCATAGAAAATTATATGAGATAAAAATAAAAAATGGCTGGGGTCAAAATCCGGCAGGTTTAGCAGAGGCTTCTGTGCCAGATGAAGATTATTATTGGAGAAAAGGCTGGTATGAGAATCCGGAAGATCCCCATTTCTGGGTGCAGGATCGCTATTCCAGTACTAATTACAGTCTTAATATCGGAAGAAAAGGTGGAAAAATTTTCCTGGCAGTGATTACAATTGGAACGTTGTCATTATTTATCTGGATGTGCGTGATGTTTGTGAGGATGGATTTTACTCCGGTGCGTCTAAAAATAGATGCCGAACATGTAAAAATTACTTCAGGATATACAGGGGCAGAATTTGATAAAGATGAAATAGAAGAGATAAAATTGATTGAAAAACTACCGGATGAAAAATTTGTCCGCACAAATGGCTCGGCAGATGGAAATCAGTGGCTTGGAAAATTCCGTGGAAGCAAGAGCGGAGCGTGCCGGATGTATGTCTGGTTAAAAGAAACGCCAATTATCGAAATTAAGACAGATAAATATACGATTTTTATTAACAGTAAAGAAGATGGTCAGACGGAGAAGTGGTATGAAAAGTTAAATTAAAAAAGCGGAGAGTCATAAAATGTAGTTTACTTATACACAAGAAAAGAAATTTACAAAACAGCAGGTACATGAAAAAATATTGACTCTACAATAGATGTAGGGTTTAATGTTTTTTGTGAAAGGAGTTGTCAGTTATGGAAAACAATTTAACTTCCGGCAACTCTGTTTCCGATGGGACTTGCAACAGCCTTTGGTTTTTTAGGCTCTGTTTTTATCTGCATTGGAGCATTTTTGTGGTTTAAGAAAACAAAACGACTGGTGGCAGTACAAAATGGATAACAAGAAACTCTTTCGGATTGGTGAAATGGCAAAACTTTTTCACTTAAGCGTGCAGACTCTGCGTCATTGTCAACTACCCACCACCTAAAGGTAGTGGGCTTGTAACTGCCCAGTCGTAATGAATATTTGAACAAAAAAACCACTGCAACACAGTTTTGAACTGTTCAGCAGTGGTTTTTTTGAATTTGTTGTTATGCAATAGATTTAAGCAATAGATTTAAAAAGGACGGTTTTATATTTATAAAGTGCTTCGTATAAAATCAGTCCAATCACACCTGCGGAAATGACTTCGCCAACTCCGACTGTCAGCATCATAAATGGAATCGGAAGTGGTACGGCATAAGCATATTTTAATACGAATGGTACGATGATGGTATTTGCAACAACTGGTGGAAGCGGAGCAAGATATTTGCTTTTATTTCTAAGCATGCGTGTAAAAACGGCTCCGATTAAAGTTGCAATGCTTCCAAAGATAATATCCGGAAGAATCGCACCGCCTAAAATATTTCCGAGAAGGCATCCGATAAATAAACCTGGAATTGCCGCCGGAGTAAAGACCGGAAGGATAGTGAGGGCTTCTGCAAAACGAATCTGTACTTCGCCAAATGCGAGAGAAGCACCAAGGACAGTCAGTACGACATAGATAGCTGCAATCATGGCAGCCTGTGCTAAGAAAAGCACTTTTGAGTTTTGATTTTTCATAATATTTTTCTCCTGTAGTTTTGTTTTACGTGTGGAAGGTCACGAACACACGATTACTAAAACCCGAAAGACCTTGGTTAACAGGGGTTTCAGCGGTTGTTAGTATAGCATGAGAAAATAAAAAAATCAAGGAAAGTACCAAAAAAGTACCAAATAGGAAAAGTGGCTGGAAACTTGATTAATTTGGTTAAAAATTTAAAGATGTGCAATGCAAATATAATGCATTGACAAAAATATTGCAAAAGTATAATCTGATGGTAGAAAAGGGTGCTAATATAGCAACAACGAATTTTACAATGAGAATTGACGAGGCTGTTAAAGCTTGGTTTTAGGAGTTAATGAAAGATAAGAGATAAAAAGAGCAGGATTAAAAATGAAAGTGAGGGTTTTCGTATGAAAAATTATTCAGAGGACGCAAGCAAACAGTATCATATTCAGGTAGGAGAAGGCGAAGTTGGACGTTACGTGATTCTGCCGGGTGACCCAAAGCGCTGTAAAAAAATTGCACAGTATTTTGATAATCCGGTTCTTGTAGCTGACAACAGAGAGTATGTAACTTATACCGGAACATTAGATGGAGTAAAAGTAAGTGTAACTTCCACTGGTATCGGTGGACCGTCAGCCTCTATCGCAATGGAAGAATTATACCGCTGTGGAGCAGATACCTTTGTCCGAATCGGAACTTGTGGCGGGATGCAGACAGAAGTAAAGAGCGGTGATGTTGTCATTGCAACTGGTGCAATCCGTATGGAAGGAACAAGTAAAGAATATGCTCCAATCGAATTTCCGGCAGTCGCAGATTTAACAGTTATCAACGCATTGGTAGAAGGAGCAAAAAAAGAAGGCTGCGAGTTCCATACAGGCGTGGTACAGTGTAAGGATGCATTTTACGGACAGCATGAGCCGGAGACAAAACCGGTCAGCTATGAACTGATGAACAAATGGGAAGCATGGAAACGTTTAGGATGTCTGGCTTCTGAGATGGAATCCGCAGCACTTTTCGTAGTTGCAAGTTACTTAAAAGTGCGAGTGGGCTCTTGCTTCTTAGTTATGGCAAATCAGGAGAGAGAAAAATTAGGATTGGAAAATCCGGTGGTACATGATACCGATAAAGCAATTCAGGTGGCAGTACAGGCAATACGTGAAATGATTCATGCAGATAAAGAGAATCAGTAAGATTAACTGTTAAGGCATCAAAGACGCAGAAAATTTCTTGCAAAATAAAATGTAGGAAAGACTACAAGAGTATAGGAAAAACGAAAGGCAGGAAAAAATCATGGACAAAAAACAGATTGAAGAAATGATTGATTTGGCAGTCAGGCAGTTAGATTACTCCTATGCGCCATACTCAAACTTTCATGTAGGAGCGGCACTTCTGGCAAAAAACGGAACTTATTACACAGGATGTAACATCGAAAATGCCGGTTACACCGCAACAAACTGTGCAGAGCGCACTGCCTTTTTTAAAGCAGTCAGTGAAGGAGTAAAGGAATTTCAGGCAATCTGCATCGTAGGTGGAAAAGATGGGGTGCTCACTGAATATGCAGCGCCGTGTGGTGTGTGCAGACAGGTTATGATGGAGTTTTGCAACCCTGAAACATTTCAGATTATTCTGGCAGTCAGCAAGGACAAATATGATGTCTTTACGTTAAAAGAACTTCTTCCGCTGGGATTTGGACCGGCCAATCTGGCATAACAAATAGTAAAAAATTATATGCCAGATTAGCATAGTTTTGTGTCGAAGCAGACAGAAAGGAATTGTTATGGAAGTTTATAAGAGAGTATTTGTGATTGTATTGGATTCACTTGGAATCGGTGCAATGCCGGATTCTGAAAAATTTGGAGATAAAGGTGTAGATACATTCGGGCATATCTTAGATAAGATGGAAACATTGAATATTCCAAATCTTCAGAAACTGGGAATGTTAAACCTGCATAAAGGCGGAAACATGGAAGGTGTCGAAAAACCAATCGGACGTTATATGCGGATTGGCGAAGCCAGCAACGGAAAAGATACGATGACCGGACACTGGGAAATGATGGGAATTTATACTCCGAAACCGTTTAAAACCTTTACGGAAACAGGATTTCCAAAGGAATTAATCGATGAACTCGAAAAAAGATGCCACAAGCGTGTCATCGGAAATAAGAGTGCAAGTGGAACGGAAATCATCGAGGAACTTGGAGAAGAAGAAATCAATACAGGAGCAATGATTGTATATACTTCAGCAGACTCTGTCTTGCAGATTTGCGGAAATGAAGAAACTTTTGATTTACAGAATCTATATCATTGCTGTGAAATTGCCAGGGAGTTGACCTTAAAGGATGAGTGGAGAGTCGGAAGAGTCATTGCCAGACCTTATGTCGGAAAGAAAAAAGGCGAATTTAAACGAACCAGTAATCGTCATGATTATGCTTTAAAGCCAACAGGAAAAACCGCATTAAATGCTTTAAAAGATGCAGGATTTGACGTTATCGGTGTCGGAAAAATCAATGATATCTTCTGTGGAGAAGGCATTACAAAAAGCTATCATTCTGAAAGTTCGGTACATGGCATGCAGCAGACAGTGGAAATCTGTAAAGAAGAGTTTCATGGACTTTGTTTTGTAAATTTAGTAGACTTTGACGCATTGTGGGGGCATAGGAGAAATCCGGAAGGATACGGACATGAAATTGAAAAGTTTGACGAAGGACTTGGAAATTTATTAAACGAAATGAAAGAGGATGACCTGTTGATTCTGACCGCAGACCACGGAAATGATCCAACATACACGGGAACAGACCATACGAGAGAGTATGTGCCGTTTGTTGCTTATTCTAAGAAAATGGAAGAGGGCGGAGCAATCGAAAATCAGGATACTTTTGCGGTGATCGGAGCTTCTGTTGCAGAAAACTTTGGCGTGAAAATGCCGGAAGATACGATTGGAACTTCTATTTTAAACCAGTTGAACGCAGATAAGCATTCCCCCGCTTCAAGTGCGCAGAGCACTAAGCGGCGGGTGAGGGGGGATGCTTCTGTCAGTGGAAGTTGAAAGCTCCCACTGACAGATCGCAAAGTGACTGCGTTCATGAGCAAGTAGCGAAGCGGATTGCGAATGTCCGCTTTACAAAAGAAAAGAAAAAGTCCGGATGGAATTTAATTCCGTCCGGATTTTTTGACTAAATGAAACAAACTTTGTGGAATCCCGAATCCAAAGATGATTCCAAGTACAATTGCACCTGCAACTTCAAAGGTTTCAATTCCTTTGGAAGAAGAAAATGCCCGGTCATTGGTAAATAGATAGTAGGCAGTGTAAAAGATTCCAGCTCCAGGCACAAGAGGAAAGATACCGGTTAAAAGATAGACGGTAACAGGAGTGGAGCGGATGACTGCAAAGATTCGTGCCAAAATCGTAAGGCAGAAAGTTGCAATCAGGGATGGGACAACTACGCCCATGCCAAGCTGGACTAAAATGTAGTAGAGAATCCATCCAAATGCGCCGCTAAAACCGCAGTAAAGCAGTTCTTTTTTTGGTGCGGAAAAAAGGACTGCAAAGGAAAATGTAGCAAAGCCTGCTACAATAAATTGAATGATAAATTCTATAATAGATTCTATAATAGATTCCATAGCTTAGAGTCCTCCGAAATAATTCATAATGACGAATGGCAGACAGGCGCCGACTGCAATACAGATAGCGGTAATTAAGGCGTCAAGCAGATGAATTGTACCCGAAAGATAATCTGCATTATAAATGTCACGGATTGCAGTGGTAAATGCAATTCCAGGGACAAGAGGCATAATTGCTCCGATGATGATTTTATCCTGTAATAGATTCAGATTGGTCAGCATACAGAGCATTGCGAGTAAAGTGACAAACAGGCTTGCAAAAATGTTTGTGATAATCTTTGAAAATTTATATTTTTTCAGTGCAAATAAAAGGAGCTGTTCTAAAATACCGATGCCAAATGTAAAAAGAGAATCAAGGGCACTTCCTCCAAATAAGTAACAGAATCCGGCACTTCCGAGTCCGCAGAAAAAGACCAGAAGGGAATTAGGATAATTGGGAAGGTTCTGACAGCGTTCCAGTTCCTCCCAGGAATCAATCAAAGAAATCTTATGTTCGCAGATATCTCTGGCAAGTTGATTTAAAGCAGAGATTTTTCCAAGATTTACCGAACCAAGCGGAACATGGCGCACAATACTGCAGGCATCTTCCTGATTTTCATTGGCACTTGCAAAGATTCCGTTGGAAATGACATAGACGTCAAATTCTTTTACTTCATAAGATTTTAAAATGTGGACAACAGTATCTTCCACACGATAAATTTCTGCCCCATTTCTAAGCATACTGTCACCGATTTCAACAGCCAGGGTCAGTATTTCGTTTGTATAAACCATAATAAACCTCGTTATTTCTTGAAATTATTATTTAAGAGAATTATATCACATCATTTTATTTTGATGGAATAAAATGAGACTTGTGATATAATAAAGAATCATAGGTTGTATGTTAAGAAAAACAAAACCTGTCTTGAAATTATAACAAAAGATATTTTATAATAAAGCGAATTATCTACAAGAACAAAGAAGGAGAATGAAAAGGAAAATGCTTAAGGGAAAGACGGTTTTATTAGGTGTAACAGGCAGTATCGCCGCATATAAGATTGCATATCTGGCAAGTGCTTTAAAGAAACTGCACGCAGATGTTCATGTATTAATGACGAAAAATGCTACGAATTTTATCAATCCGATTACTTTTGAAAGTCTGACCGGAAATAAGTGTCTGGTAGATACCTTTGACCGGAATTTCCAGTTTCAGGTAGAGCATGTTTCGATTGCAAAAAAAGCAGATGTGGTTATGATTGCACCGGCAAGTGCCAATGTGATTGGCAAGCTGGCACACGGAATTGCGGATGATATGCTGACTACTACAGTTATGGCATGTAAATGCAAGAAAATCATTTCACCGGCGATGAACGTCAATATGTTTGAAAATCCGATTGTGCAGGATAATCTTAAGATTTTAGAGCACTATGGATACGAAGTGATTCAGCCGGCATCGGGATATCTTGCCTGTGGAGATACAGGGACAGGAAAAATGCCGGAACCACAGACTTTGCTTGCTTATATAGAAAAAGAAATTGCCTGCGAAAAAGATTTAAAAGGAAAGAAAATTTTGGTGACAGCAGGTCCGACACAGGAGGCGATTGACCCTGTAAGATATATTACCAATCATTCATCTGGAAAGATGGGGTATTCGGTTGCAAAAGCAGCAATGCTTCGTGGTGCAGATGTTACACTGGTGAGTGGACGTACTGCAATTGAGCCACCGATGTTTGTAAAAGTTGTACCGATTGTGACTGCAAAAGAGATGTTTGACGCAGTGACTTCGGTGAGCGATGAACAGGATATTATTATTAAGGCAGCAGCGGTTGCAGATTACCGTCCGGCTGTTGTAAGTTCTGAAAAAGTAAAGAAGAAAGATGGAGAAATGTCGATTGCGTTGGAACGCACGGATGACATTTTAAAATATCTGGGAGAACATAAAAAAGAAAATCAGTTTTTATGTGGATTTTCAATGGAAACCCAGAACATGGTGAGTAATTCCAGAGCCAAACTTGAGAAAAAGAACCTGGATATGATTGCAGCCAATAATGTAAAAGAAAAGGGTGCAGGATTTCAGGGGGATACCAATGTATTGACTCTGATTACACAGGAGGAGGAAACGTCACTTCCGCTTATGAGCAAGGAGGATGCAGCCAATCAGCTCCTGGATAAAATTCTTATGCTGACTTCTAATCAAAATTAATTCTAAATAAAAGAAAAAGGTTAAAAGATTAAAAATTAAAAAAAAGAGGTCAGAGTAACCACAACACCGTATTGTATCCGCAAAAGGCGGAACGAGAACAAGGAGGAAAAATGAAAACAAAAAAATTTACCACAACACAACTTGCCATTCTGGGTCTGATGACAGCTATCTTATTGATTATGGCATACACGCCGCTTGGATATTTGAACATTGGACCACTTGCGATTTCATTCAATGTGATTCCGGTTGCTATCTGTGCAATTGTGTTAGGACCGATGGGTGGAGCAATTGCAGGAGCTATCTTTGGACTGACTAGCTTTGGGCAGTGCCTTGGAATTGGCGGAGTCAGTGCAATGGGAGCAATGCTGCTTAGTATTAATCCATTTCTGGCATTCATTCAGAGATTTATTCCACGTCTTTTCGATGGAATCTGTCTGGGATATATTTACAAAGCGATGAGAAAGAGAACAAATGCTTATGTTTCCTGTGCAGTAACCGGATTCTTTTCTGCATTTTTAAACACTTTATTCTTTATGACTCTTTTAGTAGGGCTGTTTGGAAATACCGAGTATGTAAAAGGCTTGATGGGTGGAAGAAACATCATTATCGGATGCTGTATGATGGTTGGAGTCAATGCAGTTTGCGAAATGTTTTCTTCAACATTGATTACTGGTGCGGTAGGAGCAGCACTTTCAAAAGCACGTCTGCTTCCGGTAGAACAAAAAGGGAAACGTAAGTAGATTATAGAATCATAGGAGAAAAAAGATGATTTTAGCAATTGATATTGGAAACACAAATATTGTAGTAGGCTGTATTGATGAGAATGAGATTTATTTTACAGAGCGTCTTTCTACGGTAAGAACAAAGACGGAACTGGAGTATGCAGTTGATTTAAAAACAATTCTGGATATCTATCACATTAAGAAAACAGAGATTGAAGGCTGTATTATCTCTTCTGTTGTGCCACAGATTACAAATATTGCAAAACTTGCAGTTGAAAAAATCTTAAAAAAGAAAGTTATGGTGCTCGGACCTGGGATTAAGACCGGTTTAAATATTCTGATGGACAATCCAGGGCAGCTTGGAGCAGATTTGGTAGCTGATGCAGTAGCAGCAAGTAATAATTATCCGGCACCGTTGATTGTAATTGATATGGGAACAGCGACAACCGTATCTGTATTAAATGACAAGAAACAGTACATCGGAGGAATGATTCTTCCGGGAGTCGGTTTGTCTTTGGATGCCCTGACCTCAAGAGCTTCCCAGCTTGGCGGAATTGGGATTGAAGCTCCGAAACATCTGATTGGAAAAAATACAACCGAATGTATGAAAAGTGGTATCATTTACAGTAGTGCAGCATCCTTAGATGGAATTGTAGAACGGATTGAAGAAGAACTTGGAACAGAAGCGACCGTGGTTGCAACAGGCGGACTTGCGAAAAAGATTATTCCTTATTGTAAGAAAAAGATTACCCTTGATGAAGAACTGTTATTAAAAGGACTGCTGATTATTTACGAGAAAAATAATAAATAAAAAAAGAAAACACTATTAACGAAAGCAGTTTTTATGAGGAAAAATATATGGACCATTTTGAATTAGTATCAGAGTACAAACCAACCGGTGACCAGCCGCAGGCTATCAAGGAGCTGGTAGCAGGATTTAAAGAGGGGAATCAGTGTGAGACTCTTCTTGGTGTAACTGGTTCGGGTAAGACATTTACGATGGCAAATGTCATTGCGCAGTTAAATAAGCCAACTTTGATTATTGCACATAACAAAACGCTTGCTGCACAGCTTTATGGGGAGTTTAAGGAGTTTTTTCCGAATAATGCAGTGGAATATTTTGTCTCCTAGGACAAGATGGTCACAAAATGGGTGCTATTATGTGGGGAGTGGGTGGTTGAACATCCAGATGTTGTGGATGTGGTAGTGTTAGAAGAATAGGTGAAAAGCGGGTGGATGAAGAGGTTTTGTGACTTTTTATCGCCTGCTTTTTTGATATATTTGGAAATGTGATGTTATGTTTGTAGAGTGAAAATAAAGAAGTATAAAAAGATGTCTAATCTTTGAAAAAATATTGCAAAGGTTGAGGAGAATTGTAATAACATGATTATAAAAAGTATGGTAAAAAGAGAATAATAAATTTTTTAATTGGATAAAACCAGGATATATGGTATATTCAAGATATAAATATACTTATGGAGGAAGAAATGGCAAAAGTAATTACGTTTATAAATATGAAGGGCGGCGTTGGGAAAACAACACTTGCTGTAAATGTTGCATATACACTTGCTAAAATTGAAAAGAAAAAAGTATTAGTTATTGATATGGATCCACAAATGAATGCAACACAGTATACTTTGAATGAGTCGCAGATGGATGAAATACTAAAGGATAGAAATAAATCGGTATATGGATGTTTGTCACCAGAATATCAGTCAAATTCTGTGTTAAATGGGGGGACAGTAGATAAAATAGAAAAATGGATATTTAATGTCGATAATACATTTGATATTATTCCTTCAAGTTTACATATAATGACCTTGAATTTGTCGGCAAGTCCGTATAAATTAAGACAATATATTCAGGAAAATTTGGATGAAAAATACGATGTTATAATAATAGATTGTCCGCCTACAATATCAGAATATACAAAAGTCTCTCTGTTGGCATCAGATATGTATTTAGTTCCGATGAAAGCAGATCCGTTATCTGTATTTGGTCTGCCAATATTGGAAAATTATGTAAAAGATACAATACAAAAAGATTTTCAACATGAAATAGAATTTGTTGGTATAGTATTAAATATGGTAATACCAGGAAGACTTTTATATAAGAAAAACAAACCAATAATCAAAAAAAAGTGGAAATCTAAATTATTTCAAAATGAATTAAAGCAAAGCGAAGAGATAGTAAAGGGATTAGATCCGGAATTATCTGATGAGAAATATATTTTAAATATGACGGATTATATTATTGTTGATGAAATAAAAAATATTACAAAACAATTAGTACAGAAAGGTAGATTATAAATTATGAAAAAGGAAACGAAAGAATCATTGTATTCGTTGTTAGATTTAATGGATTTATTGGGAAATATAGACTTCCTGAAAATAGATATAGATAAGACTAATAGAATTAGAAAAGATGTATTGGATGTAATAGGCGATAAGTCCGAAATGGAAATATTAGATACAACATCACAGGATTTATTAGGTGTATTACCAATGATTCTGTTAGACAATAAAAAATTTGTATCAGTTAAAGAAATTTTAAATTTTGCGGAAAAATGCTTAAATATTGATGTGAAACCTTATTGGTTAAGGCGTTCTAGGGCAGAAGTTGTTGGAATTATTATAAACGAAGTGTATAACCAAAGTCCGGAACAGTTTAATAAATTTTTAAAAACATGGAACGAATTTAACAATAAAAATAATATAAATGAAGTAAATGAAAATGCTACTGAAAGTAAAGGATTTATTGAAGCGTGGTTTCATTTTTTTGATGAGTATAAGGAAAAAAATTAATGAAAGTATATACGTATGAATTAGAAGAAGAATTTGAAACAATAGCAGAGTTTATAGAAAAAAAGTATAAAATATGTATAAAGTCTAAGGAACAATTAGTAAATTTTACAAAGCACGCCTTATTATTTATGATGTCATTAAAAATATGGAAAAAGCATTTGGTATTATATTTTAAAAATCTCTCGAAAATTGAAATGTATTTTGAGGAAATGTTATCAAATATCATTCATATTATAATATTAGGTAATATTGATATGAAGATGCCTGCTTTAATTATGCTACGAAGAACACAAGAAATTATATTGACATATTTATATTATGCGGAGCATCCTGTTGAATATTATAAAAAAGAGTCGGATGATCGTACGAGACCAATAAATGGGTTTAATGAATTAAAAGATTATATAAAAAATTATCCGTATTCAATGAAATATAAAATATCAGATCAAGAAATGCAAGAATTTGTAAGTGAAATTATTGATCAGTGGGGAATGCAATATAGGGAGTTATCCAATTACGTTCATGGGACAAATAGTAACTTTTTCCAAAACACACAATATATTGATGAATTTAAATTTGTGAAGAAAGATGTTAATTTCTTGACTAAACAAATAGAAATTCTTTCTAGCATAGTAAATTCACTTTTAATTGTTTTTTATTTTGAAGATTATATTAAATTTGAAGAATATGCAGAAAAAACATTAATTCGTAATGCTATCTCTAATAAATTTGATTATAAAAAGAAAATAGTAAGCATTTTGAAAGAGATATAGAAAATGGATAGCCGATTGATTCAAAATTAAGAATCAGTCGGTTTTTTCATGCTCATTTTTATACATAGCCAGTGCCGCAAAAAGGATTGGCTATTAAATTTTTTCGAGGAAGGAGGAAACCATATGACCAAATGTAAAGTAATCGCCCTTGCAAATCAGAAGGGAGGAACAGCCAAGACCACAACTACATTAAATTTGGGAATTGGTCTTGCACATCAGGGGCGAAAAGTATTATTGGTCGATGCTGATCCACAGGGAGATTTAACAACCGCATTAGGGTGGATGAATGCAGACAGTTTTCCGATTACATTGGAAACACAAATGAAGAAGATATTACAAGACGAACCGTTTGTGTATAATGAAGGCA
>ERZ812616.1011-NODE-1011-length-34079-cov-22.934899_pt1 | contig 34079 bp, 31 predicted proteins | sample MGYA00376249_ERZ812616 | MGnify/ENA primary metagenome ERZ812616 (study PRJEB26924, sample SAMEA4378265) | human gut metagenome | biome: human gut; feature: human-associated habitat; material: faeces | place: China | collected 2013 ...
CAGCAAGACGCCGGTGCAGATCGAATACGAAAACACTTACAACCGTTTGAAAAAGCGGAAGGCACGCGGGAAGATCTCAACCGATGAGTGGAATGCTCTGGTCGCCAGAGCGCAGGACATCAGGGAGCAGGCTCAGCGAGGGGGCCTTTCGGATTTTGAGATGAAGAAGGCGTTTGACAAGATTTAGGGATACAATTGATTTAATACGTGTACGAGCATTATATGTTCTGAACATGCCAAAAAGGATACCGTACCCTGATATGCGCCTTATAGCCGAAGTGCCAGGCATTGCCTTTTTTCACCTGATGGGCATCCGAATCTCGCTTCTTTTCCTTATTCCTGGTAGAAGAAGGGGCGGAAATGATGGTGGAATCTACAATCGTTCCCTTTTTCAGAATCAGCCCCGCTCCATGAGTGCAGCAACTACATGAGCGAACAGCTTTCCCCGCAGCCCGTTCTTGATCAGCAAATTCCAAAAACGCCCCAGAGTATCCCCGTCTGGAACTTGGTTGCTGGAATCGATGTCACAGAAATCCGAAAATGGGCGACTGTCTATCGCTTCCGCAACAGTCGCCTCATCACTCAGGTCGTACAAGTTTTGCAGCAGGTACAGCCGCAGCATGATCTCCAGTGGATAAGGCTTATTGCCGCGCTCTCCTTTGTAATAACACGGCTGAATCATGGCAAGCCATTCCTTCCATGGGACGATCCGTTCAATCTGATTCAGAAATTCTTTTTTCGTCCGCACCTGCGCCAGTTCATCGCTGAATGCGGAAATCGTCATCTGTTTATCCATATTTTTATATTACATCATTTTCGGCTGTAGTTGTCTCTTTTTTCTGTGCGGTATTGCCATAGAAAAAACGGTAGGCAACAAACATCCATCTGACAGAAAATTCTAGCCAGCAGAAAATATGTGAGATATTCAAAGTTCGGTACAAACCACAGCTGAGAGACTGGTTAAAGCTGTATACAGTTGCATTAAAGAATATAGCAAAACGTATGACGACCCGGTAGCGATTGCATCTTCCTGCTTTCACGTTTCCCAATCTGTGTACTACATATTTATGTGTTTTATATAAAACATATGACTGCCCTCTGTATAAATTTATTCTCTTATACAGGGGCGGTTTGCCTATTGTTTGCTTTTACTAATGGATCAATTCAACAGGCTCCGTGGACTTCTGTATGTGTGGTGGTTGGTCAGCATAATTGAAAAAGAGATTCTTCCGATAACGAAATCAGGAGGATAGCAGTTTTATGTCCTCACAAAGCTTACTCAAATAAGCGTCTAAGTCAGCAGTTTAAATTGCAATTTTCAAAATGGGCTGACGCTCCTGCTATTGAAGACGGGTGCGAAGGAGTTCCGCCAGTGCCACGGGATCGCCCTTGGCCGCATTGCGTTCCAGATCCCAGTTCAGGCTGCGATATTCTGTGCAGGATGGATCTCTTTGAAGAAATTCTTCAAGATCCTGAAGCATTGACAGATCCCAGACGCTGTCATCAATCTGTGCGGCAGTATAACGGCCCTGTTCAAGCATGGCAAAGCCGAAGAGGTCCTTGGCATGGGATTTGCGGGCCTGATCAACAGCATATTGCGCCAGATGGCTCGGAATGAACAAAACACCGCTGGATGTTCCCATCACCACGTCTCCGGGCAGGCAGACTGCCTGATGGATCCGGCAGGGCGTGTTGATGCCGACGGCAACACATTCCCGGATGGGAGTTGGGTCAACGCCGCGGTAGAAAATCTGAATGCCCTTTATTTTTTCCATCTGCTCCAGATCGCGCACACCGCCCCAGATCACGGCGCCGCCGGTTTTGGTCCGGGATGCAATGGCGGTCGTGAGGTTTCCGCCGACAAATGTACCGTTGTATATTTTGTCGAAAAGATCCGCTACAACGACGTCTCCCTCGGTGAGAGAATCCACCACCCATTGGTTGCAGGTCCCTTTCCATCCGCGCGCTGCACCCTCTGCCTTTACGGCGCTGGCCAGATCCGGACGTGTGGGCACAAATGTGCAGGTGACGGCGCGTCCCACCAGTTTCATCCCCGGGTGAAGGGCCTGAAGGCCTCCGGCATACTGAAAGGCATAGCCCTTCAGATACAGAGGCATCCAGATCTCCTCGAGCGTCATTTGCCGCAGAGCGTTCAGGACGTCATCCGGAACGCGGGGCCGTCCATCTTCAAAACGCTCGCCCGTCCATTGCGGTGTGAGAGCCAGGATACGCTCTCGTTCTCTGTATTCCAAGCAATCGCCTCCCCTTGTTTGACGTCCGGCCGTATCTGCGTCTGATACGGAGATAAAATACTGTTTTTCCAGGCGTCCTGCTCTTGTCTTGGCGCGGTTCAGTGCAGAGGGCCGGTGTATTCGATGTGATTGGCCAGAAGTTCCTCCACCAGCCGTTCGGCGTTTTCATAGCCATGTACGAGCGGATGCTCCACAAGTGCCTGTACGGCTTTGCGGCGGGAATGTTCACAGGCGGCTTCCACGGTCAACGTCTCATACGCCTTCACATGCTGTACGAGGCCTCGGATAGAGCCGGGGAGCGGCCCGTAGCTCAGCGGCTGCACACCGTTTTGGTCTACAAGGCAGTTGGTCTCTACGACGCTTTCAGCGGAAAGATCCGTGATTGCACCGAGGTTGGGATAGTTCACGGGCGTTACCACAGGCCCGGCTCCGGAAAGAGCCTTCATCAGCGTGGCCGCCACAGTGGAATAGTATGCGCCGCCGCGCATCTCCAGCTCCTTCGGCTTCTCACATACATCCGGCCGTCTGTAAATGGCGAACAGCTCGTCCTGTGTGCGCAGGATCTGTTCGCCGCGGGTACCCGGTCCGCCGGGCGCAGCTTCCGCCATCTCTTTCTCCAGCATCTGCTTTTCAAAGTAGTAATATTGCAGATACGGTGAAGGAATCATTCCCAACCGTTCGATCAGGCGTTCTACGCCGGGGACCTTGGGAATGTTTTTAACGATCTGAGAAGTGAACAGCTTGTTTTCGATCATCTGAGCGAGCACGGGCTTTCCGTCCAGGAAGACCTCCGTGATAAAGCTGAGATGATTGAGGCCGGCCATGCGGCAGTACACGCGGCTGACGTCTGCGTTCAGAAGACGTGCCGCATCTACGTGCATGTTGTACGGCACATTGCACAACCCCACACAGCGGATACGGGAACAGCGGTGAACAGCTTCCGTGATGATGCCCGACGGATTGGTGAAATTGATCAGCCAGGCATCGGGGCATATTTTTTCCATGCGGCAGACCAGATCGAGCGTTGCGGGAATGGTCCGCATGGCTTTGAAAAATCCGCCTGCTCCCGTGGTCTCCTGACCGATGAGACCGTATTTCAGGGGGATGCGCTCATCCTTGATGCGCGCTTGCAGAAGACCGACGCGGAACTGGCTCACCACGAAGCTGCTGCCGTTAAGCGCGGTGTCCAGATCATATTCCGTATAAATTTTGGCGCTGGACGCCTGCTTGTGAGCCATCCGGATGCCCATGGCGCAGACAGCATCCGTCCGCTGTGCGCCTTCCGGCAGATCGTACAGGGCGATCTCCAGAGGAGCAAAGCACTCCTCGCCAAGCAGCCCGTCGATGATCTCGGGAGTATAGCTACTTCCGGCGCCAATGATGGTGACTTTCATGACAACACTACCCTTTGATTTTTATAATGAGTTCGATCTCGACCGGAATATTTCCCGGAAGGTTGGATGTGCCCATCGCCGAACGGGCGTGCAGCCCGCGGTCACCCAGCACTTCCACCATCAGATCGGAAAAACCGTCCATCACGGCGGGTTGTTCGTAAAAATCCAGCTCGCTGCTCACAAGCCCGAACGCCTTGACAAGATAATCTACCCGGTCCAGGTCGCCGAGATATTCCTGAATGGCGCTGAGAAGGATCTCGCCGCAGATGCGGGCGGCCTTGTATCCGTCTTCCACCGTGAGCTCCCGGCCCAGACGGCCGGTGTAGAACGGCTCTCCCGTGACTTCATCCTCCGGGCCGTGCCCGCCGATGAACAGCAGGTCCCCGCTCCGGCGCAGCACGATATTGCCGCGAAGCCTGCGGCCGCTTTTCAAAATTTGCTCTTCCACATGGTTCATTGCGGGTCCCTTCCTTTCAGGTGCGGATTTTTGCCACGAGCTCTACTTCCACCGGGATATTGCGCGGCAAGCAGCAGGTGCCCATAGCGGAGCGGGCGTGCTGCCCTCTCTCTCCCAGAACTTCCACCATCAGGTCGGAGAATCCGTGCATCACCGCCGGCTGATCGAAAAATTCCGGACTGCTGGCTACGAGCCCGAACGCTTTTACCAGATACTCGATGCGATCCAGATCGCCCAGGTAATCACGGATGGCGGCCAGAAGGTTGATCCCGCACAGCCGTGCAGCCTGATACCCCTGTTCGACGGAGAGATCCGCACCGAGCTTTCCGGTGTAAACGGGAGTGTCCTCCGGAGTCGTTTGGTCGGTCGGGCCGTGTCCGGAAACAAACAGCAGGTCTCCGCACTGGCGGACGGCAACAACGCCTTTGCCGCGGCGGTCCTTTTTGGGAAGTTCGATGCCCAGCTGTTCCAGGCGCTTGTCAGTCTGACTCATAAATCTGCATCTCCTTTTTTGATGTGACGGCATGTTCGGATCAGCCTTTTACGGCGCCCATCGTCATGCCGGTGATCAGATATTTCTGGAAGTAAATGAACATTGCCACAACGGGAAGCGTTACCACTACGGTTCCCGCCATCAGGGGCCCCCACATGATATCCCGGAAACCGACCATCAGCGTGATGCCCACGGGAAGCGTGCGAAGCGCCGGGCTCCGGATGAGTGTGAGAGACATCATGAATTCCTGCCAGGCAAGGATGAACGAGAACAGTCCCATCGCGGCGACCGAGGGGGCCGACAGGGGAAGGACTACCCGGAAGATCGTTGCGAAAGGTCCGCAGCCGTCCATGGCGGCAGCCTCCTCCAATTCGAGCGGCAGGCCGTCGAAGTAGCTCTTCAGCATCATCGTTGCGAAAGGCACGGCAAACGTGCAGTAGGAAAGGACGAGCCCGATGAGGGAATCGGTCAGCCCGAGCTGCGCGAACACCACATAGATGGTAATGATTAGAAGCGGAAGAGGGAACATCTGCGTGAGAATCAGAAGATTGAAAACGACCTTTTTGCCGCGGAAACGGAAACGGGAGATCCCGTATGCCAGAAACGTGGCGACAAGCAGCGTGATCAGCGTCGTGCTGACCGCTACGGTCAGGCTGTTTCTCAGATACGTCCCGAAGCCGTAGTCAAACCACATGGATCGGTAATTCTCCAGTGTGATCTGCTTGGGGAACAGCGTCGGCGTGGCGGAAAACATTTCGTTTTTGTCCTTCAGCGAGGTGGAGATCATCCACACGAAGGGGAAAATCAGAAGCAGGGTGATGGCCGACAGGCTCACGTAGATTCCGGCCTTGCCCAGCAGTTCCTTTCTGCGTTTTGCTGTCATCGGTTCTGCGCCTCCTCTCTGCTGTTATAGATGATGTACAGAACCGCAAAGATGCCCACGACCAGAAGCCCGATCACGCCGACCGCGGCGGCTTTGTTGAGCTTGAAAAAGTTGAATGCCGTGATATACGTATACACGGGGATCGTCTGGGTCGCGTTGGAGGGGCCGCCCTTCGTCATGGTGTAGACAAGATCAAATTTGTTGAAAGTCCAGATGATTTCCAGCAGCACCGTCGTGATGCTCACATTCTTGATGCCCGTCATGGTGATGTGCCAGAATCCCTGCCAGGCGTTGCCGCCGTCGATCTTCACAGCTTCATACAGTGTTGTGTCCACAGACTGGAGCGCAGCCAGAAGCACGATCGTCACAAACGGGATATCTTTCCAGACGGTTGTGACCATGATCGACCCGAGCGCAGTGGCTGTGGAACCGAGCCAGTCCACGTTTTTGTCAATCAGGCCCAGAGCCTGCAAGATATGGTTTACGATGCCGTACTGGCTGGCGTACATCCATTTCCATGTCATGGCCGCGGCGATGCCCGGAACTACCCATGGAATCAATACCAGGCTGCGATATACGCCGCGCCCGCGGAAACTTTTGTTCAGCAGAAGTGCGATGCACAGTCCGATCGTATACAGCGCCGCCACGATGATGACGGTGGAAAAAGCGGAATTCCGCAGCGCTTTCCAGAAAATCTGATCGCTCAAAAGTTCCTGGTAGTGCTGCAACCCTACAAATTCTTCGAATTCCATGCTGCCGGAAGCCTGTGTGAAAAAGCTGGAGACGATGCCCCGAAGCAGCGGATAGATGAGAATAATGCCCACCAGCAGAAGCCCCGGTGCAATGAGCACGTAGGCGTACACGCTCTGGCGGAACTTTGTCCGATTTCGTTTTGCTTTCATCTGCGTTTCTCCTGTCTTATGCACGGCGTCCGGCAAGTGCTCCTGTCGGTATACCGTCAAGCAATGCGGCGCGGCCGTTCACCCATACGTTTTTCACGCCGCTTGCCTGCGTGCGCGGGTTTTCTGCCGTAGCGCGGTCGGTTACCGTCTGAGAGTCGAACAGAACCATATCCGCGCAATATCCTGCTTGCAGCCGACCTCTTCCGGAGAGTCCGAACCGTCTGCAAGGAAGATCTGAGAGCCTCTGGATCATAGTTTCCAGAGGAAAGCGGTATTCCCGGGCCAGGCGGAGAAGCTTGGCAAAGGAACCCCAGGCACGGGGATGCGGAGATGTCCCGAGATGGATGGCATCCGAACCCACCATGTAATTCGGGCGGGACAGCAGAGCAAGCACATCCCGCTCAAACTGCCGCTGTACTTCTCCGCTCAGCTCAGGTTCGGGATCGTGGAATCCGATCACCAGTTTCTGGCTCAGAAGAAGACCGGCCACCGTCTGTCCCATGCTCTGCCCTTGTTCCCGGGCCAGTTCGCGGAAGGTCCGGCCCTCGAGGGAGCTGTCCTCGCCGGCATAGGCAATCACGCCGTCAAACATGGGAAACTCGCGGTCGATGTAATCGGCGATACGCCTGCGCTGTTGAGGATCATCCAGACGTTTCAGAATCGCGTCCACACCGCCCTCGCTGGCCCACGGAGGGACGAGCATAGGGGCATAAGACGCACCGTACGGGTACGGATACAGTTCCAGAGTGATGTCCAGGCCCTCCTGAATGGCGCGGTCGATCTTTTCCATGATTTTCTGCACGTGTCCGATCGTTTCTCCGCCGGTGCGGTAGTGCGAAAAGTGGAGCTTTACCCCTGACCGCCGAGCAATGTCCAGAGCTTCATCCACCGCGTCGAAGCGCTCGCCCTGAAAGACCGTGCGCAGGTGCGTGACATATACGCCTCCCCGCTCTGCCATCGCGGAACACAGTTCAACAAGCTCATCGGTATCGCTATATGCGCCGGGGAAATAGCTCAGTCCGGTGGAAAATCCCTTTGCGCCTTCGTCCAGCCCTTGCAGGAGAAGAGCCTTGGCCCTGCTCATCTCCTGCGCAGATAGCTTCCGGTTTTCAAACCCGACGGTTTCCAACCGGAGAGCGCAGTGCGGGACGAGAAACGCAGTGTTGACTCCCGTGTTTCCGTCCAGACGCGACAAATACTGCTCAACGGTGGAAAAGTCCAGCGTGACGTCGTCGAATGCACCGTCGATGCCCTTTAGGTATTTGGCGTAGGACGAAAGAAGGTCCGGGCTGAGCGGCGCGTAGGAAAGGCCGTCCTGTCCCAGAATTTCGGTTGTGACGCCTTGTGTAATGCTGGAGGGCTGGCGCCCGTCGTGCAGAAGGATCATATCGGAATGCGTATGGGTATCCACAAATCCCGGACATAGAACGTTTCCCCCGGCGTCCAGCGTTTCGCGGGCTGGCGTCCGGTGTGCCGCCTGACGCCATATGCCGCTGATGCGGCCGTCGCGGACCGACAGCGTCCCGGGAAATCCCGGAGTTCCCGTACCGTCAATGATATACGCGTTTTGAATCAGTAAATCTTCCACACGACTTATCCTCCTTGAGACTCCCTGCGGCACCACATGCCGCAGGGAGCATTCGGTTATTTCATCCGGTCAGAGTGTCTTCATGGGGTCAGCCCGCGTGCAGGTCGTTGAAGTTCTGTTCCATCTGAGCACAGAACTCTTCCGGAGTGATCTCTCCCGCCACCATGGACTGTACGCCCGGGCACAGATACAGCTGACGGAATTCTTCATACTTGCTTGTGGCCGGACGGTTCAGGCCGTACTGCGCATCTTCAATGAACGGCTTCAGCATGGGGTCCTGAGCATATTCGCTTTCCGCGAAGTCCTTGGTAAAGGGGAACACACCGCTGACGATGCAGTATTCCTCGTAGTATCCTTCGTCGTAGAAGAACTGCAGGAACTGGCCGGCCTCTTCCTTGTGTTTGCTCTGCTCGGTGATGTGGACGGTATTCGGATAACTGAGCACGGCGTTGCCGCCGGGACCCGCCCAGCTCTGAGCAGTTGCCCATTTGCCGTCCATTTCGGGCATGCCCTGAAGCGTGGCGATGTTCCACATACCGGCTACCATCATTGCGGTTTCACCTGCCGTAAAGCTGTTTAGCACAGACTCGAAATCCATACCGGTGATTTCAGCGGGCATATATCCCTTTTCCACCAGCTCACAGTAGAACTTCGCGGCGGCAAGACTTTCCTCGCTGTTCATTGCGCTGACCCAGTTGCCGTTTTCATCGCGTTCGCAGACGGTTCCACCCGCTTGCCAGAGAAACGGCAGGTAGTAGTCGTCCACTTCGTATCCTGCGCAGGAGACCGTCAGCAGAGTCTTGCCGATCGCCTTCATCTTCTCACCGGCAGCAAGCAGCTCTTCCCACGTGGTGGGAACTTCAGTGATTCCCGCTTCCTCGAACAAGTCGGTGCGGTAGATCACATCCCAGGTGCATCCATCCCAGGGCAGGCCATAGATGGTGCCATCCGCACCAGTCATAACGTCGAAGCCGGAGGGGATGAACGAGTCGATGAGATCCTGCGAGACATAGTCCGTGATCGGAGCCAGAGAGCCGTTTTCCACGAACTCTACGCACCACGTACCACCCAGCATCGCGATATCCGGAGCGGTGTTTGCCATGACGGCATTCATGAACTGCGAGTGTCCGTTACCCCAGTCAATGTAGATGGGCTCGACGGTGATGTTCGGGTTGGCTTCATTGAAAGCGTCAATTGCATCATTGATGACCGCGTCCTGTGCGGGCACTGTGCCGCCGATGTACTGGAATGTCAGTGTAATGGGTTCCCCGCTGCCCTGCGAATCCGCGGTGCTTGCAGAACCGGAATTCGCCACAGAGCTCGTTCCTCCGCCGGAACATGCGGAGAACATCCCAAGGCACAAGGCCACAGTCAAAGATAAGGCTGCCAACTTTTTCATCGCTTTTCTCTCCTTTATTTTTATTGTTTGGTTTTCAGATGGAAGCTAAAACGGCTTCCAGAATCTGCATGTTGATAAGCGCGTCATCAATGTTTGCATCAGGAGTGCGGCCCTGTGCAACAGCGCGCAGAAAGTCTTCACACGCAAGCCGCATGGAGACGGAATAATCGCGCCGCTGAAAAACAGAAGGCTCATAGACCAGCCGTTCTAGACTGTCATGCGGATATACAGTGAGACGGTCGCACTGGTTTTCAATGCAGTAGCGCGCGTTTTTGGTGTGGATGTCCACGCACTGGAACGGGTGCTGTGTGTCCAGTTTGCCTCCGACGTTGCTGTGGCTCATACAGCCCACGCAGCCGTTCCGGAACCGTATGGAGACGGAAATATCCGAATACAGCTCACTCTCTACTTTTGCCGCGATGGCTTTCACCTGCTGCACCGGGCCGCAGAGATAGGTCATCAGGTCCAGCAGATGACAGCACGCGTCGGTGATCATGAACGTACCGGTGACGTGTCCGCCTGTTTGGGTGGGCCAGTGCTGGTACATGCTGGCTGTGATCAGGTGGAGCGTCCCACCGTCGGCTTCCATCATCTCTTTGGCCCGGCGCACCGCCGCACCGTACCGCTGGTTGAACACGACGCCGAACGTGATCCCCGCTTGCTGCGCTTCCCGCTTGAGCGCGGCAATCTCTGCGCTTGTGCGGCAGACAGGTTTTTCACACAGGATGTGTTTTCCCGCCGCGATCAGAAGCCGGCACTGTTCTGCGTGCAGGCCGGGCAGCGTTGCTACGATGCCGGTATCGAATTCCGTCGGGGAAGCCAGAAGCTCCTCCAGAGTCCGGTATGCAGGTATGCCGTAGCGTTCCGATGCGGCCCGCCGCTTGTTCTCATCCGGGTCCACAACGGCGGCCAGTTCGGCGAACTCGCTGTGCGCGGCAGTTTCCATATGGTGCCGACCCGCCCAGCCGCAACCGATGACAGCACATCGGTTCATGTCGTTTCCTCCTCCCGCGGCAGTTCGGCAGGCATCCCGGACGACATGCTCTTCTGAGCGGCGTCCAGACAGCGCACCGTATATGCCATATCGCTCAAGCTGCACCGGGGAATGTCTTGTCCCCGGATGCAGGCCAGAAAATGTTCCATTTCTCCAACGGTCATGTTGCTGGTGCGCAGTGTGCCCGGAACGGCTCCCGCCTGCGTCTGAAAGACCGTGGAGTAATTGTGGTTCCGGGTAATCAGTGTGCCCTGCTCTCCGACTGCTTCCATTTCCACGAAAGGATATTCGTGGCGGATCGAACTGAACAGCTCCAGCACCACATGAGTGCCTCCGGAGCAGCGGCCGAGGATCTTGACGGTGTCCGGCCCCGGAATTTCCGGTGTTGCGAAGTTTTCTCCCAGAGCGCACAGCCAGACAAGACTCTGCCCTGTCAGCCAGCGGGCGAGATCGAACAGGTAAACGGCATATGTGCCGAACGGTCCGCCGCTGCGCGCTGGGTCACGCTCCCACGCCTGTGCGGTCATCGCCAGATGACTGACCGTTATGCGCAGGCTATGGACCGGTCCTATTTCTCCGGCTGCCAGTCTGGCGTGCATTTCTTCCACGCTCTGCTCGTATTTCAGCGGATTCCCGCACAGCAGAACCTTGTTGTGTGGCGTCCGGCCCAGCAGAGCCGCGTCATCCGGAGAAAAGCACAGCGGTTTTGATACGAATACGTGAAGCCCTCGCTCCAGAGCGGCCTTGGCCATGCGGACATGGTCTGCCGTTTCGCTGCAAATCAGCACGGCGTCCAGTTCACACTGCAAAAACTCTTCGTAATCATGCACCAGCGGAGCTTTCATTTTTTCCGAAAAGGTTTGTGCCGTCGTGAAGGCGCACTCTTTCACATACTCTTCCGACTCTCCGCAATCGCAAACGGCCGCTACCGAAATCTCCTTAAAGCGTTCCAGATAGCTCATGTATTCGGTGGCGTAATACCCCTGCGAAAAGCCGGCAAGTCCAACCCGGATCATGGCTTCAACCTCTCGGGTCGCCGTCGAGCCACGCGTCGAACATTTCGTACAAAGCGTCCTGGCGCGTTTTCGGCACATCGGACGCTCCGCTTTTGCCGGGCGCCGGTTTGCGCTCGCCGGTCAGATATTCCCGCAGGACGCCGCCGATAATCCGGTCGTCTCCTTCGTCCAGATAAGCCATGTCGAAAATGATGATCCCGCGGCTGACATAATAGTCATCCGTTTTGATGACTGGGTCCAGCCTGCCCATGTCCTCGTTGATGGTCCACGCGGAAATGCCGGTCGCGTTCGCGTCGATCTCCATGCGGAGGCGGACGGATGGGGAATAGAGCGACTTTTCCACCGTGCAGGTCACACCCGAAATGTCGGACACCGCCTCGGCGATGTTCGAGGCCAGGCGTTTCTGGAAGGCCTCGATCTGTTCCGTGTCACGGTTCAGCCAGTTGTCGATGGAAGCCATGATGCTCACGATACCTTCCTTGCCGACTTTCATGGGCCGTCCGATGCCCATTTCCTGAAGGAAGCAGGCATGGACCAGATCTTTTCTGCCGGCTACAATGCCGCTTGTGCAGCCGCCAAGCCATTTCTGTCCGCTGTAAATGGCCAGATCCACGCCCGCTGCTGCCAGCATCGTGAAATCGGTCAGATAAGCGGCGTCACAGATTACAGGAACATTTTTCTCATGGCAGATCTGAACGAAAGTTTCCAGCGGCAGCAGGTTGGGGGCAAATGTGTCTTCCATCACGTAAAAGGCGGCGGCCACGGTATCGTCCAGTGCAGCGCGCAGGTGGAACGTAGCGCAGTCCAGCGCTTCGCCGATCTCCACGTATTCCGCACCGGTCATTTTGATCACCTGCCACACCGGGCAGTCGCCGGCTCCCGTTACCTGTCCTTTCTGAATCAGGATTTTCTTGCGGGGCCAGGTGATGTCGGGAAGCGCTTTGATCTTGGCGGGGTCTCTGCCGGTCAGTACCGCAGCCGCAGCGATCGCCATCCCGGCGCTGGAGCAGTTGACGACGCATCCCGCTTCGGCGTTCGTCAGCTGTGAGATTTTTCGGCTGGCGCAGCGCTGAAGCTCCCAGATCTCAACGGATTCTCCCAAAATGTCATAGATCTCTTTGCGGATCGGATCGCTCACGCGTGCCGCGCCCAGGATGGTTGCGGGTCCGCGCGTGTTCAGTACTTTCCGAAATCCGTATTTTTCCTGAATGGTCATTGATGTTCCTCCATGCTGTTCTTTATTTCCGGGCAGTGTTCCCATCCACCGGACCGGACTGCCCGGCGGGCGGCATCCACGACGGCGACCACGCCAAGGCCCTGTTCCAGAGTGCAAAGTTCGCTTTTCCCCGTTTCCAGAAGCCTTCGAAATTCCTCGGCTTCCCGGCGGTAGCCCCATCTGGTACACTGATCAGGCTCATCCGGGGGAAGACATTCATAATAACCGCCGGCCGTTCCCCAGCGCACTTTTCCGTATGCATCCATTTCAAATGTGCCCTGAGGAGAGTATGCCGTGATGCCGACCATGCGGCCTTCAGCTCCCGCATGAAAAGCGGGATTTCCGCGGTCGTGCAGAAGGAGCGTTCCGCAGGCTCCGTTTTCCAGCTTCACAAGCAGTGTGGCGGCATTCGGCTCGCGGTCCGGCGAGATGCCGAGATGCTGGACGCTGCCGCACACGGCAGCCACAGGGCTGCCCAGCGTATACCGGAGCAGATCGAACATGTGGGAACCCTGGCACACGAGCGCTCCGCCGCCCTGCACCGGGTCCGACGCCCATCCGTCCATGAAAGGCGGGCCGGTCATGCTGGCTTTGAAGGAGACGACCTGCGCCTGCGCTTCGTTCAGCAGCGAGCGGAATTTCCGCGTTGCGGGCGCCACGCGCATGTTGAAGCCCACAGCGAACGGAACGGGATGTTCGGAATGCGCCTTCAGCAGAAGCAGGGCATCTTCGGTTCCCATGGCGAGAGGTTTTTCCAGAAATACGCTTTTGCCTGCGGCCATGGCTGCGCAGGCAACCCGGACATGGCTGTCGTGCCGCGTGCACACATATACCGTGTCAATGCCGGGATCGTCCAGAAGCTGCTGCGAGCTTTCGTACACGCGTCCTCCGAATGTCCGGCAGAATTCCTGCGCCGCAGAAACGTTTACGTCGTATCCTCCGGCCAGCTGCCAGGAAAACGTTCGCAGAGCTTCCATGTGCAGACGGGCGATCTCACCGGTTCCGATCACGCCGATCGTTTGCATGCTTTTCATTGTGACAATGCCTCCAGGAAAGGTAAAGGTGCCATTCCGTAGTTGTAGAAGAACAGCGAATTTACGCCCTGATTCCGATAGGCGGCCAGGTATTCCGCAACCTGTTCCGGGCGCGTGGTCTGCGGCGCCATCAGGCGAACGCCAAAGCTCAGCGGTACATGCGCCGGGACAAAGGCCCGTGCACGCGCCGCAAAGGCTTCCACGTCCTGCGGTGAAGACGGATACGCGGCAAGAGCACCGTCGATAAACGGGGCGAGCTGCCGGACGTCGACTCCGGAGCAAAGCGGGTCGGCCCCGCCGGTCATCCACAGAATGGGCTTGACCTTTACGGTAAGGCCGCGGCGGTCCAGGCGGGCGCGGAGCTGTGCGTAGAATTCCGTGATCCTCTGCGTGCGCAGACGGTTCCATGCCTGCCGGAGGCTCTCGTCCTCCAGCTCCGCAGGTTCCAGATTGAAAAAGCGGAAAGCCCGGTTCCGGACTTCTTCCCGCAGACGCTCCGCATCCACTCCTCCGCGCTGTGCCCGCTCTATGCAGGCCGGGCAGAAACAGGGGCTCAGAAGCCGCTCCAGACCGGAGCAGTCAGCATATGCCTGCATTTCATGGTGCGCTCCGTGCAGGAATCCGCCGTATTCCGCAGATTCAAGATGAAGCTCATCCACACCGGATGCCGCGACGTCTTCCAGAAGACTGAGTCCGTAGCGGAAAGCTTCTTCTCCGGAAGGACAGAGACTGTGCGGGGACGGTTCTCCCCACGCGTTGTGCAGCGCATATTCCGGATACATCCGGGCGAGACGGTCCGCGTGAAATACCACGACCCAGGCACAGACCCGGATGTTGCACGCATGGAATTCGTGCAGCATTTCATTCCAGAATTCCGGGTTGTGCCCCCGCAGCAGTTCCGATTCGGCGGGACGCAGCGTTCCGTACCGCCCGGGATCTGACGGGAAGTAGCTCCGGTTGTCCTCAAGAACCAGCACGCAACGCTTCGGATTATGCGGCAGCAGCAGCTTTCCGCTGTGGTAAACAGCCGCGAGAGAAACGCTTGTCACGCCCAAAGCGGACAGGCGCTGTGCCATCGGCCGTGCGCCCTCGTCTATCACGTCCCATGCGTATAAAAACATGTCTCTCTCATGCTGCACACGATCACCTTCTTCGGTTAAGATTATGTCATGGAAATCGTCGGTAAACGTTTTCCAAATACTGCAAAAATAATCCCCCGTCAGGTTTTTTCATTTGCCTGCGTTTTTATCAACAGACGTTGCCGGGGCTCCGGGGAACAGCCTACGCATTCCAGTACCCGGAATACGGCACCTACCACCGGCGGACAGCCCACGATTTGGATGCGCGCCTGCGGAACATACTGTTTCAAAGCCGTCTCCAGAGGAATGGTCAAAAGGCCGTGCTCGTCCTTGGAATACTGGCTTCCTGCCAGAACCACAGGGATCTGCTCGCGGGAAAGGCCGGCATATGTAATGAGGTTGCCCAGCATATTTCCCAGTCGTGTACCCATTCGCCACAGAATATCAGTACATACACGGTCGCCTTCCCAAGCAAGATCAAACACTAGCTTTGAAATGTTGTACTGTTTGTAGTACTGATATCCGCTTTCATATATTTTTGCAGCCAGTTCGTCCATGTCGGCGCAGTTGCAATACTGCGGAAGGAACTGTGTCAGGCGTGTATCAGGCCCGGTATGTTCGTCGCACCGGAACGCCCAATGCATCGCCACTTCCGCCAGATGATGTCCGCCGCCGTAATTTCCCAGCATATAGCGCAGGGCCCGCACGGAGTACATATGTCCGTTCCTGTCCTTGACGCCCAGATTCCCGCCGGTCCCGCATACGGAAACCGCACCCCAGTCCTGCTCTGCCTCACAGGCGAAAGCGATCCAGATATCGTTAACGACTCGGAACGGGATAGAGTCGAATTTTTCGGAAAAAGCCCGGTTCAGCATATCGAAGTCGTCGGCAGAGTCGGCGCCAGCCATTCCTAGATAAATGAAGGAAAGCTGAGAAAATGAGATGTCGGCTTGGGCACAGGCTGTTCTAATCGAGAGGTAAACGTTTTCTATCGCAAGCGGAAAGCCGCTGATCTGATGATTGGACCCTTCGGCGACAGCATAGCCAAGAATGCTGCCTGTTTCGTCGGCAATCATGCAGGCTGTCTTGGTGCCGCCGCCGTCTACTCCCGCCACATAGCGCTTGTTCAATCCATTCATATCATTCATCCTTTTTCAGATATGTTACAGTCTCTTTTTCTGCAATGTGGGTCTGATACCGATTGATGACCGTGCCTTCTTTTTCTCCGCGCAGGATCTGGGTCAGCAGGATCATGCTGTCAAATCCGATGTCATACAGCGGCTGGGACACGCTGGTGATGGACGGTCCCCGGTATCCGTCCGGCAGGATGGTCTGATTGTCAAAGCCCATCACCGAGATCTCTTCGGGCACACGGTATCCTTTCTCCATGGCGAAGCGGATCGCATAGCTAGCTACGGCATCATCGTAGCACAGAACGGCCGTGGGACGCTGCGCCTGCGGCAGGCTCAGCAGACGCTCCATAATGCCGTATCCGTCGCTGTAACCATTCTGTATATAGCATACTTGCTCTTTGTCTATGGGCAGACACAGATTTTTCATTGCCTTGAGATATCCGCCCAGACGTTCAACACAGATATGTTTGTCAACCGGGCCAGCAATGTAAGCGATACGCTGGTGCCCGAACCGGTGGAGATACCGCACGGCATTGTATGTTCCGCCCTCGTTGTCAATGAGAAGGTTATTGGTTTTTACACCTTCCACACTGCTTTCTATCAGAACGAAAGGAAATTCGCTGGCGTGCAGTTCACGCACTACGGCTTCGTCCGAATCGTAAGAAGCATACAGAATGATCCCATCCACAACACCGTTGCTCAGATAGCGCACATACCGCTGTTTGAGTTGGCGCGCCCGACTCATTGCGCTGCAAAATACCACATTGTAATCTGTCTGTGCGGCCCCAGCTTCGAACCCTCGGATCAGGTCATGGAAGAAGGGATCGTGCAGATTGTTCACGACCACTCCGATGGAATCTGTGCGTCGTTTCACAAGAGCGCGAGCCGCGGTATTCGGCACGTAGCCCAGTTCGTGCGCGACGTTCATCACTCGTTCATGCAGTTCTGGCCGAACAGGACGGCTGTTGGTCAGTACACGGGAAACCGTGGCAAGTGATACGCCGGCTTCCCGTGCAATTTTCTTTATTGTCACCATCCTTGGTCCTCTCTTTTTCATTGGCAAACGTTTTCCAAAGCCTCTAAATTTAAAATATCAGATTTCAGAGCCACATTCAATAGGCAACTTTTATAAAAAAATCAAAAATTTCTTGTCTACTCATTCCAGCAAGTAATATGTGTGAAAAAAGGTCGTTTCAAAACCCGCTCTGAAAGAAAAGCTCTACAGAACTGTTCGCATGCGCCTCCAGAACAAAAAAGTTCAATACTTCCAAGTCTGTACTAACAAGAAATCGATCATAACGATGGGAAGGCACATCTCGGATAGTTGCCCTGTTGAGTCAAACTATAGAATAGTGAGTTGTGTGGACTAAATGAAAGCACTTTGCGTAAAGCCATCTTTACGGAAAACTCGTGAATGGTGTGGATGTCCGTAAGTTTGGTAAACAGTGGGTTGTATCAACCGCTGCGACGAAACGAGCTCACGATGAGGCCAAACGGTAACTCCGTAGTTCTGTTGCTGAAAATTCTAACCGCCACTTGATCACCACCGTGTAACTCATTTCAAAAAACCCGCAAAGTATGTTGTTCCAACCATCAACGAGCTTTTCCTATATTTGCTCACGATTATGTGAACCCAACCAAATCCACGTTCTATAATCGCTTTGTTCCGCCTTCCCGTAGTTCCCAGCCAGACTACTACGTCCAGCTGGTCTATGGACGGCTAAGTCTGAGACAAGTGAACTTAACAAAAGGAAAAGAACGTTATTATGATGGTTTCATTGGGCGACGCTTTACGGTTAAAAAGAGTTCTGATTGTTATCCCTTGTGCGTTTTTAACGCAACACATTTTGTATTGGAAAATATAAAACAAATGAATAAAAAAACCATTAGAACATCTTGTTTTGACATCCTTCTTGTGATATAACAGAAGAAACACAAGAGAAAACTCAACCTTTCGAATTGACTTCTTGCGTTTTGAGTTGATTTTCGCGAGAAAGTGAACTCTTTTTCTTTGCTTGTTCACTTTTTGAGAAGGAGTCGTACAAATGGTAGAAGCAGAACTGAAGAAGTTATTGGCACAGATACAGAGCCGACACTGCGAGGAACAAACCATCGAAGTAAAATCCGCCCATGGCGGATGCCCGGAAAAATTGTATAATACTTTGTCGTCTTTTTCCAACCAGGACAGCGGCGGCACCTTGGTGTTTGGCTTAGACGAAAAGGCCCATTTCGCAAAGGTTGGCGTATACGATACGCATGACCTTCAGCGCAAGGTCATGGAATATGGCGAACAGATGACCCCTGTAGTACGACCGGTCTTTTCGGTGTACGAGGAAGACGGCAAGGTTTTTGTTTCGGCAGAGATTCCGCCGGTCGATATAACGGAGCGTCCGTGTTTCAAAACCGCAAAAGGAAGAATGCAGGGTTCCTATATTCGAGTCGGTGACGCAGATAAGCCGATGACAGAATACGAGGTGTACAGCTACGAGGCGTTTCGTAAAAAGTATCGGGACGATATACGCCCTGTGGAGCAGCTCCGGGTACAAAATCTGGATCAAGATCATTTGGCTCAGTATGTCCTTCGCCGGAAACAGGACCGGGTTCATTTTGCAACACTGGATATATCACAATTGTATGATTTGATTGGCGTCACTAAAAATGGTGTCGTTACATTGGCTGCCGTCCTGCTATTCAGCCCTTATCCCCAAGCATATTTTCCACAGCTCAGCATCATCGCAACCCATGTGCCTGGAACGGAAATGGGCTTGTTGGATGAACAGGGGCTGCGTTTTATCGACAGCAAGCGGCTGGAGGGAACTCTGCCGGAAATGCTGGACCAGGCGGTTGCGTTTGTACGCAATAATATGCAGGTTTCCACCAGAATCGATCCGGAAACTGGACGCCGCATTGACCGACCGGAATATCCACTGGACGCTGTGCGTGAAACAGTTTTGAATGCACTGGTTCATCGTGATTACAGCATCCATACGGAAGGGATGCCCATCCAACTGACGATGTATTCCGACCGACTGGAAGTCGCCAATCCGGGTGGCCTATATGGACGCTTGACAGTAGACCAGCTAGGGAAAGTCCAACCAGATACACGCAATCCGGTGTTAGTGACCGCTATGGAATCGCTGGGTCAAACAGAAAACCGCTATTCCGGTATCCCCCGCATCCAACACGCGATGGCAGAGTTGGGACTGCCAACTCCTGTGTTCACCAATACGCGCAGCAATTTTTCGGTAACTTTGCGAAATCGGGCAAAGGTAGCTCCGCAAAAAACACTGGAACCGATGACCGTAACTTCGATACCCGATCCTAAAGGACTGCTGGCGTTTTGCGTGGAACCGCGGAGCCGTGCCGAAATCATTTCCTATCTGGGAATTTCGTCTGCACAATATGCCCTGCGCCATTACCTGGATCCGCTGGTGGCGAGCGGAGCGATTCGTCTTTCGCTGCCTGACAAGCCGCGCAGCCCTAAGCAAACATATCAGACAGCGGAAACTTGACGGTAAAGAACTTGGATGAAGATATCGGTGCCCGCCGCTCTCGACCTCTTTGATAGCTAGGTTGTATTATTCTCGCTTGACTACTATTTGACTACCAATACACAAAAAACTCGCGAAGCCTTTTGATATCAGGCTTCGCGGGCTTTTTACCAGTCTTTATAACTTGTGCATTTCATCTACAAGCAGCACGGTTACGCCATTTAAATCTGTCTGTCACAGTTCTCCGACCCGGAAGGCCGCTGGTTCGAATCCAGTCGGGCGCACCACAAAAAGACCGCTGTGTGTTCACGCAGCGGTCTTTTTGTATGGATTTTGGTTTGTACCACATTGTGTCACAAACCAAATCATATTGAATATGATTTCGTAGGTATGCCTTTCAGTCGATTTTCGGCTCCTCCAAACCCGCCCCAAATTCGCTGTTTGGGGCAGGTTTTCTTCCCATGGTGTCGTTCCTCGCCTTCGCCTCATTCCGCGCGATACAGGCTGTTTACCGGCGACACGCGCCCTGCTTTTCTCACAGCCCCATCACTTCGCTGAGTTTCTGTCCGGCAAGACGCTTGTTTTTGTCAAAGGCATGGCTGTAAATGTCCAGCGTGGTGCTGGGCTGGGAGTGACCCAGCAGGCCCGCCACCGTTCGAACATCCACACCTTGGGCGATGAGCATGCTGGCATTTGTGTGGCGCAAACTGTGCACATTCAAATTTTCTGGCAGACCGTTTTCACGGAGAATTTTCTTGAACCGGAAGGTGAAGGTGCAGGGCACCATAGGGTCGCCATTAGGCTGTCGGAACAGGTAGTCATCCTGTGTGAGCGCACCCGCGCCTTGCTGCTCTTTTTCCCATTGACATTCCTTCTCCCAGGCGTGCAGTAGCTTGCAGAGATCTTTGGACAAATACACTACCCGCACCCCTGCCCGTGTCTTAGGTTCCTTGACCAGAATGGGTTGTCGACTCAGCTTGACAACGTTTCTTTGAATGTGAAGTGCCCGCTGCCGCCAGTCTATGTCTGACCAGCGCAGACCGCATGCTTCGCCCCGGCGCATCCCGGTGGCAAGGATGAGCTTGTAGTACACTTCATATTTCATGCTTTGGGTTTCCAGCGCCGCTATAAGCTGCTGTACAGTTTCCTCATCTGCCACCGGGCGCTCTTTTGGGATACCCTTCTTCTTGTAGGCCCGCCATGCGGGGTTGTGAGTAATATAACCCGCCTCCACCGCATCGGACAGGATGCCGCACAGGCAGGAATGAATCCCTTCCACTGTTTTTTCCGCAAGAATACCGCCTGTGTTTTCATTTCGCTCTTGACGCATTGCATCGTAAAAGTCCCGGAAGATTTCTTTGTTCAGCTCTGTCTGCTTGTAATGTCCTAAAGCCGGTAGGATACGTCGGATATCCTGTTTATCTCGCGTCAGTGTACTGGCAGCGAGTTTTCTCGGAGCCACCTGTTCGAGCCAGATCTCGATGTATTTGGCCAAGGTGATGCTGCGATCCACCTGCTGAGCAGGAGTATGTTTAATTTCCTGCTCATAGAGGACCGCCTGTTCGTTCAGCCATTTTTGCGTCTGCTTTGCTGTCAGACCCAGCGGTGGATGAACCGTCTTTTGTGCCGGCTTTAAACGGTTTCCCTGGTAATCGTACCCTCGGGACACCACCAGCAGATAGCTGTTCTCGCCGCGTTTTCGGATGCTTGCCATGTGTTGACCACTCCTTTGTGTGTTTTAGTACAACAAAGCATACCGACATCTGCGACACATAGCTATCACCAAACCCAACAAGAATTGGGTGCCACATTTATCCCCATACCACCAATAGCAACAGGGGCGGCGGTTACCCGTCACCCCTGTTTTCTTCTTGCAGGATTTTTTAGCGTTCAAAATCCCTACGCTTTTCACGCGGCAACACTGCTTTAATATACGACTTTACCGCACAATATATCTCTTCAAACGGCGGTTTGTTTACACCGCCCGCGAAACGGAACTTTTCATAAGAGTGGCGCAAATCTTCGCTTCTATGAAGGAAACCATTAAAGGTATCCAAGTCTTTACCGCTATCCTTCAGTGTCTGAATGATGACTTCTCGATCAAAATCGAAAACCTTTGAAATATAATACAGATCCACAACATCTTTTATTCGACGAAATACTTTATCTGTAGAGATAGCCGATACCTTATCTGCTATCATTTGTGAAGGTGCAACACCACAAAAACGGAGCCCCTCCATTTCATATATTTTTGTCGGCGGCTCCGAACGATTTACATCGATATCCATAGTAAACAGAATTTCGCCTGTGGCGCTTGCTTGCAATTCAAATCCAGCAGAACGTCCTTCACCATACATTCTGTATATGCTCACATTCAAGTCTATGCCAGCTTTTTGGAGAGCGCTCTGTAGGGACTCCACCATTTGCTCTGCTGACGGCGGCGAATCGGTATTCCAGTTCCCATCAATATCAACTGTATGGCGGGTATCCTCAGAACAGCCGGCCTCCACAAGACAAGCTTTGAGTACCATTGAGCCCTTGAAGCTTATCGGTATCCCGCTATCATATATTGCCCTCATTACCTCGTACATCAATTTTTCTTCTGCTGTTATGTTCATATACAATTCCTTCTTAATTTTCGTAATACTCTATCGCTTCTACTGCTAATCGTTCAAATTTCTCCTGATATTCGGGAACAATCGATAAGCCCTCAAAGCTTTCTCCGTTACGATAATAATACCGGCTGATCGCTTCCGTAATTCCTTGCATATCCAATATTGCTTCGTTGGCCAAGGCATCAGCAATGGTTCGGTTGAAGTCTGTATACAACAATCCGTTCTTCTCCTTTACATTGCAGGAGCACACATGGTTGCCAAGAACCACCACGCCGTTAAATCGGGCAAGCGAATCACTCCCATATACCCATATGATGTATTCTTCGCTGTGTCCCCCGAAGTTCCCCTGACACATAAGCGCTTCATCCAATGCAAAAACTACGGATTCTCCAATACATTCACGGATCGCTTTCAGCCATGCGATCGCTCCCACGTAGTCGCTCCTTTTGGGCAGATCTACTTTTTGGGGATCGTACTTCGGAAGCACATTTGTCTTTCGATTGACAAGGTCTGCCTGTATACGGTCCGCCAACAGAGTCACAATATATTCTGGTGGCTTACGCACTTCTGCTTCCCAATTTTGTATCGTGCGAAACGGAATGTTGTATCGTGCTGCAAATTCACTTTGCGTATCTCCCAGCTGTGTTCTCATCTCTCGTATATTCATATCTTTCCCTCCATCAACATAATACACCCAATGAGTGCATTATGTCAACTTTATTTCTCAGGCGACTTTATCAGGAATTGGGTACCACACTTACCCTAATATCACCAGCAGCAGGGGCGGCGGTCACCCGTCGCCCCTGCTGTTCATCCGGCAGACTCCGTATTCATTTGTTTCTGCTCACGTTCCCATGCTTCGTCCTCCGCTGGCTGAATCCACTCTGCCAACACAGACGCAGCCCGTTGTTTGCTCTCCAGCTGCGGATGGCAATAGGTGCGTTCCAGAAAGCTGGTGTCTGCATGGCCCAGAAGTTCCGCTGCCACCTGCTTGCTGGTATTGTTCTGCAGCAGGAAGGTTGCGAAGAAGTGCCTGAGGGTATGCAGGTGATACTCCGGCGGAAAATCATTTTTCCGGTAGAGTCTGCGAAGCCGCCTGGTAAAAGAATCCGGATGCACCGGTCCCTCGGCAGTGGAGAAGATATAGTCATCCGGGTGGATGACACGTCCTGCTCGCGCCTGCTCCAGAAACAGCTCCCAGCGCCCGCTGGCGTAAATATTCTGAAAGCGACAAGCCACACTTCTTAGCCAACATCGTCACCTTTTTCTTTTCAGTGACGGTGACGCGAATGTTGATTCCAACGCTGCGCTTTCTCATGCGCTTGCAGCCTCACAGGGGTTCGGGGCTGTCCCCGTAGGCTTTTCGGCGGGTTGCCCTGTGGCAACACTTCGCCCATGCTTGCTTCCCTCAAGCGCTCCGAGTGACGATGGTGACGATGGTGACGGTCTTTCTGGGATACCCCACCCCGATAATTGAGTTATGTCAATATCATCGTCACCACCGCCACCATCGTCACCATATGCCGGATGTCCTCAGATGCTCATTGACTATGCCATTCGACAAGATTCAGGCTGAGGCAGACAGCAATATAGTTCCCATCATTCATACAAACGCAAGAACCTCTCCGTTCAACGCGCAGCCCACAATGCTCTGGTCTGAGAACGACTTGCTTAACTGCCTGTTTAACACCTACGCAGTAATGCAGTACAGATATCATACGGGCAAGATCACACATGAAAAGTATTTTGAGTGGAAGTTGCAATGGTCTTTTGGCTCAACAATTACGCACTCTTCTCCCTTGCCTAAAGATATTGACGCATTGCTCCAAAACTCAAACGAGGATTAATCCCTCTCTCGGCACAATTTCATTAGTTCGCATATTTTTATAGCAAAACAGCACCGTGCAATTCAAAACGCCACTATATTGGCGTTTGAATTACACGGTGCTACTATTTTATAAAGAGTTTTACTCTACTCCCAGCGCCCTAAACACAGCCCCATTCTGGTGAAGGAAACCAGAACGGGGCTGTGTTGATGAAGGAGAAATGAAAGGAATACCAGATTACAGATTCAGCTCAAACTGTTCGACTGTGACAGTTGCTTTGCCGTCTGCGGCAAAGGTAATGCCGTCGGCAGACTCCGGCCCGGAAGACCAGAGGTTCGAATCCTCCCGGTCACACCAAGAGCAGTACCTTATGGGTGCTGCTCTTTTTGTTTTGCACAGATTTTATGGGGCAGTAAAAGAGAGGATTCGAACAGCCCGTGCCCCGCGCTTTGCGTCCCGCGGGGCAGAAACGCCCCGGTGGGGCGTTTCTGGGGCGCGGCTTGGGAATCTCTTCGGGCGCACTTAAAAGCGCATTGCAATGTACTTTAGCAATGCGCTTTTTGGTTTGATGTTATTTTGGTTTCAGAATCACTTCAGCAGCCTATCCTCTGCCACATCGGTGTACTGCCTTTTTTCCGGTTTCTCATTTCTAGGCCTGTTTATAGTGGTTCGCATAGGCACGGTGGTGAGAGAGGTCGGCTTTCTATTTACGAAAGCCTCCTACTCGATTGCGGCATCAGACAGGCTTTGCAAAACCTGTCCAATATGCGCAGTTTTATGAAAGAAGTCCCGATTTCGGTGGAGGCCATCGACAACGGCTTTATCTTTGATATTATCGTGGCACTGTATCACGGCGCGGATTCTGCGGTGGTGCGCATTTGCCGGTATCACACAAACATTGTGTTTATCCAGAAAAACAGTGACATTCTGTTGGACAATACCGCGGCAGAAAGCAAACCGGCCTGCGGCGACGATAATCCCGCAGAGGACGGCCTGTCCGACAGGAACCTGCTGACAATCCCGGATATTTTCGACTTTGCCAACACCTGTGATACGACAGACGTCTGCCCGGTGCTGGATACCCAGATTCAGTACAATACCCAGATTTCTGAGGAAGGCTTGCTGGGTGATTACGGTGCCAACATCGGTTCTACCATGCTCAAATTTTATGGGGACGATGTGCGAAACCGCGCCATTGCCAAGGCGGCGGCCGGGTCCGACGCGCGCATGAGCGGCTGCGAACTGCCGGTGGTTATCAATTCCGGCAGCGGCAACCAGGGGATTACGGTGTCCGTGCCGGTTATCGAGTACGCCAAAGCACTGGCGGTGCCGAAAGATAGACTTTACCGCGCTTTGGCACTCTCCAACCTGATTGCCATTCACGAAAAAACGGGTATCGGGCGGCTGTCCGCATACTGCGGTGCAGTCAGCGCCGGGTGTGGTATTGCCTATCTGCAGGGCGCAGACCTCAAGGCTATTTCCCACACACTGGTAAACTCGCTGGCAATCGTGTCCGGCATTATCTGCGACGGTGCCAAGCCGAGCTGTGCGGCCAAAATTGCGTCCAGCGTGCAGGCCGGTATCATGGGCTACTATATGTACCAGAACGGCCAGCAGTTCCGCGGCGGCGACGGCATTGTCACCAAGGGCGTAGAAAACACAATCCGCAATGTAAGCCAGCTCGGCCGCGAGGATATGCGCGAAACCGACAAGGAAATCGTAAAGATCATGCTGCAGGAATCTTGACAGCAGCCCGCAGGAAAGGCAAAATAGAAGAAAACCGAAGCATTGAGAAAATAAGGAGAATTGTTATGCAAATCAGAACCGCGACTTCCGCCGATTTGGCAGCTGTGGTACAAATTGAAGCCGAGTGCTTCCCCGCTGCCGAAGCCGCCACAGAATTGAGCCTTGCCAGACGGCTGGCGCTGTATCCGAACCATTTTTGGGTGTTGATGGACGGCAAACAGCTGGTGGGCTTTGTGAATGGCATGGCTACGGACGAGCCGGACCTGCGGGACGAGATGTACGATGACGCGGCCCTGCATAACGAAAACGGCGCGTGGCAGATGATTTTCGGCGTGGATACAATCCCCGCTTACCGTCGCCGCGGCTGTGCCGCCATGCTGCTGGAACATGTCATTGCCGAGGCGCGCCGTCAGGGCCGCAAGGGGCTTGTGCTGACCTGCAAGGACCGTCTTGTACATTATTACGCCAAGTTCGGCTTTGTCAGCGAGGGTATTTCCGGCTCCACCCACGGTGATGTGACGTGGTATCAGATGAGATTGACCTTTTGACAAAAGTATTCGTTGTAATTGTAGAAAACTACCCTGCAAGGCACCTTGCAGGGAAATTTCTGTTCATGCATAATTTGTTCTTTCAGACCAATTTCAGCAGCATATCATCGGTCGCGTCGGTGTACTGGCCTTGTTGGATTTTCTTGTTTCGCAGCTGATTTACGGCTGTTCTTGCTAGATGGATTTCCTCACTGGTGAAAACTGATTTTTTACCGACTGGGAGAGAATCCACTTTCAGTATCAGATAACCTGTTTCACGCCAACCTGTGTTTACGGCTCTCTGCTGGTATGTTAAGGAGGTCTTATTATTGGCCATAATGCGCAGTGGATCCATGTTTGCGGTGATAGTGTTTGTCCAATACATATTGTGGAGCTGGTGCTGTATTAGGATTGATTTGATTGGTCAGTAATGCCATTTTTGCAACTTCTTCTAGTACAACGGCATGGTATACTGCCTGAGCAGCATCCTTTCCCCAAGTGAATGGACCATGGTTCGCACACAGGACACCTGGTACATGCATAGGATCGATGTTGTGATCACAAAAGGTTTCAACGATTACCTTACCAGTCTTCCGCTCATAATCTGAATCAACCTCTTCCTGGGTCAACTTGCGGGTACATGGCACTGCACCGTAGAAATAATCAGCATGTGTTGTACCAAAGGCAGGAATATCCTTGCACGCCTGTGCCCATGCTACAGCATAAGTGCTATGGGTGTGGACAATGCCGCCCAATGCAGAAAGTGCATTGTACAATTCCAGATGAGTTTTTGTATCACTGCTAGGTTTCAAACTGCCTTCTACCACATTGCCATCCATATCTACTATTACAAGATTGTCAGGAGCCAATTCGTTATAATCCACACCCGATGGCTTAATAACGATTAGACCTTTTTCATGATCGATGGCGGAAACATTTCCCCAAGTATAGGTTACAAGACCGTGGCGAGGCAATTCCCTGTTTGCCTCGTAGACCTGTTGTCGAAGATATTCCAGCATCATGATCCTCACTTCAGCTTCCAGGCAAGGTCAGCAAGAAACAGATCGTGATCCAGACTTTCAGGAGTGGTATCCTTACCGATATGGACGAATTCTATACCCATCATGTTGGCCCAGTCGTGCATTTGCTCAGCAGTTACGTCATAGCTCAGTACTGTATGATGGGCACCGCCAGCAGTGATCCAACATTCTACGCCAGTTGCCAAGCTCGGCAGTGCCTTCCACATGACACGGGCAACGGGGAGATTAGGCATTGGCAGAATGGGTTTTACGCACTCTATATCCTGGCAGATCAGTCGCAAACGACCAACCATATCAATCAGGCTGACTACAATAGCCGGGCCGGCTTTACCTTCAAACACAAGACGTGCCGGGTCTTTTTCATTCATCCCGATACCCAGGGGGTGGGTCTCGATACGGGGCTTTTCTGCTGCGCAGCAAGGGCAAACTTCCAACATATGAGCACCAAGGCTATATTCTGCACCTGGAACCAGATTGTAAGTATAGTCTTCCATGAAGAGCGAGCATCCATTGCCGTTATCGCCCATCGATTTCATGATGGCAGTCATGGCAGCAACTTTCCAGTCCCCTTCGCCGCCGTAGCCGTATCCTTGAGACATCAAATGTTGACTGGCCAGGCCGGGCAGCTGCTCCATGCCATACAAATCTTGGAATGTATTAGAAAATGCCTGACATCCTTCGTCATCCAGCATTTTTTTGATGGCAATTTCTTCTCTGGCCTGATAGCGAATAGCATCGATATTATCAGTAGCAAAGTCGTAGCTGGAACGATAAGTGTCCATTAAAGCATCGACTTCAGCATCGGTGACCTCGTTCATTACTTTCACAAGGTCACCTACTGCCCAGGTATTTACCTGCCATCCGAGTTTAGCCTGAACTTCAACCTTATCGCCTTCAGTTACTGCAACCTCACGCATATTGTCACCAAAACGCATGACTTTTAGATTCCGCGAAACTGCTACACCTACAGCGGCACGCATCCAACGACCGAGACGCTTTTGAATTTCCTCGTCTTGCCAATAACCAAAAATGATTTTGCGAGGCATCCGCAGTCTTGCAGCAATGAATCCATGTTCCCTGTCGCCGTGAGCAGCTTGGTTCAGGTTCATAAAGTCCATATCGATTTCTTCATTTGGGATTTCGCGATTATACTGAGTGGCAAAGTGGCAATAAGGTTTTTGCAGGTCAACGAAGCCATTGATCCACATTTTGCTTGGGCTGAAAGTGTGGCACCATGTGATAATGCCAGCGCAGTGCGGGTCATAGTTGGCTTCACGTACAACATCAGCAATTTCTTTATTAGTTTTTGCGGTGACCTTGTATACCAATTTGCAAGGCAAGTTGCCAGAAGCATTTAACACATCGGCCATTTCGGAAGCACGAGCAGCTACGGTTTCGAGCACTTCGGGACCATACAGGAACTGGCTTCCTACTACAAACCAAAATTCATAGTCTTGCATACGCATTATTAATAGCCTCCTAATTTAGCGAAGAGCATCTACGGCGGCGCGTTCGACCGGCAAGCAGCGTATATACTCTTTCATGAATGCGGAAAATCCGAACTGATCAGCTTTATCGGGTGTCTGGGTATTTCCCTCGGAATGGATAAAGATATGGTTCTGTAAATAGTTTTCCAAGTTCTCATCCTTATTCCGATTCAAACAATAGCCAGCCAAAAGTGCCATACCCCACGGTCCGCCCTCTCCGGCTGTTTTCATTACAGATACCGGAACACCCAACGCCCCGGCCAGTAATTTCTGCCCAACTACGGGGACCTTGAATAGACCACCATGGCCAAGTAGATTGTCGACTGTTACCTGCTCTTGCTCGAACAAAATGTCCAAACCATACTTCAAAGTCGCAATACAGGAATACAATTGGGCTCGTGCGAAGTTGGCAAGATTAAATTTTGCATTGGGGCGACGAATAAATGTTGGCCGTCCATCTGATATGCCCGTGACTGGCTCGCCGGAGAAGTAGTTGAAATTGATCAACCCACCGCAATCAGCATCGCCTTGTAATGCTTTCTGGTAGAAAAGATTATACAGCTGAGATTTGGTCAGTGTGGTCCCGGCAGCCTCGGTCATTTCTCCCATCAAATTCACCCAGCCATCCAGATCAGATGTGCAAGTATTACAGTGAACCATAGCAACAGGAGCACCTTGTGGAGTAGTGACCATATCTATCTCTGGATGAACTTGTTTCAGCGGCTTATCAAGCACGATCATAGCAAAAACGCTTGTGCCGGCGCTGACATTACCGGTGCGCTGTGCAACGCTGTTAGTAGCCACCATGCCAGTTCCGGCATCACCTTCTGGTGGACAAAACGGAATTCCGGGAGATAGTGTTCCTGTGGAATCGAGGAGTTTGGCACCTGCTTCTGTTAAATAACCGGCATCTTCCCCCGCACACAGTACCTTGGGAAGCAAATCACGCAGGTGAAATGGTAACTTTGCTTCTTTGAGCAAAGCATCGAAGGAATCGAGCATGGAAGTATTATAATCACAGGTGTTGCTGTCGATAGGAAACATGCCGGATGCGTCCCCGATACCCAGAACCTTATTACCAGTTAGCTGCCAATGGACATAACCGGCAAGAGTTGTCAGAAACGCAACATTATTAACGTGTGCCTCTCCATTAAGAATGGCCTGATAAAAGTGAGCTATGCTCCATCGCTGAGGAATGTTGAAATGAAAACGCCCTGTCAAAGCATTTGCTGCCTGTTGAGTTGTAGTGTTACGCCAGGTACGGAATGCTGTCAGCTGTTGTCCATTACAATCAAATGGAAGATAGCCATGCATCATGGCTGAAACGCCAATAGCGCCAACGGTCTGAAGAACTTCCCCATAGGTGTTTTCATAGTTCAGTGCTAAGTCACGATAGGCATCTCGAATGCCTGCCCATACATCATCTAGATGGTAAGTCCAATAACCGTCTTCAAAACGGTTCTCCCAGTCATGCATACCACTGGCTAGTATTGTACCATCCAAACTCGTCAAAACTGCTTTGACGCGTGTTGAGCCTAATTCGATGCCCAAAGTGGTCAACTTTTGTTTCGTTGCCATAATACTCTTATCACCGCCTTGGTTTTCTTTTCTAAATAATCCAGAGAAATCCCCCCTAGTTAGCTTGCGTAATCCACTAGGGGGGATCTGTTATTTCCTTCTCGGCATTTCAGGTAAATATTTTGTCCAATTTACTTTAGCCCAAATGGTCTGCTTGCAGTTAAGCTGCGGGCAACGTATAAACTGTGGTGTTAATGATGGCAATCAGCGTACCGAAAATCACAGGACCAAGGTAAAGGCTGCTGGTTGCGTTATAAATCTTACGATTGATAATTGTACCTGCAGTAGCGGAAAGAATCATGTAGCTGAGCATCATATATGCTTTCCAGTTGGAGAATGCACCAATACCGCAGCCAGTGCGATACAGCATAATATAGTAGACCAGCACTACAACAATCGTTCCGAAAGTGTTGCAAAGTACGCAGATCAGAAGGTTTTTGCCTTCGCTCATGTTTTTAAAGCGGTTGCAGCCGTTCATTGTAAGAGAGTTGATGCACCAGTACAGGATAAAGAACGGAGCGTAGCAAAGGGATACACGCAGATGATTCCAGTCCATTGTAGCCATGGACAGATCAACAAGACGGAAATCAACCTTGAAGAAGTAATCTGCAAACCAGACAACGCTGCGGCAGGTCAGGATAACAGCAATAGCCAGAAGAATGATGCGGCCAATATCAGCCAGAGAAATTGCCAATCCATAATCAGAAAGTTTTACGCCATTCTTCTTGTGAATAACATTATAGAACAGGAAGAACATTGCCAACAGGAACAAAGCACTGAACATCATCCATACAACGACGTTGTTTGCGACACCATAAACAAAGACACTTCCAGTGGTTCCCTGCCCAGTCAGAGAGAAGATCTTGCTGGTTTGCTGAATGATGACAGGAGCCATGATCGGAGGAACAAAGCCAGCAATCAGAGAAGCTACAATAAAGATGGTCCAGTCTTTTTTGGTGTTCAAACCGGAAACAGGAGCGCCGGCCGGACGGTGAAGCGCAGCAAAGATAGGCGTCTCGAGGAGCAGAAGAGCAACAGGAACCGTCATCGCCAACAGAGCGATCAAACCGAGTGCAGAGAACAGCATCAACGCAGGATACACCAGGTCGTTGGCATCAATGGGATTCGGTGCAGGAATAGCCTGCATAAAGAAGTCCACAGTATCATGAATAAAGCCGCGGCTGATCATACCAGAACCGTGGGTAGAGTCAGCAGGATTGTAAACGACGCGAGCGTTGTTCTCAGCAAAGCTACCGTATACATGACCGATTTCAACCTTAACATTCGGGTCGTCCAGCTCATCTTCGGCAAAAGTGCCAGGCACACCAAGGTTAATGGTTTCCTTCATTTCGCGTTTTACGCTCAGGTCGCCTGGCCAGTAACCTTCTACTGGTTTGAAACCGATGCGAGAATAAGGATCGTACAGGCCAGCACCAAAACCAAGGTTGACGCCGGTAGCCAGAGCATCCAAAGGCTGGAACGGCGGAGCAAGGATCAGAGCTGCGTCAACTTTGCGGACATAGTTGTCAGGATCTTCACGTTGCTGATCGCCAAGAGTAGTCATGACGCGGATAACATTTCCACCGCCCTTTGAATAACCTGCGATGCCGATATGAGCATTGTCTACATAGTCGAGGTTGCTGTAGACGTAGTCAATCAGCTCTTCAAAACCAAAGGTGGGCGAATTACCAATGCCTTCGGAGGAGTGACCTGCGGAGAGCAAATCCAGAACATACACGGCATAACCACGACGCGCCAGTTCCGAAGAGCAAAGGCGAACGCTTTCGGCGGTGCTATCATTACCAGGGCTATAAACGATCGCAGGAACAGGGTTATCTGCAGTAGCTGTTTTAGGACGATACTCCAGGAAGCGAACCAAGTCACCCTTGGAGGTCGAAATCTTCAAATCATTTACTTCAACCGTTCCGTTGCAAGTCAACATAGACCAAGTTCCAAACATACTGATCAGGCAAAACGCCAGACATATCAGTAAGGCAATCAAGCTTTTTTGCTTTTTCATCGTAATCCGTTTCCTTTCATTAAACTGGTTGCGTCAAATGCGTTTTTTCGACAAATAGCCTCCTTTTCTTGCTTCGCATTGACTTCGTGCAGTTGCAGGTAGAATACCACTTTTGATTAGGATTCTGCCTAAACGGTCAATGTTGCACATAAATTATTTTCTAATTCGTTGATTTGTGGTAATATTAACATATAAATTGACGAATTGAAAGACAACCTTTGGCAAGATATGGACATTTATTGTTCTGGAGAGAGAGGGAACGAATTGTGATAGCAAAACTCGAAAAAAGATACTATGCAGGGAACGAACGTGTGTGGGTTGGAGAGTACAAAAATCTGCATAACATATCCCACTGGCACATGGAGCATGAATTGATTCTATGCAAGACTGGAACTGCACATATAACTCTCAATGAACACGAGTACAGCCTAACACCGGGAAAGGGGTTACTCTGCTACAGTGGCAACATCCATTCAATTAATGCAGGGCAAGACTGTGTTCTTTTTGTATCATTGATTGATGAGCGAACAACAACATCGCTCACATGTGGTCGTATGCCGACTCAATCGCTTTTTCATGACGATGGGCATATTCAAAACCAGCTGATGGAAATTCGTCGTGAGCTTTATGAAAAGCAGCCTTTCTTTGAACAGAGAACACTGGCGTTAATGATTCCGATTCTTGTAGATATTTATCGGGCACAACCATTGATAGACTGCCAACAAGAAAATGCACAGGTGAACCGATATAAGCAGCTATTGAACCGTGTCGATACAGATTATTCCAGCATCACCTTTGACGATGCGGTTGAATTCATGAACTTCTCTCCGGCGTACTTTTCGCGATACTTTAAAAAGCAGGCAGGTATGACATTTTCGCAGTATCTCAGCACCGTACGCGTAGAAAAGGCTGTTCAGTTGATCCATTCGGAACCAAACACAAAAATCACGGAAATTTGTGCAAACTGCGGGTTCACGACGATTCGCAATTTCAATCGCGAATTCAGGCGCATCACGGGTTATACACCAAAAGAATTGCCGAAAAATTTCGTATTGAATACGCGAACTTTGCCAGCGATCTATGGAAGTTTTGATCCGACATTGTCTGGCACAGAACTCATCGATTATGTGGATGCGACTAACCCATAGCGGCAAAAGAACATAAAACAAGGGGCTGTTGCACATCGTTTTGGATGAAAGTGCAGAATCGCCCCTAAGAATTAGACATATAATCGAACAATAGGAAAAAGCATGTGCATCACAAATCCATTGAAAATTTCTGATTTTCAAGGAAATCTGTTGCACATGCTTTTATTTTCACAAAAACATGCTTTTTATTTTTCGATTCTACGAATAAAAGAGGGACTGTCACATGTGCAACAGCCCCCTACCACCAGCCGCCACGGTGCCATCCCCGCCATGCCTACGTTGGAAGAAATCGAAAAATAACAGAACCGGCCACCGACCTGTAGCAAATCATACAGGCCGGTGGTCGGTTTTTGCTAGTGCGCCCGGCAGTAGGAAGCGTTAGCCGAAGGCAAGAGTGTCCACCGTGAGGTGGAATCTGAAGGAAGCCGGATGTCAGAAGTGAAGTGTTGGCGGGCAAACTCCTGAGCCGACGAACAGAAATCACATAGTATGATGCTGTCGTCCGTATCCTTATGCTTCAGCCTTACTTTGAAAAAGTAGATTCTCTGTATTTTGACCACCATTTGACCACTACTGTGCAGTTTCCCTTCAAAACACCGAAAAAGCCTGTTGTGACAACCAACAACAGGCTTTTTCTTGTTTTGGGTGCAGTTGGGCAGAGCTGACAATATTTACGGTTTATCGTTGGTCTATGCACTCCTGTCGTAGTTCTCCGACCCGGAAGGCCGCTGGTTCGAGTCCAGTCAGGCGCACCAAAACAG
>ERZ812616.1037-NODE-1037-length-33390-cov-8.801950_pt1 | contig 33390 bp, 29 predicted proteins | sample MGYA00376249_ERZ812616 | MGnify/ENA primary metagenome ERZ812616 (study PRJEB26924, sample SAMEA4378265) | human gut metagenome | biome: human gut; feature: human-associated habitat; material: faeces | place: China | collected 2013 ...
CACCCTGAAAAAAGGCGGTATCCCGCCTTAATTCAGATGCTCTGGTAACTCAGTTACCGAGTAATTCACTGCTCATAATAACTGGATTTTTTATTTGCATCAGCAGATCTTCAGCAGATTTTCAAAGGAGAAAATCTCTTTTTCAGACATTAATTCTTCAAATCTGTTCAGGTTAAGATCTGAGTGTTCCAGTTCTCTTGAAAACTGATAACAGATACGGATCTGGTCATCCAGCTTAAACTGCCGGTTGTTTTTCAGATAGGTTCCCACATTTAATTCATGGATGAACAGGGTGCACACAACTGCCATTTTCACCTTGGCGAAGATTTCATCATCATAAACTGCACCGCAGAAATAGGTATAGATCCAGTAAACAAGAAGCTGTTCTTCCTGAACCTGCCAGTCAGGATAAGAGAAATCAAATTCACTTTTCTGCCAGGAATAAAGATTTCCGGAGTCAGACTGCGGATCTGTATTTCCATTATACAGTGGAGTCAGACAATTCTTTAAGTATTCCTGCCATCCCGGGCGCAGAACCTCCATTTCCGGGACAACAGTTTTCCACATTTTTTTAAATAATTGTTCTGGTGTATTTACGCAGGCAGATGCAGCAGAACTGTTTTCTATGTTATCTGCATTTATACGAGAGTAAATTTTGTTGCAAAATCTATCTCCGTATCCGGAATCTTCATGTCGTTTTCGCATTTCTTCCCATTTAAAGAGTTCATTTTTATTTACACATAACTGGAAATCATGTGCAGCAGCCAGAAGTTTCCACAGACGTTTCTGCATGGGTACAGCTCTGTCCTGGATGATATCTATAAGCATATCACGGGTGTCCATAAGTGCAGTGAACAGGAAATAATCAAAGTCATCATAGACTTCTTCTTTTGTCTTTTTTTCTTTTGTGATAAAGTGTACCTTTTCTTTTTGGGAAAGTAAAATCCTTGCTGCCTCCGGACAGGAGAGCGACAGGGAAATCTCACGCAGACCTTCAAATTCTTCAATATGTCTCGGATAATTTCTGCAGGTTCTGCAGAACATTTCCGGTCCTGCTTCTGTGTAGATATCACACAGGTTCTCTTCGTTAAGAAAAGCACAGCGCCTGTTATACTGGCGGAAAACATGTTCTTTCCAGTCAATATCATTGTGCAGGCGATTGCGGAACGGACCTTTAAAGTGTTGGTATTTTTTCAGTGTCTGATCGTCAATCACGATCTGCCATCCTGCGCAGCAGGTATCCGGACAGGCTCCTGCAATACAGGAAAATTCTTTATAGTAGTTTGGAAATGTGTATTGCATAATGTTAAATAGTATCCTTTCTTTTTTTCTTAAGTTTACGGTAAGTTCCTGCAGTCATGCCACAGGATTTGCGAAAGCTCTGGGAGAGATAACTCTGAGAGGAGAATCCTGTCAGATGGGCAATGTCTGAAATTCCGTAATCAGTATTTTCCAGAAGTTCTTTACATACCTCGATTCGCTTTCTGTTTAGATAGTTCATAGGAGAAATCCCATAATATTTGGTAAATTCATGACTGAGATAATACTTGTTCAGGTGGCTGATGGCAGACAGATGATCAAGAGAGATGTTTTCTCCGTAGTTAGAATCAAGAAAACGTTTGATATTTGCACATTCCCTGCTTGGATGTTGTGCTGTGATCAGTTCGAAAGGAGAATCTGTAATTCGCCGAAGCTGAAGAATCAAGATATTAAGCATATATATACAGATTTTTTCGTACCCTTCCGATTGATTATCCAGTTCTTGAAACAGAGCATTAAAGTAAAAAAGCAGATCTGTTTTCTTTTTTCTGCAGTTAAAGATGCGATATTCTTTCTGATCATTAAAAGAGAAAGATAATCCGTCTACGCCCACTGTGAAATAGCTGAGAGGTGGGTTTCCTCTGGAAATTTCAGTGTGATTAATGTGAGGGTTAACAATGATCAGGTCATCTTTTGAAATAGGGTAGATTTCATCTTCAAGCAGAAATTCCCCCTGTCCGTCCCGCACATAAAATAATTCAGTGAATGCATGGGAGTGGGGAATGCTTGGCCAGTCACCTTCATAGAGGGAAGAAGATGCATTCAGAAGTGTGATCTTCTGTGGAGTAGTATCTTCAGGGCTGAAGCGAAGAGAATGTGTACTCATAAAAAAATTTCGCCTCCATAATTTAGCAATTTTGTCTGATATAAAAAAGTGAACAAAAATAATAGAGGGAATCTGTTCTGCGTTTAGTTGTTGCGACTGGACTAAATGCATAAAAAAACAATAAAAATCAAAATAATATAGACCATAATATCTAAAAACAGAATTCCCTTCAAAATTTCTGATAACATTTTTTATATAATATCATAATTCAATGCGCACAGCAAGATTTCTAAAAAACAAAGCAAAAAGAGAATTGAAAATGTTTTGGAAAGAACGTATTCTATAAACATATAAGGCGCAAGAAAGAGCAGAATCAGGTCAGATAAGTAAAAAAATAAGACAGGTTTATACAGAGAGGAGACAAACAACAATGAAAAAAGGCCGTGTAACAATACCAACCAATCTGGACGTAGTGCCACAGACACTGGAGATACTGGATGAATGGGGTGCAGATGCGATTCGTGACTGTGACGGAACAGAATTTCCGAAGGAATTAAAAGATACTGGCTCCAAGATATATGCAACCTATTATACAACCCGTAAGGATAATGAATGGGCAAAGGCACATCCTGAGGAAATCCAGCAGATGTATATCATGACATCCTTCCATACAGCAACAGAGGATAAGCTGAAAATTCATCTGATGGATCATTTATATCCGGATATGCTGGCGGTGAATACAAGAGATGATATCTACAGATGGTGGGAAGTTATAGACCGTACTACCGGGGAACCGGTATCAACAGAGCTGTGGAGCTATGATGAAGAAACCGGTAATGTAGTGATCAGAGCTGCAAAGCTGTTTCATGAATACACTGTAAGCTTCCTGGCATATATCATGTGGGATCCGGTACACATGTACAATGCAGTAGTAAATGACTGGAAAGATGTGGAACCGCAGATTACATTTGATGTGCGCCAGCCGAAAACAAAAGCTTATTCCCTGGAACGTCTGCGCAGATTTCTGGATACTCATGAGTATGTGGATGTTGTGCGCTTTACTACATTTTTCCATCAGTTTACTCTTATATTTGATGAATTTGCAAGAGAGAAATATGTAGACTGGTTTGGCTATTCCGCTTCAGTCAGCCCATATATTCTGGAGCAGTTTGAGAAAGAAGTGGGTTATCCTTTCAGACCGGAATATATCATTGACCAGGGATACATGAACAATACCTACCGGATTCCCTCAAAAGAATTCAAAGATTTTCAGGCATTTCAGAGACGTGAAGTTGCGAAACTTGCCAAAGAGATGGTAGATATCGTACATGAATACGGAAAAGAAGCCATGATGTTTATGGGAGATCACTGGATTGGCATGGAACCGTTTATGGACGAATTTGCATCTATCGGACTGGATGCTGTAGTTGGAAGTGTTGGAAATGGTGCGACTCTGCGTCTGTTCAGTGATATTAAGAATGTAAAATATACAGAAGGACGATTTTTGCCATACTTTTTCCCGGATACGTTCCATGAAGGCGGCGATCCTGTAAAGGAGGCAAAAGTGAACTGGGTAACAGCAAGAAGAGCCATCCTTCGAAGCCCGATCCAGAGAATAGGCTACGGCGGATATCTGAAACTTGCCCTGGAATTCCCGGATTTTGTACAGTATATCAAAGAAGTCTGCGAAGAGTTCCGCACTTTATATGATAACATTCAGGGAACGACTCCTTATTGCGTAAAACGGGTAGCAGTCCTGAACTGTTGGGGAAAGATGCGCTCATGGGGTAACCATATGGTACATCACGCCATCTATTACAAGCAGAATTATTCTTATTTCGGAATTATCGAAGCATTAAGCGGCGCACCGTTTGATGTATCATTTATCAGCTTTGACGATATCAAAGCAGACAAAGATCTTCTGAAGAAATTTGACGTAGTGATCAATGTGGGAGATGCGGACACTGCACAGTCAGGCGGCGAGAACTGGATCGACGAAACAATCATCACAGCAGTCAGAGAATTTGTATATAATGGCGGTGGATTTATCGGTGTAGGAGAACCGGCAGCACATCAGTGGCAGGGCAGATTCATTCAGTTAGATGATGTACTTGGAGTAGAAGAAGAACATGGATTTAACCTGAATACCGATAAATATAACTGGGAAGAACACAGAGATCATTTCATCCTTAAAGATGCAGAAGGCGAGGTTGATTTCGGTGAAGGTAAGAAGAACATTTATGCCTTACCGGAAACAGAAATCTTAATCCAGAAAGACCAGGAAGTGCAGATGGCTGTAAAGACTTTCGGTAAAGGAAGAGGCGTTTATATCAGCGGACTTCCATACAGCTTCAAGAACAGCCGCGTGCTTTATCGTGCAGTCCTTTGGTCAGCATCCGCAGAGGAAGAACTTCACTGTTGGTATTCAACCAACTACAATGTAGAAGTACATGCTTACGTAAAAAATGGAAAATACTGCGTAGTCAACAACACTTACGAACCACAGGATACAGTAGTTTACAGAGGTGATGGAAGCAGCTTCCGGTTACATATGGAGGCAAATGAGATCAAATGGTATCAGATATGAAAGATATCGGATATGAAAGATATCGGATAGATTTTATCTGTAAAATAGATTGAAAAGAAAGTCAGTGAAGAAATAACAGAACAGGTTCAGACGTGAGCAGAATGCTTTTGCCTGAACCTGTTTTGATGTGTCAATAAGTTGATTTTTGAACAATCTTGCGTTTGAATTTCTTATTTACGCATTGTTGTCGGTCGCTGTAGCCACCGGCATACAATTATTTGATTAAGCTGTTATCATCAAAGTAGTTGATCTGCATTGCTGAACGAACATCATGAAGTGTCTGTGCAGCTTTTGCTTCAGCAACCTTGCTTCCCTCTTTGAGGATATCATATACATCATCAAGATGCTGCTCCCAGTATTTACGTCTCTCGCGGATTGGAGAAAGCTCTGCCTGGAGTACTTTGTTCAGGAATTTCTTAACCTTGACATCACCCAGACCGCCGCGTGTATAATGAGCTTTCAGTTCATCCAGATTCTGATATTCAGGCAGGAACTCTGCGAAATATTCCGGTTTACAGAATGCATCCAGATAAATAAATACAGGGTTTCCTTCCACACGTCCCGGATCTTCCACACGAAGATGATTCGGGTCTGTGAACATGGACATAACCTTCTTCTTAACATCTGCTTCTTCATCTGAAAGGTAGATGCAGTTTCCGAGAGATTTGCTCATTTTTGCTTTTCCGTCAATACCTGGCAGACGTAAGCATGCCTTATTGGACGGCAGGATGATCTCGGGCTCTGTCAGAGTTTCGCCATAAACAGTATTGAATTTGTGTACGATCTCCTTGCACTGCTCGAGCATTGGAAGCTGGTCCTCGCCAACCGGAACAGTAGTAGCGCGGAATGCAGTGATATCTGCAGCCTGGCTGATCGGATAGCAGAAGAAACCGACAGGGATACTTGCCTCGAAATTACGCATCTGGATTTCGGCTTTTACTGTAGGGTTACGCTGTACACGTGCTACAGTAACAAGGTTCATATAATAAAAAGTAAGCTCTGTAAGCTCTGGAACCATGGACTGGATAAAGATAGTGGATTTCTCAGGATCAATGCCGCATGCAAGATAATCCAGGGCAACCTGAAGGATGTTCTGGCGAACTTTTTCAGGGTGTTCAGCATTATCTGTTAATGCCTGTGCATCTGCAATCATAATATAAATTTCATCATATAAGCCGGAGTTCTGTAAACGAACACGCTCGGATAATGAACCAACATAATGTCCAACATGAAGGCGGCCGGTTGGGCGGTCACCGGTTAAAATAACTTTGCTCATTTTGCTCTCCTAAAAGTAAATTCCGATTTTCCAGAGAGTTTCTGGAAATTCTCAGTTACTACTATTATAAGGCCTGCGAATGTTACCGTCAATGATTTTGGGGGAATAAATGAGGATATAATTTATTGAATATTTATGCAATAAATACATTTACAGAATTGATTAAAAGAAAAGATTCTGCTAGAATAATAAATAGCTTCCGGCAGGATTGCAGAGATGCGTAACAGAAATATGTCATGCGTTGTATGATAAGATAAAAGGAGTATTTACCATGCCAGTATTTGATTTCAGCGGTGCTTCAGACAAGAAACCAGGTGTACAGTCTGAATGTACCTACACTACTTTCCAGTCTAATGAAAAGGAGACTTCCCCTGAGAAACCGATCATGATTCTGGATAACAGCAGCCGTCAGTGGAAACATCATTCCTGCGGTATTTTTACTAATCCAATCAAACGTACATCCTTTGAATTTAAAGAGGATGACGGCGTTTTCAGTGCAGATATCATCAGTATTGATTCAAGATTTGTAAGTCTTCTGAAATGGCTTGGGGAGAATCATATCAATGTGCGCCTTTCAGGAGAGAATAAAGAGAATGGTTATGCAGTTTATAAGATTCGTGAAACTGCTTTTGGCGGCGGCACGAAACTTTCCGCAGAGGACGGATTTCTTCAGTTTATGATCGAGAGACTTCTTGCAAGCAGTGCACCTGCAGAGATTGTTGAGGATGAAGATGAGGAAGAAACAGGGGACGAGATGAAGCTGACAAGCATTCAGAGCATCACTGATTTTATGACCTGCGCAGGCAGAACCCTGCCGGACAATATCCGTCTCTGGGCGAGAAGAAATCTTGCAGTTGCCCGTTCCCATGAGGTATCACCGGAGGAGAGACGCCATGCTCAGAGAGCACTTTCCATTATGATGAATGTACAGTGGAAGAGTAACTACTTTGAGGCAATCGATCCTCAGGAAGCCCGCAGGATTCTTGATGAGGAACTCTACGGAATGGAATCTGTAAAGCAGCGTATTATTGAAACCATCATCCAGATTAACCGTACCCATACACTTCCTGCATACGGACTTCTCCTTGTAGGCCCTGCAGGTACAGGTAAATCCCAGATTGCATACGCAGTTGCCCGTATCCTGAAACTGCCTTGGACAACTCTGGACATGAGTTCCATCAATGATCCGGAACAGCTTACAGGAAGTTCCAGAATCTATGCAAACGCAAAGCCCGGAATCATCATGGAAGCTTTCTCAGCAGCAGGAGAATCCAACCTTGTATTTATTATCAACGAGCTTGATAAAGCAGCGTCAGGTAAGGGCAACGGAAACCCTGCAGACGTACTTCTTACTCTGCTTGACAACCTTGGATTTACAGATAACTATATGGAATGTATGGTGCCCACAGTGGGCGTTTATCCCATTGCTACGGCAAACGATAAATCCCAGATCAGCGCACCTCTTATGTCTCGTTTTGCGGTGATCGATATCCCGGATTATACATCAGAAGAGAAGAAGATCATCTTCTCCAAATATGTTCTTCCGAAAGTTCTGAAACGCATGAGCCTCAAGGCAGAAGAATGCGTAGTAACAGAAGAGGGTCTGAATGCCATCGTTGAATTGCATAAAAATACAAGCGGTATTCGTGATCTGGAACAGGCAGCAGAGCATATCGCAGCCAATGCCCTGTACCAGATTGAAGTAGATCACCTGACAGGTGTGACATTTAATGCAGAGATGGTAAGAGGGTTACTTTCCTGAAAAAAATCTTGACAGAGATAAAAGTTGAGAGTATACTGTCAGACATAAGCAAGGTAAATCGTATAAATTGCTGATAAAAATAAAATAAGATCTTCAGGGCAGGGTGCAATTCCCTACCGGTGGTAAAGCCCACGAGCCATAAGGCATGATTCGGTGCGATTCCGAAGCCGACAGTACAGTCTGGATGAAAGAGGATAACAGTAGAGATACAGAAGAATTAACTGATCTGTGAAAGCTGACTGCTCTGGAATAATTAATTTATTCCAGAGCTTTTTTATATCAATTAAAGTGATTTCAGTGATGAAATAAAGAGTCAGATTCATCGGAAGATAATTCATATCAAATATTAATTACCAAGCCCTGGATGTTGAAAAAACACCGGGGCTTTATTTTATGGAATTTTTATGGAATTGTTATAAAAGAGCAGGAGATGATGGATTGAAAAATATAACGGATATGGAACAGGACAGGCAGTACATGAAAATGGCTTTGGAACTGGCGCAAAAAGGAATGGGTTTTACAGCACCTAATCCGATGGTAGGTGCTGTGATCGTTAAAAACGGAAGGATCATTGGTCAGGGATATCACAGAAAATACGGTGAACTCCATGCGGAGAGAGAAGCTCTGGCAGCATGTACGGAAGAACCTGAAGGAGCATCTATATATGTTACTTTAGAGCCCTGCTGCCATTATGGAAAACAGCCTCCATGCGTGAATGCAATCCTGGAGGCCGGAATCAGACGCGTGATCATCGGATCATCAGATCCTAATCCACTGGTTGCAGGAAAAGGAATCCGGATTTTGAAGGATCATGGAATTGAAGTAACAGAAAATATTTTAAAAGAAGAGTGTGATAAATTGAATGAAGCATTCTTTTATTACATCCAAAATAAAAAACCGTATGTGGTCATGAAATATGCAATGACTATGGATGGAAAAATTGCCGCTTATACAGGAGAATCCAAATGGGTGACAGGAGAAGCTGCCAGAATTCATGTACAGAAACAGCGACTGAAATATACAGGAATTATGGTTGGGGTGGGAACTGTGCTGGCAGATGATCCGATGCTTACCTGCAGACTGGAAAACAGCAGAAATCCTGTGCGTATTATCTGTGATTCCCATCTGAGAACACCACTGACATCTAAGATTATAAGAACAGCAGCGACAATTCCTACAATCATTGCAAGCAGCAGTAAAGATCAGCAGAAGATAAAGAATTATGAAGAACTGGGATGCCAGGTTCTGTATGTTCCGGAGAAAAATGGACACATAGATTTAAACAGACTAATGGAACTTCTGGGAGCTGCAAAGATAGACAGTATCTTACTGGAAGGAGGAGGCACTTTAAACTGGTCAGCACTCGAAAGCGGTATTGTTCAGAAAGTCCAGACCTATATAGCACCCAAACTTTTTGGGGGAGAAAGTGCAAAGACACCGATAGAAGGAAAAGGATTTCCTGATCCTGCCAGCGCAATATTATTAAAAAACAGCGAAATAATCAGAATAGGAGATGATTTTCTTATAGAGAGTGAGGTGAAGAGTAATGTTCACGGGAATTGTTGAAGAACTGGGAACTGTGAAAAAAATAAAAAAAGGAGCAAATTCAGCAGTATTTACGATACGGGCAGAGAAAATTCTGGATGATCTGAAAACAGGGGACAGTGTAGCTGTAAATGGAATCTGCCTCACTGTAACTGCATGTCTGGAAGATGGTTTTACAGCAGATGTGATGCATGAGACATTGAATCGTTCTGCGCTGATTCAGCTTTCTTTGGGACAGCATGTAAATCTGGAAAGGGCAATGCCTGCAAATGGAAGATTTGGAGGACACATTGTTGCCGGGCATGTGGATGGAACAGGAAAAATCACGGAAATTCGCAGAGATGATAATGCTGTCTGGTACACCATTCAGGCTTCACCACAAATTATGAAATATATTGTGACAAAAGGTTCTGTAACAGTTGATGGAATCAGTCTTACAGTGGCAAAAGTCTCAGAAACAGACTTTTCCATTTCTGCAATTCCTCATACAGTAAAGATTACAGTCCTCGGAGAACGCAAAGAAGGAGATATCGTTAATCTGGAGACAGACATAATTGGAAAATACGTGGAAAAATTAATAACGCCTGTGAAAGAACAGCCGACAAAAAGTAATATTACACGGGATTTTCTGAATAAGTATGGCTTTTGACAGAATTAACCACAAAGCGGTTATTCGATTGATGCAGAACTGTACAGTGGATGTTTTATCTGCCTGACACGAACCAGATAAGCAGCCAATACGAATGATTTTGCCCTCTTAACAACAGAAAAATATATTGTATCAGAAAAATACATTGCATAAGGAGAGAAAAAATGAACGGATTTGATTCAGTAGAAGAAGCTCTGGAAGAACTTCGGAATGGAAAAATTATTCTGGTAACGGATGATCCGGACAGAGAGAATGAAGGAGACTTTATCTGTGCAGCAGAGTTTGCCACAACAGAAAATATTAACTTTATGGCAACTCACGGAAAAGGACTTATCTGTATGCCAATGTCTGAGGAATATGTAAGAAAACTGCAGTTCCCGCAGATGGTAGCAGAAAATTCAGATAATCACGAAACTGCTTTTACTGTTTCCGTAGACCATATCAGCACCACTACAGGAATCTCTGCGGCAGAACGTTCTGTTACTGCCATGAAATGTGTGGATGAGAATGCAAAACCCGAAGATTTCAGACGCCCCGGACATATGTTTCCACTTCTGGCGAAGAAGAACGGTGTTCTGGAAAGAAACGGACATACAGAGGCAACTGTAGACCTGTGCAGACTTGCAGGGTTAAAACAGTGCGGGCTGTGCTGTGAAATTATGAGAGAAGACGGCACTATGATGCGGACTTCTGAGTTACGGGAACTTGCCGGAAAGTGGAATCTTAAATTCATAACAATTAAAGATATTCAGAATTACCGTAAATGCCATGATATTCTGGTGGATCGCGTGACGACCACAAAAATGCCGACCAGATACGGAGAGTTTATGGCGTATGGATTTGTAAATCGCCTGAATGGGGAACATCATGTAGCACTGGTAAAAGGTGAAATCGGAGATGGAGAAAACGTCCTGTGCCGTGTGCATTCAGAGTGCCTGACAGGAGACGTTTTTGGATCACAGCGTTGTGACTGCGGACAGCAGTTTGCAGCGGCGATGGCCCAGATTGAGGAAGAAGGCAGAGGGATACTCCTTTATATGAGACAGGAAGGAAGAGGAATCGGACTGATCAATAAACTTCGTGCCTATGAACTTCAGGAACAGGGAATGGATACACTGGAAGCAAATCTGGCACTTGGATTTGCCGGAGACGAAAGAGAATACTACATTGGTGCGCAGATTCTGAGAAATCTTGGGGTAAAAGAGCTGCGGCTGCTGACAAATAACCCGGATAAAGTTTATCAGTTGGAAGAATTTGGCATCAGGATCAAACAGAGAGTTCCGATACAGATGAATGCCACAGCGTATGATCTGCGTTATCTTAAGACAAAACAATTACGAATGGGACATATTCTGAAGTATTAAATACAGCGGGGATTTTCATATATAACGATAACGTTCCCGAAAATAAAATTTACCGTATATAAAAACCTGTACAGGTTAAAAAATATAAATTTACAGATGAAAGGACCAGAAAAAATGAAAACATTAGAAGGAAAATTAGTATCAGATGGAATGAAAGTAGGAATTGTAGCAGCCCGCTTCAATGAATTTATAACTTCCAAGCTGGTAAGTGGTGCCATGGATGGGCTGACACGTCACAATGTAAAAGAAGAGGACATCCAGGTAGCGTGGGTACCAGGTGCTTTTGAAATCCCACTGATCGCGTCTAAAATGGCAAAAAGTGGAAAGTATGATGCGGTTATCTGCGTAGGTGCTGTGATTCGTGGAAATACCAGTCATTATGATTATGTATGCAATGAGGTTTCCAAAGGGATTGCATCAGTATCACTGGAAACAGGAGTTCCGGTATTATTCGGAGTACTTACCACAGAAAACATCGAGCAGGCAATTGAACGCGCAGGTACAAAAGCAGGAAATAAAGGCTATGACTGTGCACTCAGTGCCATTGAAATGGTAAATCTGATCAAAGAATTTGAAGCTTAAATAGACAACAGATCAGACCCTGAAAGTGAAACCAATTCACGAAAATCGAAAGGTAATGGTGCTTCCAGAAGGAGCATTTCATCTCTGAAAGGATGCTGAAAAGAAACTTTCCATGCATGAAGGGCTGCCCTGGAAAAGGAAGCACAGGAAGATATTTTATCGTCTGAATGATAAAGAGTATCTCCAAGCAAAGGATGTCCTGTGGATGCCATATGGACACGGATCTGGTGGGTACGTCCGGTATCCAGCTTAAGTGTGATAAGCGACCAGTCCTGACTGGAAAAAAGAGTATGATAATGAGTAACTGCTGTTTTGATTTTTCCCGATAATGCAGATGAATGTAAGGAAAGATCAGCAGCAGTTTTCATTTTCAGATGATTCTCCGGGTCCTGCATCAGAGGTAAATCTAAGGTATGCCAGACACCAGGCATATCTACAGGCAAAGTACCGGATACAGCGGCAAGATATTGCTTGTGAATTTTGCATGGAGATTTTACAGATTGAAGCCTTGAAGCTGCTACCTGATTTTTGGCAAAAACCACAATCCCGGAAGTCTCCTGATCCAGCCGCCCCACCGGGCGGACACAGACCTGTTCATTTTTCTCTCGAAAGTAACCGGCAACAAGATTGGAGAGGCTGTCTGTATAATGCATTCCCGTTGGATGCGTAACCATTCCTGCCGGTTTATCAACCGCCAGAATATCCGTATCTTCATATAAAATATTCAGAGAAAAAGAAGTTTCGGAAACTGGAGCTGAAGCTCTGTTGGAATGGAAATCCGACAAATCCTTACTTCTGATTCCGTCATTATAATTTTCAAGATGCGCAGAAGCAGTCCCGGCTTCCTCCAGACAAACGCAGATCACATCGCCTGGATATATTGTCTCAGTTACACGACAGCGAACTCCGTTTCTGGTAATCCCGTCCGGTCGAAACTTCGCCTGGCTGATCTGCCGTTTTGTAAGTCCTGCATTCTTTTTCAGAAATGCTTCCATTTTAAGTTCTGTAGTTTGTTCATCTATTCTAAATTCCAGATATCGTTCCATCTTAATACTTTTCCTGCGTAATATATTCTGATATTGATACCATTGATATTACAGGGCAAAAAATAAACTGTCAATGCAAAATTATGTCAGCGTAATGCATAAAATATACTGAAGAAAAATTGTAATTGTGCTATGATATAAGAATCAAAACAATGAAAGCGGGGCAGAAAATAAATATGAAATACTTAATCATTGGAGCCGGAGGAACCGGTGGTGTTACCGGATATTATATGAAAAAAGCAGGCAAGGACGTAACCCTGATCGCGAGAGGCGAACACCTGAAAAAGATCCAGAAACAGGGTCTTACATTGGAGAAAATGTGGGATAAAACAGAGGAAAACATAAGCATTCCTGCTACAGATATGGAGCATTATGCAGAGCATCCGGACGTAATTTTTGTCTGCGTAAAAGGCTATTCCTTACAGGAAACGATTCCGTTTATCAAACGCATTGCCAGGAAAAATACTATCGTAATTCCAGTGTTGAATATATATGGAACAGGTGGAAAAATGCAGAAAGAATTGCCGGATCTTCTGGTAACGGACGGCTGCATCTATGTTTCTGCCAACATTAAAGAACCGGGAAAACTTCTCCAGCATGGACAGATCCTGCACATTGTATTCGGCGTAAGAGACAAAGCAGAATTCCGACCGGAACTGAAAGAGATTCAGAAAGACCTCTGTGACAGTCATATCGACGGGACTCTTTCGGAAAACATCCGCCGTGAAGCACTGGAGAAATTTTCCTATGTATCCCCGATCGGGGCAGCAGGACTCTATTACCACGCAACTGCCACAGATTTCCAGAAAGAAGGCGAAGCCAGAGAACTTTTTAAGACCATGATAAAAGAAATCGCAGCACTTGCAGAAGCCATGGGAGTTCCTTTCCAGAAAGATATGGCAGAAGTAAATTTAAAAATCCTTTCCAACCTCGCACCGGAAGCAACCACTTCCATGCAGCGGGATATCATGGCAGGAAAACAGTCCGAAATTGACGGATTAGTTTACGAAGTAGTAAGAATGGGAGAAGAATATCACGTTCCGGTACCCGCATATGAGAAAGTGGCAGAAAAACTCAGAGCCCTGTAGCGAAGCGGATTGCGAATATCCGCTTGACCACCGAAACAACATGAAAAAGGGATGCGAATTACTCGCATCCCTTTCGTACTCATTTGGACAATAAAATTATAATTTAATTATAATTAACTTTAATTCAGCAATTATAATTATAACTGAGGACCAGCTGCAACAAGTGCTTTACCAGCAGCGTTTCCTTCGTATTTAGCAAAGTTCTTGATGAATCTTCCAGCAAGATCTTTCGCCTTCTCTTCCCATTCAGAAGCGTCAGCATATGTGTCACGAGGATCAAGGATACCTGTGTCTACGCCGTTAAGCTCTGTAGGAACTTCGAAATCGAAGAATGGAATCTTCTTAGTAGGAACATTAAGGATATCTCCGTTAAGGATTGCATCGATGATACCACGAGTATCTTTGATGGAGATACGTTTTCCAGTTCCGTTCCATCCTGTGTTAACCAGGTAAGCTTTTGCTCCGCTCTTTTCCATCTTCTTAACAAGTTCTTCTGCGTATTTTGTCGGATGCAGTTCAAGGAATGCCTGTCCGAAGCAAGCAGAGAATGTAGGTGTAGGCTCTGTGATTCCACGCTCTGTACCAGCAAGTTTAGCTGTGAATCCAGACAGGAAATAGTACTGAGTCTGAGCTTCTGTCAGGATAGATACCGGAGGAAGTACTCCGAAAGCATCTGCAGACAGGAAGATTACGTTCTTAGCTGCCGGTGCAGAAGAGATCGGGCGAACGATGTTTTTAATGTGGTTGATCGGATAAGATACACGAGTATTCTCTGTTACGCTCTTATCTGCGAAATCAATCTTGCCTTCAGCATCAAGTGTTACGTTCTCAAGAAGAGCGTTGCGTTTGATCGCATTGTAGATGTCTGGCTCAGATTCTTTGTCAAGGTTGATAACTTTAGCGTAGCATCCGCCTTCGAAGTTGAATACGCCGTTGTCATCCCAGCCATGCTCGTCATCACCGATCAGGAGACGTTTCGGGTCTGTGGAAAGAGTTGTTTTACCTGTTCCGGAAAGACCGAAGAAGATAGCTGTGTTTTCGCCGTTCATATCTGTGTTTGCAGAGCAGTGCATGGAAGCCATGCCTTTAAGTGGAAGGAAGTAGTTCATCATAGAGAACATACCTTTCTTCATTTCTCCGCCGTACCATGTGTTTACGATAACCTGCTCTTTAGTTGTGATGTTGAACATTACAGCTGTTTCAGAGTTAAGGCCTAATTCCTTATAGTTTTCAACTTTAGCTTTGGAAGCGTTGTATACAACGAAATCTGGCTCGAAGTTTTCAAGTTCTTCAGCTGTTGGCTGGATGAACATATTTGTTACGAAATGTGCCTGCCAAGCAACTTCAACGATGAAACGGATAGCCATACGAGTATCTTTGTTAGCACCGCAGAATGCATCTACTACGAAAAGTCTCTTGTTGGAGAGCTCTTTTTTAGCGATTTCTTTTACTGCATTCCATGCTTCCTGAGTTGCAGGATGGTTATCGTTTTTGTATTCGTCTGTTGTCCACCATACTGTATCTTTGGAGTTCTCATCCATAACGATATATTTATCTTTAGGAGAACGTCCTGTGTAGATACCTGTCATAACGTTAACTGCACCAAGTTCGCTGACCTGACCTTTTTCAAAGCCTTCCAGTTCCGGTTTGGTTTCTTCTTCAAATAATACTTCATAAGAAGGGTTGTAGACAATTTCTGTAGTTCCGGTAATGCCATACTTGCTTAAATCGATTTTTGCCATCTTACGTTTAACCTCTTTTCTTCGTTAATGAAAGCGCCTGTTTAAACAGGCTTAAGATACCTTACCATAAAAGCGAATGGGTATCGCTTCTCTTTTACTATTATACATATTTAACGCTTAAAATCAACAGGATTTTTGCCTTTTTTTGAAATTTGTTAAAGATTTATCAACTCAAATTTGATGAAAAAACCGTCATTTTTCACAAAAGGTATGTAAATTTATTATGGCGGCAATATGGGAATACTATTCGTGGATATGATAATATTCTGTCTGACTGGAACAGGCAGGAAAGACAACCAGGAAATACTAACCAGGAGAGCTGCCACTATGTGGTTGTGCCGAAGAAAGATGCATGTTAAAATAGGAAAGAATTATCCGGCTGAAAAATGACAGAGTATTATACAGCAGAGAAAAATAAAGGTTACTGTGAACGGAGTGAACATTAACAAATAAAGAGAGGATGAAGATTATCAAAACTTATTATTTAATTGATTATGAAAATGTAGGAAGTGAAGGCTTCAAAGGATGCGAAAAATTACGGGAAACAGATATTATCCATCTATTTTATACAGATAACAGCAGAAAAATAGACCTTGATATTATCAATGATCACGGAGAGTCAAAACTGATCACACATAAAGTACCAACAGGAAATCAGTCAGCAGATATGCATCTGGGCTCTTATCTGGGATACCTGATAGGAAAAGAGTGTGCAGGTCAGGATGAAGAATGTAAAATTGTTGTAATCAGTAAGGATACAGGATTTGACCATATTATAGAGTTCTGGAAAACAGAAAAAGATGTGAAAGTCTCCAGAAATGAGAAGATTTCCGGAAAACAGGTGCATACAAGGAAACAGGTAAAAAAACAGACCGGTAAAGAAAAAGACGGACAGATGACCGAACAATCCGGTCAGAAAACAGAAAAACAGTTGGATGAACAACCTGAAAAACAGTCTGTCAAACAATCAGAGAATCAGAATACAAAAAAGCCAAAACAAAAGATAATTGACATGAATGCCGGAACAAAGAAATTACAGCAGGAACTGGTATTGGTTCTCGACAAAGCAGGCATGCCAAAGGAAGTAGTAAACTATGTTTCTACAACTGTGGAGAAAAATGCAGAAGACAAAAACAGAAAACAGCAGATTTACAGATCTATCATTTCCAAATACGGACAGACAAAAGGACTGAACATCTATAACCATATTAAAAAGAAAATCTAACGGAATAAAAAATAACGGAATAAAAATAACGGAATAAAAGAAGGAGGCCGGGAACCTCATCGATTCCCGGCAAAAGTATGAAAAAGAAAAAGTTTTATTTGCAATTACTCTTTGCTCTGTACAAGTAATAATATAACCGGAAAATGTGAGAAATATGTGGTGAGAATTTGAAAAAACTGTGAAATGGACGAAAATTAAAAATGAACAGGAACAACAATTCTATGGAAAACGGGAGAAAGTATTAGATTATGAATATACAGATTTTTGGTACAAAGAAAAGCTTTGACAGCAAGAAAGCAGAACGCTACTTCAAAGAACGGGGAATTAAATATCAGTTTATAGATATGAAAGAAAAAGGCTTAAGTAAAGGTGAATTCCAGTCTGTCTGCCAGGCAGTTGGTGGTTATAACAAGCTGATAGATACTGACTGCAAGGATAAAGACCTGCTGGCATTGATCACTTATATCGCAGAGGAAGACAAAGCAGAGAAAATCCTCGAAAACCAGAGTATCATCAAAGTCCCTGTGGTAAGAAACGGAAAACAGGCGACAGTAGGATATCAGCCGGAGATATGGAAGAACTGGAAGTGATAATTATAGCCTTTTACAAGCTTTCAGATTTTACAATATTATATTGAATAAAATAGCTGTTTGACATATTTATATGTGTTATAATATAAAATTATTATAGAAGTTACTTTATATTGTCGTGCGACAGATATAATGAACTGATTTATAAAAATGGAAATATTGAGGTGATGGAAATGCCATTAACAAAGATTGCAGCAGAGAATTTTACGGTATTTGAAGATATAAAGATTCCTTTTTGTGAAGGATTAAATGTATTAGTTGGTGAAAATGGTGTGGGAAAGACTCATATTATGAAATTAGCCTATGCAGCATGTCAGGCTTCCAAACATGATGTGTCTTTTTCACAGAAAACAACTATGTTATTTCGTCCTGATCAGTCTGGAATTGGACGTCTGGTAAACAGAGGAAAGAGTGGAAGCAATAAAGCCATGGTTTCTGTGGAATCTGATACTGCCAAAATAGGAATGACATTTTCAACCAAGACACGAAAATGGGATGCAGAGATTAATTCAGAAGAGAAATGGGAAAAGCAGATGTCTGATCTCACAAGCGTATTTATTCCGGCAAAAGAGATTTTATCAAATGCCTGGAATCTGGATGCTGCAGTAAAAATGGGAAATGTGGAATTTGATGATACGTATCTGGATATTATTGCGGCTGCCAAAATTGATATTTCCAGAGGAGTGGATTCAACTGTAAGGAAAAAATATCTGGATATTTTACAGAAAATCAGTAATGGGAAAGTAACATTGCATGAGGATCGTTTTTATTTAAAACCTGGTACACAGGCAAAGTTAGAATTTAATTTGGTAGCAGAAGGATTACGTAAAATTGCTCTTTTATGGCAGTTGATAAAAAACGGGACACTGGAGAAGGGATCCGTTTTGTTTTGGGACGAGCCAGAAGCAAATATCAATCCGAAATATATTCCGGTGCTGGCTGAATTGTTGATCATGCTGGAGACAGAAGGTGTACAGATTTTTGTTTCTACACATGACTATTTTTTATCTAAATATATTGAAGTAAAGCGGAGACAGGACAGTAAACTGCAGTACATTTCCTTATATAAAAATGAAAACAACAAAGTATTATGTGAGATAGCACCGGAATTTGAATTGTTGGAACATAATGCAATTATGGATACATTCCGTCAGTTGTATCGAGAAGAAATCGGGGTGGCATTAAAGTGAGCGTTATACCAGAATCAGGAATGAATTTTGGAAAATATGATGAAAAAGATTTATTTCATATTGAGACATCTGAAATTTATAAAAAACTTGGAGATGGAATCCCAACAGTTGAGTTTATTCTGAAATATAATGGAAATAATATAGTGTTTCTGGAAGCAAAGAAAAGTTGTCCAAATGTGGCGAATCGATATGAATCAAAAGAAAAAGAACTGAAATTCGAAGAATATTATGGTTCAATAACTGAGAAGTTTATATCATCTTTGCAGATATATCTGGCGGCAATTATGAACAGATATCAGGATACGTCAGAGATAGGAGACAATCTTCGATCAGTAAGCAATATGAAAGATGTAAAATTAAAATTTATTCTGGTTGTAAAAAACGCAGAAGATATTACGTGGCTAGCTGGGCCATTGGCAGAATTAAGAGCCAGATTGCTTAAGGTCAGAAAAATATGGGGCGTTGAGGTGGTTGTTTTAAATGAAGAACTTGCTGGAGAATATAATCTAACGTGTTAGAGTGTTTTTCTGGTTGCATGAAATAAGAACTATATGCTAGGAGATGATAAAATGGCAAAGATCAGAATCATAAAGAAAAATAATGACTGTAGCATGGAATACGAAGTAGGCGATATTTGTGAGGTCACAGGCACCTGGTATGGCGGCGTCCACATCAATGGCCGTTCCGGAATCCCGGTTTCCCTTGATAAAGAAGAATATATGGAACTCAACACAGAACCAGAAGAACCTGACAGCGCAGAAAATGAAAACACATCGGAACCACCGGAACACGATATCCATGCAGGCGACATTGTACAGCATTTCAAAAGAGAATGGGTATCCCCGGATACTTCCGAATATCTCTATAAAGTCCTTGCAGTAGCCCATCACACAGAAAACGGTGAAAAACTGATGATCTATCAGGCACTTTACGCACCTTTCAAAATCTGCGCCAGACCCTATGATATGTTCATGAGTGAAGTAGACAGAGAGAAATATCCGGATATTAAACAGAAGTACAGATTTGAAAAATATTCTGCAAAATAGATGATTGATATTTTATGGAATTGCTATAGTAAAACAGGCACTTTTGCCTGTACAAAAACACTTTGTCGTTGTATAGTAATAACAAATAATAACAGCATACGTTTCCAGAGATTTTATAGCATTATCTGAAAAAATGTGCAGAAAGAACGAAAGGGAAGGAAATATGCAGAAGGTATTAGTAGTTGTAGACATGCAGAATGACTTCATTGACGGAGCTCTTGGAACAAAAGAGGCAGTTGCCATTGTACCTGGTGTAAAAGAGAAAATCGAAAATTTTGATGGAGTTGTTCTTTTTACCAGAGACACCCATGAGACTTACTATCTTGACACCCAGGAAGGACAGAAGCTTCCTGTACCGCACTGTATCCGTGACACTGAAGGCTGGCAGATCAGAAGCGAATTAGATGCACTCAGAAAAACAGAACCCATTGATAAAGAAACCTTTGGTTCCACAGACCTTGCAGGAGAACTGGTGGCAATGAATGAGGATAATGAAATCGAAAGTATCACATTCGTAGGTTTATGCACAGACATCTGTGTTATTTCCAATGCACTTCTGGCAAAAGCATCTCTCCCGGAAGTTCCGATCATCGTAGATGCTAAATGCTGCGCAGGCGTAACACCGGAAAGCCATGAGAATGCACTGAAAGCAATGGAAGCATGTCAGATCCAGATTGACAGATAAACTGCAGAGCAGTTATTCAGTTATAAACAAGCAGTAAAGCAGATGATTTTATCCACCTGACAATTCAGATATGAGGAGTGACAAATGGAGACAATTACACGAGACGAGGCATTTACATTATTAAAAAAATACAACAAGGATCCATTCCACATTCAGCATGCCCTGACTGTAGAAGCAGTAATGAAATGGTATGCCAATGAACTTGGCTATGGCGAAGATGCAGAATACTGGGGAATTGTAGGGCTCCTCCACGACATCGACTTTGAACTATATCCGGAAGAACACTGTCTGAAAGCTCCGGAAATGCTCCGCGAAGCAGGCGTAGGCGAAGACGTGATCCATTCAGTTGTATCCCACGGCTACGGTATCACAGTAGGATGTGGCGCAACCATTGATGTAGCACCGGAACACGAAATGGAAAAAGTACTCTTTGCAGCAGACGAACTTACAGGACTTATCTGGGCAGCAGCACTTATGAGACCATCCAAAAGCACAAAAGACATGGAACTCAAATCCCTCAAGAAGAAATACAAGAGCAAAGGCTTCGCAGCAGGATGCTCCAGAGAAGTCATCGAGCGCGGCGCCGACCAGCTCGGCTGGGAACTGCAGAAGCTGCTCACTATGACACTGCAGGCAATGGCAGACTGCGAGGATGAGATTAAGGCAGAGATGGATGCGGAAGAGTAATGGAATGTCTGATTTATTGACTTATTACCAGAAATGAATGATGGAATCAGAGAACCAGACTGTATGTAGGGGAAGAAACCTATGTGCAGTCTGGCTTTCTTTTTTATATGGAAGTTGATGAAAGAGAAAAGATATCAAAAAAGAAATATGCAACAGTTTTTGCGTATTATAGATAAGTGAATATAACAAAAAATGTCTGATGAAAATTGTTGCTGTTTATGTTAAAAAACTGTATAATATGTCACAAAGAAGTTAGATTTATCAGAAAAATTAAGGCATAAGAAACAAAACAGGTATTTTGCAGATAAAACAGGAGTGAAATCAGTGCTGGATGGCATTTGGTGAGTGAATATATGGCAGATATAGATAAAACATTAAAATATTACAACAAAAATGCGCAGTCTTTTGCCTCTGGGACTGTTTCAGTAAAGTTTACAGAAGTACAAGATAAATTTCTGGAGAAACTTAACCCAGATGCGTATATTCTTGATTTTGGCTGCGGTGCAGGTAGAGATACAAAGTACTTTCTGAGTCGTGGATATCAGGTGGATGCAGTTGATGGTTCAGAACAATTGTGTCGGATTGCAAGTGAATATACGGAAATCAAAGTCAGGCAGATGTTGTTTCAGGAATTGGATGAAAAAGAAAAATATGATGGCATATGGGCTTGTGCATCTATTCTCCATTTGCCGAAAAAACAACTGCGTGAAGTTTTGAAAAATATGTATGCAGCATTGAAATCGAAAGGATGGATTTATACCTCTTTTAAATACGGAGAATTTGAAGGCGAACGAAATGGAAGATATTTTACCGATTTTACGACAGATACATTTAAAGATTTCATACATGACATGCATGGCCTTAAAATAGAAGAACAATGGATTACAGGAGATGTCCGACCGGGAAGAGGTGAGGAAAAATGGCTGAATTTACTTCTGCAGAAAAAGTAAACATCGGGTATGAAAACGAATATTCCACAGATGCAATGACCGGCGGACCGGATAAAAGAAGACAGCTATATTATCAGCTGATACAGAGCATGAAAAAAGCAGAAAGCGTTGATATCATTGTCTCTTTTCTTATGGAATCCGGAGTGAGAATGTTGCTGAAAGAACTGGAACATACTTTAAAACGTGGAGCCAAAATCCGAATCCTGACAGGAAACTACCTTGGAATTACACAGCCATCAGCACTATATCTGATTAAAAGAAAACTTGGTGACAGAGTTGATCTTAGATTTTATTGCGAAAAAGGACGTTCCTTTCACCCAAAGTCTTACATTTTCCATTATACAGATCACAGTGAACTTTATATCGGTTCTTCCAATATTTCCAGAAGTGCGCTGACCTCAGGAATAGAATGGAATTATCGGTTCAGCAGTCAGAAAGACCCGGAAAACTACAAAGAGTTCTTTCGTACATTTGAAGATTTATTTGTGAATCATTCCATTATCATTGATGACAAAGAATTAAAACGTTACTCTCAGAACTGGCATCGTCCGGCGGTGGCAAAAGACCTTGACAGATATGACTTTACAGAGCCGGAAACAAATGATACGAAAATAAAACCTTTATATGAACCAAGAGGAGTACAGATCGAGGCATTGTGCGCATTGGAAGATACAAGAGCAGAAGGAGCACAGAAAGCACTCATTCAGGCTGCAACGGGCATCGGGAAAACATTTTTGGCTGCTTTTGATTCAAAAAAATATGAGAAAGTGTTGTTTGTTGCACATAGGGAAGAGATTCTGAAACAGGCAGCAGTTTCTTTTCAGAATGTAAGGAATTCCAAAGACTATGGATTTTTTATGGGAGCTGAGAAGTGCACAGATAAACCGCTTATATTTGCCTCGGTAGCAAGCCTTGGAAAACCGGAATATTTAAATGAAAAATATTTCGCTCCAGATTACTTCGATTACGTGGTGATTGATGAATTTCATCATGCAGTCAATGACCAATATCGAAGAATTGTAGAATATTTCAGACCGCAGTTTCTCCTTGGACTGACGGCAACGCCTGAGAGAATGGACGGCAAAAATATATATGAAATCTGCGATTATAATGTGCCATATGAGATTTCACTGAAAGACGGAATCAATAAGGGAATGCTGGTTCCGTTTCATTACTATGGAATTTATGATGAGACTGACTACACAAAGCTACATATAGTTAAGGGAAAATATGCGGAAGAAGAACTGAACAGAACTTATATCGGGAATGCTTACAGGCATGAGTTGATTTACAAATATTATTGCAAATATGGTTCCAGTCAGGCATTAGGATTCTGTTGTTCCAGAAAACATGCAGAAGAAATGGCAAAAGAATTCGGTAAAAGAGGAATTCCGTCGGCAGCAGTTTATAGTAATGCAGATGGAGAGTTTTCCATGGACAGAGCAGAAGCGATTGAGAAACTGAAAAATGGAGAAATCAAAGTTATCTTTTCAGTAGATATGTTCAACGAAGGTGTAGATATTCCATCAGTTGATATGGTAATGTTCCTGCGTCCGACAGAATCCCCGGTTGTCTTTCTACAGCAGCTTGGAAGGGGATTGCGCAGAAGTAAGGGAAAAGAATATCTCAATGTTCTGGACTTTATCGGCAATTATGAAAAAGCGGGAAGAGTCAGGTATTTGCTGACAGGGAAAAACAAAACAGGAAAAGAAACATATTATCCGGCAGATAAGGCAGATTATCCAGATGAATGCTTCGTTGATTTTGATATGAGATTGATTGATCTGTTTGTGGAAATGGACAAGAAACAACTGACAATCAAAGAACAAATCAGAAACGAGTATTTCCGAATCAAAGAATTGCTTGGTAAACAACCAACCAGAATGGATTTGTTTACTTATATGGATGATGATGTGTATCAGATGGCAGTTACACATTCGAATGAAAATCCGTTTAAAAAGTATCTGAATTACCTGGAAGAATTGGATGAACTCACAGATGAGCAGAAAAGATTCTGCCAGGGAATCGGAAAAGACTTTATAAATCTGCTGGAAAACACCAACATGAGCAAGGTGTATAAAATGCCGGTACTGATGGCTTTTTATAACCATGGGAATGTGAGAATGAAGGTGTCAGAGGCAGAACTTCTGGAAAGCTGGAAAGAATTTTTCTCTACAGGAACAAACTGGAAAGATTTAGAGAAAGAGATTACATATGAGGAATATCGTAAGATTTCGGATAAGAATCATATCCAAAGGATAATGAAAATGCCGGTACACTTTCTGTTAAAATCTGGGGAAGAATTCTTTGTGAAAAAGGATGGCGCGGCGTTGGCGTTGAGGGATGAAATGGAAGATATTGTGAAGGAGCCAGTGCTGGCAGAGCAGATGAAGGATGTTATTGAGTATAGGGCGATGGACTATTATCGGAGACGGTATAAAGAGCAGATAAAGGCACTTTTATAGTGATGGAGAAGATGCGTATGGAATCAGAAAATTATGTGTATAAAAAAGAAATAGATTGGTCTACGTTGATGGAGGGCTTTACCTTGCCGTTAGATAATCAGGTGATTTTTCTTCGAAATATGGAGAATTTTTTACAACGAGGACAATCTAAAATCATTCATTTTTTCATGAATGGAAAAACATATGATGCCAAAATCGTTAATATGAATAACTCAGTAGAAAAGAGAAAGAAGGATGCCTATCAGATCAGATATCCAAGAAATGGTGAGCTGTCACAGGCACTTCAACAATACTTTTTCAAAAGCATGAGTTACATAAAGATGATTCGTGAAAGCAGAGATCCTAAAGACAGAAGCTATGTAAAAATGCCGGATGGACTCAAAGAATATCTTGCTATTTATACCACAGAATATGAAGATACTTTTCTTCTGGAGCCAATAGCACAGGATGATTTTCAGGTTATGAAAAAGGCAATTCAAGGAATGCGAGAGCGGACCGTGGAGAACGAAATAGAATATGAGATGGAAGATAAAAGCAGTGGAATAGAAAAGAGATTACAGATTGTCAAGATTCGTAAACTGAACAGAAAAATTGGAGAAAATTTGAAGCTGTTGTACGGATACCGATGCCAGATATGCGGACAGGTAATTGGAGAAAAGTATGGCTCACATATCGCAGAGGCACATCATATTGATTATTTTGTTAATAGTTTGAATAATGATGCGAATAATCAGATGATTGTATGCCCGAATCATCATAGTGTTATACATGATGCGAATCCGGTGTTTGATCGGAGGAGGATGATGTATAGGTTTGATAATGGGGTGGAAGAAAAAATTACTATTAATAAACATTTAATGCGTAAATAATAATTAGAAATGAAATATGATTAGAAAGTTAGTAGGGGATAGTGTGAAAGAATGTAGAGGAAAGCCAATGAATAGCACATTTACTTAAGCTGTCTAAAACAGACAACTTTTTAAAGTGTTATAGATTTAAAAATCAAATCAAGAAGCTATCGGTTCATCAAGTGGAAGAATTCCTTCTTGTTGCAAAAGTTTCTTGGCTTGTTTGATGGCTTTAGCCTTTTGTTTATCAACAAGAGCTAGGGGCATATTGATTTTGTATAAGTCGCTCGGATTCCACTGTTCACCAGTAGACAGCATCTGGTAAATTGCAGTGAGAATCATACGGGCAATAGCGATAATGGCTCTTTTCTTGCCACAAGATTCGTTGCTTCCAGGTATAAGAGCGGCTCAGCAACATAAACGTTTTGTAGTACAGAATTGAGACATATCAATACCTATTTCGGAGATGATAGTGACAGCACTATCATGTTTAACACCCGGAATGGTGCAGAGTAACTGAACAGCATTTTCATAATCATGTTCAAAAGAAATCATATTTTCTATCATAGAATCAACATCATTGATTTCAACTGTGATATAATCCAAGTGTGCACGAATCAGGCGCATACGATATTTTGGGGAATCAGTCATCTGATAGCCTTCAATGGATCCAATCACAGTATCTTCTTTAGATTTGAGACGTCTAAGAAGTTTGGAAGCGATTTCTTCATGGTTGATGGAGGTATCCGATTGTTCGATCAGGTAGTCAATAATGGATGTGGATGACTTCCCAAAGATATCAGAAACAACAGAATCTAAAGCAATGTTACAAACAGTAAGTGCATTCTGATATTTATTCTTTTCACTGGAACGGCAAGAAACAAGTTTATAGCGATATCTTGTATATTCCCTTAAAACACGTATTTTTTTGCAAGGAATATAACTGCCGCGAACAAGCCCAAGACGGAACAAATCCCCAATCCATTTAGAATCCTTGGTATCATCTTTGTTGCCTTTAACTGCCTTAGCCCATTTGGGATTGGCAATGACAACATTAACATCATCTTCAAGAAGATTAAAGACAGGAACCCAGTATTTACCTGTGGATTCCATACAGATATCATGACAGTCATTGTCGAGAAGCCATTGTTTGAATTCAAGAATTGAATTGTTAAAGGTAGAAAAACGTTTCTTTTGAATAAGAAGGTTCAAAACCATTTGTTGTTTTAATGATTGTGGCAACGAGAAATAATTTGTGAACATCGACACCACAACCGGTTTGATAAGTAACTTTCATAGTCAGACTCCTTTCGTAAATGATAAGAAGCCATTGACTGAACTGCCACACAATTAAACTAAGGTGCTTAAACAATTCTTAGTGTACGGATTCGTGGTACCACTTATTTGTGCTTGAAAAGGCAGAACTTACACTGATTAAAACGCTGTCTAAGACGAAGAAAGTTTTTACAACTCCCCCTCCCGTGCTTTGTAGTATAGCTTCTTACAAGCTATTCTACAGCACAACGTAGAGAGTTGGAACACTTTCATTACTATTTGTGTCGCCTGCCGAAGGCGACGGAATGGAGATTAAAATGAAAGAATATTATAAATATAATCAATATACAAAACAGAAAGTAAGACATAAAGCAATTTTTAAGGCGATAGAATCTTTAACTTATAATAGAGAACAATCATGTTGTGTTGAAAGGAATTATGTGCGAAAAATATATGATTATTTTACACTTTCAGAGGATATTAGTCAGAATAAAAAAGAGGCTAAAAAAATTGATATTTCCTATATAAAAAATTGGGAAAAATTACATGATTCTTATGTAGGGGTTAAAAAACCAGAAGATTTAATAGTATGTTTTTTATGTGGTCCGGAGCCTAATAATGATTTTCGAGAGTTAATTAATCTAGGTATACTTCCACAAAATATTTGGGCTTTTGAATCAAATAATCAAGTTTATAAAAAGGCAATAGCTGCATATGAACAGGGTGAGTATCCACAACCTAGAATTATAAAACAAAATGTAGAAACATTTTTTCAACAAACGCCTAAGAAATTTGATGTTATATATATAGATGCTTGTGGTAGTATACCATCTACACAACATGCATTAAGGTGTGTGTCGACACTTTTTCAAAATCATCGTTTAAACTCTCCTGGAGTTATAATTACAAATTTTGCAATGCCAAATACTACAAAAGAAAATATAGTAGATTATTATGAGGTGGTATCTCAGTATTTATTTTTTAAAAAATATCCTTCTGCTAAAATTGAAGTAAATAAAAATGGAATTATTAATGAAAAATATTTTGAATTTTTGAATGATGTAAAGAATAATTTTGAACTATATTATGGAGAATTTATATCAGCAGTTTTACGGGATATTCCTGCAGTTATTATGCCATTAGAAAGAATTGCTTTAAACCCTTATATAAACCAATTAATTGATTTAACAGAAATCTGTATAACGGATGAAGAACTTATAAATATGTCAGAAGAAAATTCAATAGCTAAATATTTTTTTATGATAAACTTACTTTTGAAAAAAGAACTTTTAAGCGAAAAAAGTAAGTGTTTCCTAAACGAAATAGGAAATTATGACGCTTTGTTAAAAGGATTAAAAATAATTATACTTTTAAGAAAAGGAAAAATACAATTAAAAAAGGACGTGCAGGAGATAAAAGAATATTTTGAAACAAATAAAAAAATATATCAATTTTTAGATAAACCACATAGCAATTTATTTTTTGATATTATTATCAATCAATTGGCATATCCAATGCATAATAATGTTCAATATAGTGAACGCTTTCGATATATTGCAAAAACAAATTGTATGTATACAGATGTTACCATATACGATGAGTGTAGATATATTTATGAATGGCTTCCAGGTTTACATCAAATAGAATCATCTTTTGAAAATATATCGTGGCAATATGTTTTTCGTTTTGCATTAGATGGTTTGGTAAAAATGAGACAAAACTATAATAATGAATTTTTTTTTCAGGGATCTATCGTTTCAAACACTGTACAAGGATTTTCAAGTAAAAAGTTAAAAGAGAGGATATTAATAAATTAGCAAATATTTTGTGTTAAAAGGAGAAAGAGGATATTATGTCAAATATACAGTTAGATTATTCTGATATTACGGATATTTTTAAAGAAAAATTAAAAATAGACAATATCGTAAAAAAAGTGTCTTCCATTTTTTTAAATCAAAGATATGCGGGAAAAATAAATTATAAGCCTTATTTTCAGCGGAATTATGTTTGGGATGAGGAAAAAGCAACATATTTCATTGAAAGTATTTTGTTAGGAACAGAAATTCCACCGCTTGTCTTATTTCAAACTAAAGATAAAAACGAGGTTATTGATGGACGTCAAAGATATGAGACGATAAAGCGTTTTTTAGATGATAAACTTGTTTTGAAAGCGAAGGGGTTACATAGTTTAAAGGCACTTTCTGGAAAAAAATATAGTCAATTAGATGCAGAGACACGAGAACTATTTGAAGAGACACGAGTTCGAATTTTGCAATTTAATGTAGTTGACGAACCAAAATTAGATGAAGAAAAAGAAGAAAAAATTAAGAAAGAGATTTTTAGAAGATATAATTCAGGAATTACACCTTTACAGAAGTATGATATTGATAGAGCAGCATTTATTGATGATGATTTGTCAGAACATTTGTATAATAAAATTTATACTAACAATGAACTGTACAATTTTTTATGTGAAATTATTCTTCCCAAGGGCAAAAAAAAAGCAAATAAAAGAGATAAAGTAAATATTATGGTTTCTCTGATAAGAAATTTGCTTACACTTTCTTTGATTCCTGTATATAGTTATGCAAAAGGAAGTTCAAAATCAGATATTATTTGTAAATATTATTATTCTATAGTGGTAAATAAAAACGAAATAGATGTACTAAATCAGTTTGATACAGTGATTAGTTATTTGGTAAAATTTAATACGATATGTAAGACAGAAGGATTCTGTTTGCGCGATAATAAATTGTTTTATGAAGTTTTATATTGGGCAATAGATATTATTTTACAAAATGGTAAAGAAATTGGAGATAATGAAATAGAAACAATTTTTAAATATTTTACAGATGCAGATAAATACTCAGAATTATGGGAACATGTGATAAATAATCCACAAAAAAGCATAGAATTAGTTTTTGAGCCCACGGGAAGCCATTATTATTCGGCAATTAATAATAGGTACAATTTTATAGCTAATGTGTTTCATTTAGTGTTTAAAATGGATTTTCAGAAGTATATGAAAAATTCAGAGGCATTTACTAAAATGATGGAATCTACTAGTGAAAAAGATCAAATTCGTCATTATAAGATAAACAAACCTTTGCCAGAAACTTTAACTATTGAAGATATTATATCTGATATGAAAAAATCAAGATTTTTAATAAGACCTGATTACCAGAGATCAGAAGTTAAAAATATACAAAAAGCCTCGTATTTGTTGGAAAGTATTTTATTAGGAATAAACATTCCTCCACTTTTTGTTTACAAACGAAAAGATAAAATAAAAGAAGTAGTAGATGGACAACAGCGTTTGCTTGCAATTTTAGGATTTTTAGGAAAAACATATATAGATGAACGGGGAGAAACAGTATCTTCTGATAAGGATAAATTTAAATTGTCTAAATTAAAAATACTTGGAGAATTAAATGGGAAAACCATAGATACGGTAGGAGATAAATTTGAAGAAAAGATTTTGGAATTTCCGATGGATGTAATAGAAATTGATGCTGAACAAAATCCGGATTTTAGCCAAATTGATTTGTTTTTAAGATTAAATACAAAACCATATCCTATAAAAGAAAATACTTTTGAAATGTGGAATGCATATATTGATAAAGATATAGTAATCAAGGTAAAAGAAATAGCTGCTAAATATGAAAAAAAGGTTTTTAGAGCTAGAGATACAAGGATGAAATTGGAAGAATTAATAACATCATTAGCTTATATAGATTATAGAATGAATCAACCATATACGGAGATTGTGAACGTTTTAAATATATACAAGCGAAATGATAGAATGTGTGCACGAATAATGAGTAAAGATAATGTAACAAAAACATTGAGCGATTTATCCAATAATAATCCAGAAGCATTTTTAAAAGCACTTGAAAATGTAGAAGTGTTTATTAATAAAATATTAATATTAATAGAAAATGATTCTGAACAATTAAGAGCACTATTTAATCATTTGAGAAAAGGAATTCAATACAAAACAGATCAAAATTTTTATTTTTTGTGGGCAATACTTTTTAAGGTTCCTATTAATGAGTTAAAAGAAAGAAAGCACCAAGAATTTGTGAGAATAGCTCAGATTTTTTCCATTATACAAAAGACCCCGTCTGATTATACGACAGAGAAATTTTTATGTGAATTAAAAAGAACGGAGGTTTACCACGACGCTTTATAAACTATACCCTTTTTATGGTTGTTCAGTACAGGATACGATGACTGTTTATGCACCATTAGCTCTGTTTTGAAGGGTAATATTTAAAGAAAAAACCCGTAAAATCAATATTTTAGGGTTTGACATTATAGGAAGGTTCTTAGAAATAAAAATAGTATTATTGTGCTAAAATATGAGATATATTGAATAATCCGGTGCCCGTGTCCCTGCTGTCCGGTGACAGGAAACCGCAAATCCGTTTTTTAGGAAACCACCATTCCGGTAGTGGAAACCTTTATCATAAATCCTTTAGAATGTAATCATGCACCAGCTGGTGTAAATTCATTCAAAGGAGGTCATGACCATGACCAAGTATCGAGAGATTCTCAGGCTAAAAAGTCTGGGACTCAGTCAGCAGAGCATTGCCGACAGCTGCAATGTCTCCAAGAAAACGGTTAATCGCGTTTTGAAGCGTGCAAAGGAATTAAATATTTCCTGGCCGCTTGATAAAAGCGATACCGATGCTGTTCTTGCAGAAATGTTTTTTCCTTCTGCAAAGCAAGTCAGATCCAATAAACGGATGCCGGACTACGATTATATCCACAAAGAATTACTCCGTAACGGAGTCAGTAAGAAACTCTTGTGGACAGAATACATGGAGGATTGTCATGCAAATGGCGAAGAACCACTTATGTATTCCCAGTTCTGCTATCACATCCAGCAGGATGAGCAGAAACGACGTGCTACCATGCATATCAACCGGAAACCTGGTGAGCAGGTTGAGGTCGACTGGTTATGACATTCTACTCATAACCAATCTTATGAGAAGAGAAAAGTTATGAGAAGAGATGGCGCTAATTCACGATTTTCAATCTATTTCTTCGTATTTTACTTCTCATAACTTTTAAATCAAATATACCTGCTATACTGAATGTACTTGGCAAATGAAAGGAGAAAATTATGAACAGCGCTAAGTACATCGAAATATTTAAAAATGGACAGAAAGAAGGAATCAGGGATGTGACTGTCAAACGAAAACTCCAGACCGTGAGAAAATTCCTAAGTTATCTTGAAGACGCTCAGACAGATGATCTGCTGAACATTGATAGAAAGAATGTTTATGAGTTTGTGAACAGTCTGGATTACAGATCTCAAACCATCAGCGGGGTTCAGTTTACTCTCAGGCAATTCTTTAATATCATGTATGAACAGAGGCTGTCGTCTTTTGATGGATACCAACTGTTTCCAATGATCACTACTGACAAAAGAGATTCTATCCTATCCTACTATTCGCCAGAAGAGATTAAAATTCTGGTCGAAAGTATTGACACTGCAAAAAAAATGTGGCATCAGGGACAAATGCATGATCCTTATCGCTGCGGAATGCGGTCTGAGGTCAAGTGATATCATATGGCTGAGATTTGATGAAATCAACTGGGATAAAAAACTCATCAGCAAAACCCAACATAAAACCGGTATCCATGTGAATGTCCCGTTTACGGAACAGGTACAGTTTCTCCTCCTGGACTATCTGAAGAATCACAGGCCTGATGTGAGATCGGAATACATCTTTATAAATACTGTCACTAACTCTGCTTTTACTTCAGCCAAGATACTCACACAGATTGTTTATAAAAATTTTGAGAAAGCAGGTATCGAACGGAGATGCCGGAAACGTGGTGCCCATACATTAAGGCATTCCCTGGCGACTACGATGCTCGCAAATAATACTCCTGTGCCCGTTATTACCGGGGTGTTAGGGCATGCCAGTTCCAGGACAACACAGAAATATCTTTCCATTGACGTAGACGGACTCAGGAAAGTATCACTGGAGGTGCCGGAATGAAAGAAATCACAAAGAAGGAATTCACCGGCATATTTAAAGAAGAGTTTGAAAACTTCCTGCGATATAAAAACGCTTTGGGATACTATAAGAAAATAGACGGAAACCTTCTCTACGACTATCTGGCATTAAACCGGTTCCTTGACAGCTACAAGCTGGAAGAAGTTGCCCTTACGGAAGAAATGACATTCGCATATGTGAAAACAGCTGAACATCTTTCACAGTCGACAAGGCATCACCGTGAATGCAATATCAGGCAGTTTGCGAAATTCCTGAAAAGCCAGGGCTATGAAAATATCTATATCCAGTATGACTGTACAGTAAAAATGCCAAGAGATTATATTCCATATGTTTTCTCTAATGCTGAGATGAAGAGAATCTTTTCAGTCATAGATTCCAGGGAAAGCGCCTATGACCGCTATGACTCACGGCTTTTTTATCAGACGCTTATCAGGCTGCTGTACTGTACAGGGCTGAGACTGGGGGAGGCATTGGAACTTAAGATCAGTGACATTGACTTTACAGATAACATTATCATTGTCAACAGCGGAAAAGGAAATGTATCCAGACTGGTTCCATTCAGATACTGAGGGTCTGACCATCTAACTAACCGATAAATAAAATAATGAATTAGTGAAAAGTTGATGAAAAGTCTATAAATGTAATGTGACATTGGAGTTTAGCGCAATAG
>ERZ812616.1047-NODE-1047-length-33203-cov-16.855406_pt1 | contig 33203 bp, 33 predicted proteins | sample MGYA00376249_ERZ812616 | MGnify/ENA primary metagenome ERZ812616 (study PRJEB26924, sample SAMEA4378265) | human gut metagenome | biome: human gut; feature: human-associated habitat; material: faeces | place: China | collected 2013 ...
TCAATGCGGATGATGAACTGATATTTGAAGTGGATGTAAAGAACGTGGGAGAAAGGGCAGGTAAGGAAACGGTCCTGTTGTATTCCAGTGATTTGGCAGCTAGTGTTTCGCCGGATGTGATCCGTCTTCGTTATTTTGAGAAAGTTGAATTACAACCGGGTGAAACTAAGAAAGTTGTTATGAAGTTGAAAGGAAGCGATCTGGCTTTTGTCGGTCAGGATAGGAAATGGCGGTTGGAGCAAGGACGTTTCCGCATGAAGTGTGGCAGTGAAATACTGTATATAGACTGCGAGAAAGACAAAATCTGGGATACTCCCAATATCGACTAAGCAGAAACGATATGAAGAAACTGATTACAATAAGCGTGATATTCGTTGTTATAGCCGCGTGCGATATTTCGGAAAGAGTGGAGGCGGACTATAGGAATGTAATACCTTTACCACATGAAATAGTAATGGTAGATGGGAATTCTTTTGTTGTTGAGAAAGATACCCGGATTCTTTATCCTGAAGATAATGTTCTTTTAGAAAGGAATGCACAATTCCTTGCCGGATACATTGAAGAAACAACAGGAAGGCGGTTGAAAGTGGAACCCGGGCAAGGTGGGAATGACGAGAATGTGATTATGTTAGGGCTGGATGCTTCGATTGACAACCCGGAAGGATATGAACTGACTGTGCTACCGGACAGGGTGACGATAAAAGGGCAGGCTGCCAATGGGGTTTTCTATGGTTTGCAGACGTTGCGCAAGTCTGTTCCTGCTATAGCTTATGGTTCAGATATCATTTTGCCTGCAGCTGTCATTAAAGACGCTCCCCGATTTGCTTATCGGGGAATGATGCTGGATGTGGGACGTCATTTTTTCTCGGTCGACTTTGTGAAGCGGTATATTGATTTACTTGCTATGCACAATATGAATTATTTTCATTGGCATCTGACGGAAGATCAGGGATGGAGAATTGAAATAAAGAAATATCCCCGGTTGACGGAGATAGGTTCTATACGTAAAGAGACGGGAATTGGCGCTAGCCGGACAGAGTTTGACGGAAAACCTTATGGCGGTTTTTATACGCAGGATGAGATAAGGGAGATCGTGAAGTATGCGCAGGAGCGATATGTTACAGTTATCCCCGAGATTGATTTGCCGGGACACATGTTGGCTGCACTGGCAGCCTATCCGGAACTGGGTTGTACGGGAGGTCCTTATGAAGTGGCATGTCATTGGGGAGTCTTTCCGGATGTTCTTTGCTTAGGAAATGAAAAGACGTATGAATTTCTAGAAGGTGTATTGTCAGAGGTGATAGAACTTTTTCCGTCCAAGTACATACATATCGGTGGGGATGAAGCTCCCCGAACTCGTTGGGAGATGTGTCCGAAATGTCAGGGATTGGCGAAGAAAGAGGGCTTGAGAACTGATAGAAAACATTCTACCGAAGACCGGTTACAGAGTTATTGTATGAAGCGTATCGAACGATATCTCAATGAAAGGGGACGACAGATTATTGGCTGGGATGAGATCTTGGAAGGTGATGTGGCGCCGAATGCTACGGTGATGTCATGGCGTGGGATACGGGGAGGTATCAAAGCTGCAAAGTTGAAACATGATGTGATTATGACACCGAATGATTATATGTACTTTGATTATTATCAGTCTGACGACAAGGCGCAGGAACCACTGGCGATGGGCAGCGGAGTGACTGTTGAAAAGGTATATGGTTTTGAGCCGGTGGCAACAGAGTTGGAAAAGGAGGAAAAAAAGTATATTCTTGGTGTGCAGGCGAATGTGTGGACAGAGTATATTGCCACTCCTGAACATGTAGAATACATGATGGTTCCGCGAATAGCAGCTTTAGCAGAGGTGCAATGGATGATGCCGGAGGAGAAAGACTATCAGGAATTCTTGAAGCGTTTGAGCAGTCTTGTTGGATTTTATAAACGGGAAAGTGTAAATTATGCCAAGCATGTACTAATGAAATAAAATAGTTGTAGGGGAGTATTTCAAGATGAATTTTGTATAAAGGTTAGGTTGCTATTACCTTTTGGTCACGATATATAGCGATTTAAAATGGAAAAAGAATACGGAAGGATAGCTGGAATACACATTTCTTGGCATACCGGTTTTTCATTCCGATTATCTTAATGTACTATTTGTTTTATCTCAAGACTGTGGAGATAGCTGCGTGGATTAAGAAATACGACTCTAGTCGTTTGGTAAATTGGATAGTTGGTGGTAATCATTGTGTGTGCTGCTATGTTTGGTGAATATGTAGTTATTGGTATGGTATTGAAAGGACATTTTTGGGTACCTGACAAGAATTGAAGATATATACAGTATAATGTTCCAGAAGAGGTAACGAATGAATATCAAAATTACGCCAATTAGTTATTCGAACTGATAAAGGAAAGTTTCTATGCTGTTTATATTCAAATCATAGGTGTAGAAGGGTAAGTAAACATACTGATTATAACCATAAAGCTGTTAAAGCGAATGAAGCTGTGGCACCAACGTTGCAAGAGATTGATTGAAAAAAACTGGAAATTTAACAAAGGGAATTTAAATGGAATATGATATTTATAGATATCCTTGCTTGAAAGAATTTTCTTTGTTTAGTATGAAGCAAGTTTTTAAGACAACTTTGGGTGATGTAATAAAACTATGTCAAATATTACTCCTTTAGAATAGTCTTTTGTTGAATATTCTTGTATTTGAGAGAGTATTAACTAATTGGAATTTATATTTGTGTGTATTTTGTTGTATGTGTAATTTGTTCTGATGGTTTAATGTTAAGAAATTTAAGATATATTAAAGGTCGTGTTGTCTTAATTCTTCTTTGTGATTTTATTTTATTCTTTTTGTAAAGAACTGACTGTAAAATGGTGTCGTGACTTAAGTCAAGCAGGAATGAAGGATGTAAGTATAGTTTATTATGTGTTTAAAAATTAAAATATTCTCAGGATATATTATCTTGATATTCCTGCTTGTTTTGACCATTTGTCTCTTCCGTAAGGAACAGATGAAGCGAAACTGTTTGCAACAGGATGAACAAGAACTGCTTCATTTCTGGCATCTGACCGGGGAAGCCTACGCCGGCCTTCTGGATCTGGCCACTTATGGAGAGACGGTCAGTGTGTGGGACGAGAATGACCGGAGTACTTATCAGAAAAGGAGAAACGAGGTATGCGGCACATTACAGTCCTTGAAGCAATATGTCCATGCATCCGGACAACGGGTGCATATAGACTCGCTGTGTCTGCTTCTGGCGAGAAAGGAACAGTTGCTTGACACGGTAATGCATACGTTCAGCCGTTTTCGTGAAGCCGGTGAAATCATAAACCGGAAAATCCCGGTGATTGCATCCCATATCCGCGATGAGAAAGTGTCTGTTGAAGTCAAAGAGGAAGTTTCGAAGAAAAGTTTTTGGTCCTTCCTCAAACGTAAGAAGAGAAAATCCGTTTATTCGGAACAGAAGGAAAAACGTGAACGGCTGCAACCTGCAGAAAAAGACCGGGAGATCTCAACTGCAAGTATGCTTCATTCTCTAAACAAGGAACTGACCGGCAGGCAGGAGACTGAGCGTGAACGGTTGCTGGTACAAATGGAGCGTCTGTACAATAACAATATGGTATTAAATTGCAGGTTGTATGGTATCATCAGGGATTTTGAATCGGAGACCGACCGGCGCCTTGAGGAACGTTACATGCAGTTCCTTTGGGCACGAGACCGGTCCTTTTATACGGTTTCCACTCTTGCCGTCTTTATTTCATTGCTGACTATTTTACTTTATATCATCATACATCGGGAGTTGAACCGGCGGAACCGATACCGGCGTCAGCTGGAAGCTTCCAACTTGGAAAACACGGAACTCCTCCAATCCAGGAAGCGTATGATGCTGACTATCGCCCATGACCTGCGCTCTCCCCTTGCCACTATCAGAGCAACGGCGGAACTGCTGCCCGGTGAAAAGGAAAGGGCCGGACAGGAGGAATATGCCGAAAATATCCGGCATGCATCGGACTATATGCTTTCTCTGGTTGACACACTGATGAATTTCTATCTGCTTGATACAGGACAGGCACGGGAGAATATTTCCGTTTTTTGTCTGGAAACCCTGTTCAGGGAGATTACCAACAATTACATGCCGCTCGTTCAAAAGAAAGGATTGCAACTGTTGACCCGGTATTCCGGCATGAACGCTGTTGTCAGTTGTGACAAGGGACATTTACAGCAGATTGTGAATAATCTGCTTTCCAACGCTCTGAAATTTACCGGGAAAGGATATGTCCGGCTGGAAGCGACATTCAACGTCGGCGAACTGTGTATTAAAGTACAGGATACGGGAGCGGGAATGAATGATGAGGAGCAGAAACGGATATTCGATGCGTTCGAAAGGCTTGATAATGCCCGCGGCGTTTCCGGTTTCGGACTTGGCCTTGCCATTGTTTCCCGGCTTGTTTCACAGCTGGGCGGTTTCATCGGGGTGGAGAGTCACCCGGGGAAAGGCAGTTGTTTTAGGGTATCTCTTCCCCTTTCCCCTGCCGACAGTAGTTCCTTGAAGAAGGAGTTACAATCTCCGTCTGACTATCAAACGGAAGGACTGCGTATTCTCCTTCTTGACGATGACCCGAGACAGCTTTCCGTAACACGTGAGATATTCAGGCGAAACCGGGTTGAATGTGACTGTTATACCGATTTCCGGCAGGTGGTTGCAAAATTACGGGATGAGGATTATGATGCGTTGCTGACGGATATCCGCATGCCTGACATGGACGGGTTCGGGTTGCTGGAGTTGTTGCGTTCATCCAAATATGGAAAGGGCCGGAACAATTCCGGTCATAGCCGTGACTGCCGATATGGATCCGGAAGAGGAGTACCTTTCCCGGGGATTTGCCGGATGTATCCGTAAACCCTTCCGGATGAATGAGCTGTTGGAAACCGTTTCCCGAATTGTCAGAGGAAATAGGCGGACGGCATGGCAACCGGATTTTTCCCTGATTCTGACCGGGGAGGACAACGAGGGGGAGATGCTTGGTATCTTCATCCGGGAAAGCCGCAAGGACCTTGACAGGTTGCATGGGGCGTTGGAAAGGGATGATCGTCAGACAGTCCGAGAGATCCTGCACAAGAACCTTCCCCTGTGGACAAGTGTCCGCCTTGATTATCCGATAGAGGAACTGCAGGCTATTGTACTGTCCGATCCGGAACTCTGGACGGAAGAACAGATAAGGTGTATCTATAAAGTAGGAGAAGCAGCGTGGAAACTAATTGTCTGTGCTGAAAATATGAAGAAGAATATAAAATAAGCAAATGAAAAATATACTGATTATAGAGGATGATGTTGTCTTCAGCCGCAGTATCAGTAACTGGCTGAAGAAAAAGGGTATGGCAACCGGTCATGTGTCTACACTCTCGGCAGCCCGTAAGGAACTTCAGGTTAAGGAGTTCGACCTTGTCCTGGCAGACCTGCGTCTGCCGGACGGTAGTAGTATGGAGCTGCTGAAGTGGATGAAAGGAAAACATTATTCCATCCCGTTCCTTATCATGACCAGTTACGGTCAGGTGGAGAATGCGGTGGAAGCCATGCAGCTTGGGGCTTCCAATTACCTTTGCAAGCCGGTACAGCCGGACCGGCTTTGGGAAGTCATAGAAAAGGAGTGCAGCCGTCCGCAGCATGGCAGCACGGAATTCTACCGTGGTGAAAGTGAAAAGGCTCGTGAGATGTACCGGCTGATAGGTCCTGTGGCACGTTCCGACATGTCCGTTTTGCTTCGTGGAGCATCGGGTACGGGTAAGGAACATATTGCCGCCGAGATTCATGAGCGGAGCCTGCGCAGGCACAAGCCTTTTGTAGCCGTGGACTGCGGTGCCGTTTCCGATGACCTTGTCAGATCCGAATTCTTCGGGTACTGCAAAGGGGCGTTCACCGGTGCGGACAGTGACAAGGCGGGACTTTTCCAGGCTGCCGAAGGTGGCACGTTGTTCCTTGATGAAATCGGTAACCTTGCTCCCGTAAATCAGATGAAACTGCTTCGCGCCCTGCAGGAGAAGCGTTACTTGCCGGTCGGGACAGTCAGGGAACGTCCCTTTGACATCCGCCTTATCGCCGCCACCAACGCGGATCTGGAGAAGGCCATTGCGGAAGGGAGTTTCCGTGAGGACCTGTACCACCGGCTGAACGAGTTCACTATCCGGGTTCCCCTGCTCTCCGAATGCGGGGAGGATATCCTTCCGTTGGCTGAATTCTTTCTGAAGCAGTTTTCCGCGAGATACGGGAAATCGGTTCAGGGCTTCGACCGGGAAGCGGCTGCCGTGTTACGGCAATACGGCTGGCCGGGGAATATCCGCGAGCTGAAGAACACCGTCCGGCGTGCCGTCGTGTTTGCCGGGGAGGGGCGGATATCCGCACAGGAACTGAATCTGGATCAGGACATGAAATTGGGAAACATGACTGTCCGTCCGGAAAAGGAGGAGCAGCAGATACTTCGGATACTTGGGCAGACTGGCAACAACCGCACTCTTACCGCCCGTATACTCGGCATCAGCCGGACTGCCCTGTATTACAAGCTGAGGAAATACGGGATTGTGTGAATAAGGGAACATGATAATACATATAGGGCATCCCCCGTTTTCCGGAGGATGTTTCATCTTTCAAAATCATGGAGGGGAAATGCGCATTTATTCCTGTTTCCCGTTTCTCTTCTTTTTGTCATCTTCATTCTCCAGTCCCAGCCTTCTGCAGAGTTCCGGGTCATTTTTGATGCGTTCCATTTCCATGTTGATGATTGCCTGGGCATCCGCCTTGATCCTGTCATAGTTCCGCCCGATCTGCTGCGTCATGATGTCGTTTCCCTCCCTGTCTCTGAATTCATTGATGACGGGTATTTTTCTGTAATTCTTCTCTTTCCCGCTGACTTTTTCGTGGTCCACGATGATTTCGGCGTGGAATATCTTCTGTTCTATTTTTTCTCCGAAGTTGTCCGATACGGCACCAACGAATGTTCCTTGTGAAAGGTTTGCTATCTTGGAGGCAGGAATAAGAGAGTCGAGTTGCGTGTTGATTGAGGTGGACACATCTTGCCGGTTGATGGATACGGACTGCCGCTTCTGGAGTACTTTCCCGAACCGCTCTGAAAGTGTCCTGGCTGTTTCCCCGACCACCTGTCCACTAAAAATATTGCCCACAGTATTTTGCACCACTTTGGATTCTTTTTCACCATAATCGCGGTTTAACTGGCTGAAATCCTGAAAGCCCAGACAAACCGCTACCTTGTTGCTTCGTGCCGTGGCAATCAGATTGTCCAGTCCCCTGAAATATATAGTCGGTAGTTCGTCAATGATTACCGTACTTTTCAGTTGTCCTTTTTTATTAATCAGCTTTACAATGCGGGAATTGTACAGTCCCAGTGCCGCCGAATAAATATTCTGCCGGTCGGGATTATTGCCTACGCACAGCAATTTTGGTTCATTCGGGTTGTTGATGTCTAAGGAAAAATCATTACCTGTCATTACCCAGTAAAGCTGTGGCGAAATCATTCTGGTGAGCGGGATCTTTGCACTGGCAATCTGTCCCTGGAGCTGATCCTGAGCTCCGGATTTCCAGGCGTCCATAAAGGGTGAAAGGTAGTTCTCCAGCTCCGGATAAGAGGTTAATATAGTAAATAAATCTGAATACGGTTTGTTCAGCAGTTCCACCGCATGCGGGAATGTACAATAGATGCCGTTTTTGTAAATCTTTAAATACCAGATAATTGCCGCCAGAAGAATGATGGGTGATTCCACAAAGAAATCCCCCTGTTTCTCAATCCACGTTTTGTTCAAATTTAGCATGATTGTGTAGCTTGCTTCATATGCATCCGAGATGTCCGTCATAAACTCCGGATTGATAGGGTTACATCTATGTGATCTACGCGGGTCATCAAAATTAATGACATAGAATTTGGGCTTAACCTTGTATTTATCCATATTGTTTAACAATGTGTTATATGCAATTGTGGATAAATCGTCAAACTTGTAATCGTAAATGTAACAACTGTATCCCTTTGAAATCATCTGGCGTATGTAGTTGTTTACCACTGCGTATGATTTTCCCGAACCGGGTGTACCAAGCACAATAGTTGCGCGGAATGGATTCACCACATTTATCCATCCGTCATTGAGCCTCCCCTGATACTGAAACTTTGTCGGCAGGTTGACTGAGTATTCATTTTCCATCAACCGTGTTTCCTGTTGGAAAGACTCGTTTTCGAGATTGAACACGTCCTCCATCAGGTTGTGCCTGTATAGACGGCTCATCCACAATCCTGCCATTAGCAGGCAAAGATAGCCGGACACCAATGTGAATACATAAAGTGCGGTGACAGCCGCATGGTGCAGGGTCAAATCCAATATCCACCAGTTGAGAAAGAAAAGGATGCATCCTGCGAAGAGTGCTGCATGGATTTTGTGCCGGGTGATCTTCTCGCCCTTGACACCTTTTGTTCCCAGACACGAGACGGCCATCAGCAGGGTAGCTGCCAGCTTGCTCCATAGGACGCAATTGAAGATTCCGGTTGTATTGTTGAAGTTCATAATTATCTTGTCTGTTACTTCCAGATTTAAATTCCAACTGGCAATGCTCGGATAACAATATACGTATACGTGTACCACCAAAAGAAAAATGCTCACCGCCCTTCCGAATTCCATTATTTTGGCGAGTGCTCTCAAATCGTCTTCCTGTTGCATAATACTTATGTGTAAATGGGGGTAATAATCAGTTTACCTTAAATACCGCGAGACTTTCGTTTCGCTTTTCTCCTTTTCTTCATCCGGCGTGCAAGGGCCTCCTCCCCGTAATCCACCGGATTTGTTTCCATGGAGAATATGCCTGCCGCCTGTTCCAATGCGCTTCCCGGTTCCGCCTTGTGCGAATGGTGCTGCCATAGTTCGGTGCCGGTATGTGCGGAACGTTCTGTGGCAGGTATGCCGTCCCACCATTTGAAAAGTTCATTGTAAATGTTAGCGGAAAACTCCTTGCCCATGCGCGAACCGTTGAATACTTCCCGCCTGTTATGGTCGATGAACGTGACACCGTAGATACGTCCCTGCTCATTCTCCCGGAATACTGCATCAATGCGGGCTTTCTTTAATAGTCCGGCCAGTTCTTCACGCGAACGTGCGTGCCGCATGGCATAAACCACTTGTGCATGAATAGCCGGTGCCCATTTACCATCCTTGAAATCCCTGGTGTGTGAAAGCATCCTCTTTTCCAGGCGTTCGTTCCCGAAACGTTTGCCGAAGCGTGAACTCTTGAAAGGCGGCTGACCACTTTCCCGCTATCATCGGTTGCCGAGTAGATAATACCGGTATAAGGTTCGCCTTTGAATTCTCCCCGTACCTGCCTGGCTTCAATATTGAAGGTAGACAGTACCGCACTGTATTCCCCGAATGTCTGGAAGCGGTAACTTCCTAATACAGCTTTTAGGGTGTTGCTTATCTGATGCCGTATGTCGCCCCCAGACGTATTTACCTTCTTTAACTCCGCTTTCGGGTTCCGTTCTTCCATATCCGCACTATTGCGTAATCCGAAGTCTGTTTCCAATTCCCGGCAGGCGGTCATGGAACGGCGGTGCTCGAAAGAATCATTGATTTTCCGTCCCTCTTCATCCACGCATACACTTACGATATGAATATGCGTATTGTACGTATCACCGTGTTTATAGGTAATGTAGGGCTGGTTGCCATATCCCATCTTCTGCATGTACATTTGTGCCAGTTCTGTCAGCTGTCCATCATCAAGTTTGTCCTCCGGTGCCGGACTGAGTGAGATGTGCAGGACAGGTTTCTCTGTGTTCCTGTTTGCCAGCAGGTAATTCTCAAAGGAGAGCAAGGCAAGGCGCATGTCCTCGCCCGGTCGTCCCGGGCGGTCTGAAATCATCCGGTTGCCGGAGAGTATTTCAGCCGTCCCTTTCTCTACTTTCTCGTGGTTGTAATGCAGTGCCCCGTACAGGCTGGCTCCATGACTTATTTTTGCAACCATTTCTTTTGGTATTCTTCGGTTAGTGCTATCACTTTTTTAGTCAGTAGCATCAGTTCAAGTGTCATTTTCTCCAGTTTGTAAAGTAGCGAGATCGCTCGTTTCTCCCCGAAATTGGTCCTGATGGCACGTACGACCTGATTGTAGTTGTTACCGACGGCCTGGAATTGTCTGTGAAATTCCGTAAGGCGGATGTAGTAATCCATTGTCGCCTTGTCGATTTTAACCACTTTGATTGTACCACCGAAGATGGCTTTTTTGATGAAACGTGTTTTGTCTTTTGCCTCTGATTCGGTAACCAACTTTTCAAACCGCATGTTCTCTCCGGCATTCAGGCGGAAGCTGTATTTGTAGTCCGCCGGATCGCTTTTGGGCTTTCTGCCTGTTTTTGCTCTCGATTCTTCCTTCATACTCTTTGCATAATTATGGTCCGTCCTTTTTTCTCTTCCGGAATTTCCGACTTTGGAGGAAATTCCCCGACTGTCAGGTCGGACAAGCGGTTTTCGTCGGACAGGCCACTTCCTGTCGGACGAAAACACAACTTGCTATGTTCATTTGAACATAGAATCCTCCTTCGTCGGATTGCTGCGCGACGTTCACGGCGTGCTGTTGTCCGATGAAGCATGGTTTCCTCCATTGTCTTATTCCGACTTTGCAAAGTTATGAAGGACTAAATGCTTGTGAAATAGAAGTTTATGTGACAAGTGATGACATCTGATGACATGTCATGTCAGGTGAAGCGGATTTTAGTTATTGTATCAAAAATCCGTTCTACTTTTGGAACATGATAGTGAAAGGACAGTGTAATCTGATGATAAAACTATGAGATTTTATTCGTGTGTCAGGCTGTTATTTCGGCACAAATAAATAATAGTATGTCAACATTATAAAATAAGGAAATGACGACAGGGAAATATAATTATACAATAAAAGTCTGTTATAAAATGATGGCAGGGCAATATGAGTATAACGTTTTACCGTACGGTTATAATCAGATATTGTTCTTATAAGCCAGAACTGGTTCGACATGTTCTGATAAGGATGCATTTTTCTGTCTCTCTTTTATAGGAATATGATGCGGTTGCAGTGTGGAAAACATGCAATGTTTTTCAGAGAATTTCCAAACAATAAGATACCGGAACGATAGAATACCGGGGTAATAAAGAAACAAATAATGAGAATGTGAAACTGATTATTAACCAACCATTTGAAACGTATGAGCAAACAATGTATTTTTATTGCCTTGAGCAATCAGAAAGGCGGAGTGGGCAAATCCACCATGACGGTGCTTCTTGCCAGTTATTTTCATTATGTGAGAGGTAAAACTGTCGCGGTCATGGATTGTGACTATCCGCAGTTCAGTATTCAGACCTTACGTGACCGTGATGTGTCAAATGTAGAGAAAAGTGAACAGCTCCAGCGGAAGCTTTGTGAGCAGTATGAGCGGGTCGGTAAAAAAGCCTATCCTATTGTTACTGCTGGAGCAGACAAGGTTCTGGAAGCGGCAGGCAGTCTGTCGGAAACTTGTGACCTTATTTTCTTTGATTTACCCGGAACGGTAAACTCTCCGGGAGTACTCGAGGCCATTATGAATATGGATTATGTGTTCACTCCAGTTATACAGGACCGGATGGTGATGCAGAGCAGTCTGTCATTCGTTTCCACCATCCAGGATTTCATCCGCCGACATCCTCAGGTGCCACTGAAAGAAATCCGCTTGTTTTGGAACAGGATTGACGGACGTGTTTCCAAGGACATTTATAAGTTATACAATGAAATTTTTGGTAAGATCGGGCTGTCAGTACTTGATACGGTAATGCCAGACATGGAGCGTTACAATAAGGAGGCTACCACAGGCAGTCGGTTCCTTTTCAGAAGTACGTTTTTCCCTCCTTCCGAGACCTTACTGAAAGGAAGTAACCTGGATATGCTGGTTACGGAAATTGAAAGTATTATTCACTTGTGAGCACTTGGATTATGATAAAAAGAGAAGCTTTCAGTGTTAATGCAGAACGATTGAAGGAAATAATGGCAAAAGAAACGTCTGCTGATGGTACTCCAAAAAAATCCCGGATTGAAGAGGATACACAGATCCCGCAGAGACAGGACGTGCCGGAAAAATCGTTGGTTGCCCCGCGAAAGACAGACCGTACGGTTTCCGCTATTGCGGAAAAGGTTGAAAAGTATGAAATGATTTTCCTTAGTCGTAAGGAATCAGTGCATCGCAAGCAGACTTATATCAGTTATGAGACCTATCGCAAACTTGCTCGTATCCTGCCGTTACTGAGTGAACGTATGACGGTTCCAGTTTTTTTGGACAATGTGCTGGACCATCATCTGAAGTTGTATGATGAGGAACTTGGTGAACTGGTTCGTCGTAATACCCAAAATACACTTTAATTATGGAACAGATTTTTATTTACCCGATTTTGGTTTTTACCAGTTATTTGTTATATAAGGTGTTCAATTTGAAAAGCCGTGAAAACAAGTTGAGAAATGAGAAGTCCTGTTTACAGGATACATTAGATACACTTATAAAAGCGGAAGAACATCTTAGTGAAGTGGAAGTGTCCAATGACCTCTCTGAAGACCCCGTTAAGCCGTCTGATGAAGCACCAGACATTGATGCTTATACAAGAACTTTTTTATGTAGAAAAACAGGCGGAGTGAGAAGGCAGACTTATGTGAATTCTCCATATTATGAATACCTGTCCCGTATGCTGCCGGTTATTGCACCCGGTACGTCTATTCCCATGTTCCTGAATAACCTGTTGGAAGAACATTTGCATCGGTATAGTAGCCTACACGACCGGCTATATGTACAGAAGACCAAAGACACTATAAAGGAATTTAATGAATGGATAAGTTGATTTACATGTCGGTACATCTGGTCTGTCTTGTTTATATATTATATAAAGTATGGGGCTGGAAAAGTAAAGTGTATGAGATCTGCATATTACTTTATGAGAAAAAGTCGGAAAAGAATTTTGTGAATGAGAAACCGTTTGATTCTTCAGTACCGATTGATGAAACTGACGTAATTGGACATACCCGCTTTGTTTTTCTGGATGAGAATGTCGGAGAGACAGTATCTCCCTATATGAGCCAGCCTTTGGATATGGAGTCGGATTATATAGGGGGGGGAGGAAGATACACCGGAAGAGGAAGTGGAATGTAGTTTACCTTTGGAGGAAATGAGAATGTTGAAAGAAGAGCAGGAAGAATTGGATGCTATATCTCCTGAAACGGATGTAGTGTCCCAGGCTGTGACGCCGGATGATCTTGACAATGCCGGTGACGTATTGTTCAAGTTGAATGATGCGGATAAGGACGAGGAAAAGTCCCTCCGTGCTGCTATTACTTTGTATACCATCCGAAATACGGACCTGTATGATGTCTTTTCATCGCAGATGGAGAATAAAGAGGTTATTGAAAAACTGTTTGGAAAATATTTGGATGGGAATGGCATTCCTTTCCCGTTGAAAGATAATAAGAGGAAGCAGTCACAGCATAATTGGCGGAATCTTTTTTGACACTTTTTACTTGTATGAATTTAGGGGAGAGCCTGTATACCGAATAAATGTTATGCAGGCTTTATCTTTTTGATAGTTATGGCTAAGAAAGATTTTCTCTCTTCTAATTTGTTAGTTCAATATTTTTATTATATCTTGGCATTTAATTTCAGTTAAGTTTGTTTGATGCATCTTTTTTCTATTTACGTATAGAAATGGAGTGTAATCTGATACTATTTGAGAGGAAAAATTTCAGCTAATTTAAAAAAGTCCTAAATTATAAGGAGGTTTATATGATAAATAAAAGTCATTTATTTTTGCGCAATGAACAAGGAACTTCACTTTATTTTGACCGTACTCGTGGACGTGATGATTCAGAAGAAAACAAAAATGAGATTGAGAAGAACTATCGATATCAAAAAGATAAATTGTATGAATCTTATGTTGAATTTGAAAGAAGCAGGAGCCTTCGTCATGAGCGTAGAAGTAGTAGAATAGCTGGACTTTCTCATTATGATCTTATCTCCATTGATTTCTTAAAGATGGTGGGAGATCAATTGGCCCGTGAAATAGAACGAAAGTATGGACTTGCAGCTGTGAATTTTTCGAATTTCAATCAAACAGTACTTTTTGCTATAACAGAAGAAGAACGTTTTGAGCAAAATTTTAAAAGACAGATAGAGGCATATTATGCTGAACAAGAAAATATTGTACCTGATGAGTGTAAAACTATCACGACTATTCATCAATTTGAATATTTGGATAGTAAAGAAATCAGAAATGGAATGTCATCCAGCTATTATTCAAAGGATATGGTTGTTCAATTAATAGACGACAATCTTCTTATACAAAAAACTTATGCTGATATTAAAAATAGAATGTTTGAATTCCTTTCTTCGAGGCAAATAGAGATAAAGGAATTAACATCCCGTTTATTTCAGATAGATAGCATTGATGAAAAAACTTTGGATGAGTTATTGGATAACTATGACATTATTCAGCAGGTGCAAGGCCTCAGACATTTGTTGATTCGTCCTGATGAATCTGGCAATCCTCAGTTATGTGATGGACTGTGTCTTAGTTTAGTTCCAAATGCACCGACTATTGGAATTATAGATACCGGTATAGAGGCTGTTTCATCCTTACGGCCAATTTTGGCTGATGATGGCATTGATATTGTTTCACCTGCTGCTCCAAATCCTTATCATGTTGAGGTCGATCATGGTACAACTGTTGCCTCTTTGGCTTCGTTTGGTGATGATTTTTTTAATAATCCAAATTCTAATTTAACAGCTGATGCAAAGGTTTTTTCTATAAAAGTTCAGGCAATGGAGGAAGGACAGACTAATCTATCCGGTATTCAAACCGCGATTCGAAAGGCCTATACGGATTATGGTATCCGCATTTTTAATCTTTCGATGACAGCTGGTTGTAAGAATTATAATTCAGATATTTCAGCTTATGCCTATGTACTTGATAAATTGGCTTATGAACTTGATATCTTAGTTTTTATTTCAGCAGGAAATCTTGATAAGCAAGATATTGAACAAATTGAATTAGAAAGAAGGGGACCCAACACCGATGGTTTTATACAGGATTTCTTAAAGTATCCACATCATTTTTATGATCCTTTTATAAAGATAGAGGATTCTCCGGTTCATGTCTGTGAATGTACAAATATAAGTGAGCCGGCCGAGAGCATGAATAATATAACAGTCGGAGCTTTAGCGGATAATTTGAGAGATGGCAATGATTATACCGATTTATCCTTAGGAAAGGAATATCCAGCTTATTATTCAAGAAAATACTATGTTGATTATAATCAACAGATTAATAATACAGGATTTAAAAAGAATCAAAAGAATAGCCATCTTTTTAAACCGGATATCGTAATGCCCGGAGGGGATTTATTGAATAGTAATTCAAAAATGCAAGTGCTTGGTTTGAATAATGGATGTCTTGCATATGTCTTTGGTTCTGGAACAAGCTACGCCGCTCCTTTGGCTGCCAATATAGCAGCCAAGATAGTGCGAATATATCCAGGGTTAAGAATGCAGACAGTAAAAGCTTTGATTATTAATAGTGCAAACAAGTTGGATAATAGATATTTGCTTCCTTTGATTGATACACTTAAAACTAAAGATAATCCAGATTATCCATCTGTTGATAAGAAAGAAAAGACAAAACTTTCCTTAAAGTATAGTTCTGATTTGTTAGGTCATTATTTGTCCGGCTATGGGAAGCCTGATATTAAGAAATGTTTGTATTCTGATGATAAAAGGGTGACTTTCATAGTTGAAGGAATGATACAATTTGATAGTTACAAGGTTATCAATCTAAACATACCGGTTTATTTGTATGATCATCCTAATAAACAAAAAGCATTGATTATTAATGCTACGTTATGTTATCGATTCGATCCTATATTTGGTAACTCGATGTCGTATCTTCCAATTCATATAAGTTTTAATATGGGAAACAGTATGAATCATAATGATGTGAAAGCAAATGCTGAAGAATATTCTAGAATGCGTGCGAAAGATGACAATGATAGAATGGCTATCAAATCTAAAATGTCATCTTGGTCAGATGATTTTTTTCCGGCAAATACCAAGCTGTTTTCTAATGTACAGAAAATGAGGATGAGTCTGGTAGCAGAAAACCTGCGACATATAGATGGACAGATGGCTATTATTTTTAGATGTACTGGTCGTGATACTGCAACACTGTCTTCTCAATTGAATGTTGCTCACCCTTTTTCTTTTGTATTTACTATTGAAGAAGTACCTTCGGAAGAGTTAGCGGAAGAGAGTCTTTATGATGAAATATCCTTGGATAATTCGGTTGAAAGCATAGCAAATCTGGAAACAGAACTTACTTTAAATGCTGAAGGTTGAGGATTCCTCAACCTTCTTTTATTTCATTTGATATTAATTTCTTCCATATTTGCGTTTGGATGATATTATCTGTATGTCCATCCAAAATTGTACGTTTTATTGCATTCAATAAAGTTCGTTTTATTACATAGTACGAAATATTATGGCAATCTTCAATAATAGAATCTTTTAATTCGGAATTATCAAAAGTAAATCGGCCATTGATAGTGCGGTCTATTAAACTTCTTACCTGATCAATCTGGGGAAAATCCAATTTTAGAGATAAGTCAAAACGTCTTATTAAAGCATCATCAATCATTTGTAGTTGATTCGTGGCTGCTATGATAATAGAATTTTGACTCATAAAGTCGAAAAGTTGTAAGATGGTATTTACGACTCTTTTCATTTCACCATGATCCTGGTCATAATCTCTGATCTTACCCAGGCTATCAAACTCGTCCAATAGAATAATAGCCTTTTCGTGGCAGGCTTTTTTAAATATTCTAGTTAGATTTTTACTGGTTTCACCTAATTTGGAAGAAACTACTGCACCTAGATTTACAATAATGAGTGGTTGCTGCAATTCTCCAGCCAAGACATAAGCAGCTAATGTTTTTCCACAACCAGAAGGACCATGCAGGATAATTTTATTGGAGACAGGAATGCTCATGTCATGTAAAGATTCTGCTGCTTTACGTTCTTTAATAAAATATTCAAACTCTTCTTTGACGTCCGGAGTGCAGATTAAATCTTTCATTTTGAAAGATGACATAACAGTTTGCAAAATAATATTGTCAGAATTTGAATCTATATCTTGATTGGTGTAGATTTCCTTCAATTTCCCAATTTCTTCCTTTCTTGTAGAATCCTTGATAATAGATTGGAGTTGGGCTGCAAATTTGGCTCTATTATTTTTTTGGGAGTAGTCCACAAAATCGTATAAGGCTTCACGCAAATGATTTTGGTCATTTGCTAAAGCTAAACGTGCAATTTCTTTTATATAGTCAAACTGACTCATTATACAGTATTTATTTGGCAAAGTAACCATTTTTTTTAGAGTTTCCCAAGGGAATAACAAAGAATTTATATAAAGTGTTTTTAAAAGCTTGATTTTAATTTAGGATACTTTTAAAAATTGCAATGATGAATCGTATCTATATTATAAAATGGTTTTTACTATCATTTTCCGGTGGTTATGAGACATCTGCTGACATTTGCTGCCACCTGATGAAATGTTTGTATCATGGTCTTTTGTCTCTTCCTATATTTGCGTTCGAATTCAAATTTATGTTTCACCTTAAACGATTCTACAATGAGAAAGAGAATCCTTTTTTCAGTGCTTTTCGCGTTTTTCGCGGCCGGCTCCTTTGCGCAGGGGCAGGGGCTTGCTGGCATCAACGAAGCCACAAGCATGCTGACCTCGTATTTCGATCCGGCAACCAAACTGTGCTATGCCATCGGTGCGGTGCTTGGGCTGGTCGGGGGTATCAAGACCTACAGCAAGTTTTCAAGCGGCGATCCCGACACCAGCAAGACGGCAGCCAGCTGGTTTTTCGCCTGTATATTTTTGATTGTGGCCGCCACTATCCTGCGTTCCTTCTTCCTCTAGAGGCTATGGAATACGAGATAAATAAAGGCGCGGGTAATCCTTTGGAGTTCAAGGGCCTGAAATCACAGTACCTTTTTATTTTTGTGGGCGGGCTTGTCGCGGTGCTGCTTGTGGTGGTCATCCTTTATATAGCCGGTGTGAACCAGTGGATATGCATTCCTTTCGGACTCCTGTCCGGTTCGCTGTTGGTCTGGCTGACCTTCCGCCTGAATGCCCGGTATGGTGAACACGGCCTTATGAAGCTGCTGTCGGGGAAACGCCATCCTCGTTATCTGATCCACCGCAGGAGATTATTCCGATTACTGACCAAAAGAAGAAAGAAATGAGAAATGTATTGAAAGCTGAAACGCTTGAACGTAAGTTCCCCCTGCTGTCTGTGGAAAACGGCTGCATTGTCAGCAAGGACGCCGACCTGACCGTGGCCTTTGAGGTGGAACTTCCCGAACTGTTTACTATGACTGCGGCCGAATACGAGGCTGTCCACTCGTCCTGGGTAAAGGCTGTCAAAGTACTGCCGGATTTTTCGGTTGTCTGCAAGCAGGACTGGTTCACGAAGGAGATCTACCGTCCTGATTTCCGGGACGGTGAACAGAGTTTCCTGTCGAAAAGCTATGAGCGTCATTTCAACGAGCGCCCGTACCTGAACCACAAATGCTACCTGTATCTGACGAAGACCACGCGTGAGCGCAGCCGGCAGAGGAGTGACTTTAACAGCCTCTGCCGCGGTTCCCTTCTGCCCAAGGAGATGGTTGACAAGGACACGGCGCTCCGGTTTCTGGAAGCTGTGGAACAGTTCGAGCGTATCATGAACGATTCCGGTTATGTCAGCCTGCGCAGGCTGGAGGCGGACGAGATTACCGGCACTGAGGGACGTCCCGGACTGGTGGAGAAATATTTCTCCCTGTCGCTGGAGGATGAAACCGCCGTGCTTCAGGACATCTGTCTTAATCCCGGCGGCATGCGTGTGGGTGACAAGCGGCTGTGTGTGCATATCCTATCTGATACGGAGGACCTTCCCGGTAGGGTGTCCACCGATATGCGTTATGAGCGTATGTCCACCGACCGCAGTGACTGCCGCCTCTCGTTCGCCGCTCCCGTCGGCCTGTTGCTTCCCTGTAACCATATCTATTCGCAGTATGTGTTTATAGACGATGCGCAGGAGATTCTCCGTACGATGGAAAAAACTTCCCGCAACATGCTCTCCCTCTCGAAGTACAGCCGGAGCAATGCGGTAAACCGGGAGTGGACGGAGATGTATCTGGATGAAGCCCATACGAAGGGCGTATTGCCCGTCCGCTGCCACTGCAACGTGATGGCGTGGGCAGAAGACAGGGAGGAACTCAGACGTGTGAAGAATGATACCGGCAGCCAGCTTGCCATGATGGAATGCACGCCGAGACACAATACGGTGGATGCCCCGGTGCTCTACTGGGCTGGCATTCCCGGCAATGCGGGCGATTTTCCTGCAGAGGAGTCGTTCTACACTTTTCTGGAACAGGCCGTCTGTCTCTTTACGGCTGAAACCAATTACCGGAGTTCTCCCAGCCCGTTCGGCATCCGTATGGCTGACCGCCGGAACGGCATCCCCCTGCATGTTGATATCAGCGACCTGCCGATGAAACGCGGTATCATCACGAACCGCAACAAGTTCGTTCTCGGTCCCAGCGGTAGCGGCAAATCCTTTTTTACCAACCACCTGGTCAGACAATATTATGAACAGGGCACGCATATCCTGCTGGTGGATACGGGCAACAGCTACCAGGGACTGTGCCGTATGATCCATGACCGTACGCACGGTGAGGACGGTATCTATATAACGTATGAGGAGGATAATCCGATAGCTTTTAATCCTTTTTATACGGATTCCGGACAGTTTGACGTTGAAAAACGTGAGAGTATCAAGACGCTGATCCTGACTTTGTGGAAACGGGAGGACGAAGCCCCGAAACGTTCGGAGGAGGTGGCCCTGTCGGGTGCGGTGAATGCCTATATCCGCCGGATTACGGATGACAGGGCGGCCAGGCCGGATTTTAACGGCTTCTATGAGTTTGTCCGTGATGACTACCGCCGTATGATCGAGCAAAAGAAGGTGCGTGAAAAGGACTTCGATATTGACGGCTTTCTGAATGTGCTGGAACCGTTTTACAGGGGCGGGGACTATGACTTCCTGCTGAACTCCGACAAGGAACTGGACCTGACGAACAAACGGTTCATAGTCTTTGAACTGGACAACATCTCCTCCAACAAGGTCCTGCTTCCGGTGGTTACGCTTATTATCATGGAAACCTTTATATCCAAGATGAGAAAGCTCAGGGGAATCCGCAAGATGATATTGATTGAGGAATGTTGGAAAGCCCTGATGTCCGCCAACATGAGTGAATACATCAAGTATCTCTTTAAAACCGTCAGAAAGTATTTCGGTGAGGCCGTGGTAGTGACGCAGGAGGTGGACGACATCATCTCCTCGGATATTGTCAAGGAGGCGATCATCAACAACTCGGACTGCAAGATACTGCTTGACCAGCGTAAATATATGAACAAGTTCGAACATATCCAGAAACTTCTGGGACTGACGGAGAAGGAGAGGGGGCAGATCCTTTCCATCAACCGTGCGAACCGTCCCGGACCTTTCTACCGTGAAGTCTGGATCGGGCTGGGCGGAACACACTCCGCCGTTTATGCGACGGAGGTCAGCGCGGAGGAGTATGCGGTGCGCCCGTAAAGGGAATTTGACGAATGTCGCTTTGGCAAGCGACTGGGCAAGTGTTTAAAATGCCCATTAACAACCGCTAACCGGAGGGGAAAACCCCACAAGGGAACATAGCACGTTGGTAAAGCCATAAGTCAGCCAACTGTCAGGCTGCGACCGAATGGCAAGTTAAAATGATAGATATGAGGATAAAGCCTGCATTGGTTGAACGATAGTCCGAGCAGTCGTATCCTTGGGCAATGACGGAAGACAGTTGAATAATTCTTCGGAATTATACCGTTATGTTGCGGTACTACACTGATGACACGTAGCAGGAGTAGCATAAACTTACCGCAAGGCAACTACCATAAGTAGTAAAGGACGAAAGTCGTATCCGACAATCTATCGAGCCAAATAGTCGTCAAATTTCTAAACGGGGATTGCCTAAACCGGAAAGCCAGTTGTAGGGCTATGGGGTCTGCCCCTGAATATCCGGCATGGCAACGGAGCTTCCATAGTAGTCTGAGCAGGGTAACGCCCTGTACATGGCGAAGGGGAGCAGCTAATTAAGTTTAACAATTTAAAGGAAGATGTGAGAGACATGAGAAATCCAGAAAATGGGTTGAACAGTCTGAGTAAACACAGCGGTAACTTGAACTATAAGTTTGAGCGGCTGTATAGAGTGCTGTTTAACGAGGAAATGTTTTATGTAGCCTATCAGAATATTTACAGCAAGACAGGCAACATGACGGCAGGAGCCGATGGTAAAACCATTGACGGAATGAGCATTGACCGAGTTGAACAACTGATTGGCAGTCTTAAAAATGAGACTTATCAGCCTAATCCGTCCAAAAGGACGTACATACCTAAGAAAAACGGGAAAAAACGTCCGCTTGGCATACCCTCTTTTGATGATAAGCTGGTACAGGAGGTAGTCAGAATGATACTTGAAGCAATCTATGAAGGTAGTTTTGAACATACTTCACATGGGTTTCGTCCCAAACGAAGTTGTCATACTGCTCTTATAAATATACAAAAGACATTCACTGCCGTGAAATGGTTTATTGAAGGCGATATTAAAGGATTCTTCGACAATATCAATCATGACGTACTGATTAATATTCTTCGGGAACGTATCGCCGACGAGAGATTTTTGCGGCTTATCAGAAAATTCCTGAATGCCGGATATGTTGAAGACTGGGTATTTCATAGAACGTACAGTGGAACTCCGCAAGGCGGGATTATCAGCCCAATACTGGCTAACATCTACCTTGACAAGTTCGACAAGTACATCAAGGAATACATCAATCGGTTCAATAAAGGGGTAACAAGAAAAGGCGACGCTCGATACAAGCTCTACGAACAGCGAAGATACCGACTGGCAAAGAAACTAAAGAATGAGAAAGATGTAAAGGTAAGGAAACAGATGACCGCCGAAATTAAGCGGCTACGAGAAGAACGGAACAACTATCCGGCACGTAATGAAATGGACAGCAGTATCAAACGGTTAAAATACGTGAGATACGCAGATGACTTTCTGATTGGAATTACCGGTAATCTTGAAGACTGCAAAACAGTAAAAGAGGATATTAAGAATTATTTGAATGAAGCTCTTAAACTGGAACTGTCAGACGAAAAGACACTGATAACCAATGCGCAGAAACCAGCGAAATTTCTCGGATATGACGTATTTATACGTAGGTGTAACGATTTACGTAAGGATAAGTACGGTAAAACGGTTCGTGCATTCGGACACAAGCCTGTATTGTACCTGAATTTTGAAACGATGCGGAAGAAACTCTTTGATTATAAAGCCGCAAGAATCGCGGTCGTCAATGGCAAAGAGGTTTGGAAATCCATCGTCAGAACGTACATGCTGAACTTGGATGACTTGGAAATGGTCAGTCAGTTCAATGCCGAAATCCGAGGGTTCTATAATTACTACTCAATAGCCAATAACAGCTATGTCATCAATTCTTTCTATCACATTATGTCATACAGCATGTATAAGGTATTTGCGAACAAATACAAATCATCTGTAAAGAAAATACTTCTGAAATATAAAAAGAACAAGGTTTTCCAAGTGGCATATGAAAATAGTAAGGGTAAGACACTTTACCAATCATTTTATCATGATGGTTTCAAACGCAAAAAGGTTGCAGGGAATATTTACTGTGACACTATTCCACGGACAGTTTCCATAACAGGTGGACGTAACAGCCTTATGGAAAGGCTGAAGCTCCAAGTCTGCGAATTATGCGGTGCTACCGATAAACTCGAAATGCATCACGTTCGCAAACTTAAAGACCTGAAAGGTAAATCCGACTGGGAAAAGAAAATGATAGCTCGAAGACGAAAAACTTTGGCTGTCTGCTCAAAGTGTCATGCAAAAATAGACCCCGACCGAAGAATCAGACTGAATTAATTAGTGGAGAGCCGGATACAGGGAGACTTGTAAGTCCGGTTCGGAGGCGAGTACTCGGAAACCTACCATAGAAATATGACAAGGCGCTGGGTGCTTAGCCTACGTGTACACGACCGAGGAATCCGAGAAGCTGGAACTCCATGAACTGACGCGGGAACTGGGCGGCAATCTGGAGCTTGCCGTCCGGCGGCTGGCTGAGAGGAAAAGAGAGGAACAAAAACAAGTATCAACCCCTAAATGAACGAAGTTATGAGAAACAGACAATTGGTGAGGCTGGCGGTATGCCTGGTCGGCATGGCAGCCATGGTATTGCAAAGTTGTATGGAAGCGAACGGAACGGATTGTGACAGACTCTGCGGTTCGTGGAGCAGCGTGGAGGGTAAACCTGACGTGCTGGTCTACAAGGAAGGCGGAGCCTATAAGGTGACGGTCTTTTCCCGCAGCGGAAAGACACGTGTCCTGAAACCGCGGACCTACCTGTTGGTCGAGGAGAACGGTAACCTTTTCATCAACACCGGATACCGCATTGACGTGTCCTATAATGAAGCGACCGACGTGCTGACTTTTTCCCCCCACGGTGATTATGTACGTAATGAAAACAGACGATGAGAACGGGAGGCATATGGAAAAAGGCAAGCCTTGTTTGTACGGTGTTTCTGCTGGCAACCGTACAGTCAAGTGCTCAGTGGGTGGTTACCGATCCCGGAAACCTGGCCCAGGGTATCATCAACATGTCGGACAATATTGCGCATACCTCCAAGACGGCCACGAACACCGCGCAGAGCTTTTCCGAAACGGTCAAGATCTATGAGCAGTCAAAAAAATACTATGACGCCCTTAAATCCGTGAACAACCTGGTGAGGGACGCCCGCAAGGTGCGTGAAATCATCCTGATGGTGGGTGACGTGTCGGATATCTATGTCACCGGCTTCGGCAGGATGATGAAGGATGAGAATTTCTCGGCAAGGGAACTGGACGCCATCGCTTCCGGCTATACGAAACTTCTGGAGGAGAGCAACGGCGTATTGCAGGATCTGAAGCAGGTAATCGATGTCAGCACCCTCTCCATGACGGACAAGGACCGCATGGACGTGGTGGATGAGTGTTACCGTGACATGCGCCGTTACCGGAACCTTGTCAGTTATTATACGAACAGGAATATCGCCGTGAGCTACCTGCGTGCCAGGAAGAGGAACGACATGGACCGCGTAATGAGGCTCTATGGTGATGAAACCTCCAGATATTGGTAGCCTATGGTGTTGTTGTCGATAGATTTTGCCAGCCTCCATACGATACTGGAGAGTCTGTACAATGAGATGATGCCTCTTTGCGAGGACATGCTGGGTGTGGCGAAGGGCGTTGCAGGACTGGGTGCCCTGTTTTATGTCGCCCTCCGCGTCTGGCAGTCGATGGCCCGTGCCGAGCCGGTGGACGTCTATCCGCTGCTTCGCCCTTTTGCGCTGGGTATCTGTATCCTGCTGTTTCCGACACTGGTGCTGGGAACGATGAACAGTATTTTAAGTCCCATTGTGCAGGGGACCCACAGGATGCTGGAAGGGCAGACACTGGACATGCAGCAATACAGGGCGCAGAAAGACCGGCTGGAGAGGGAGGCCATGATGCGCAATCCCGAAACCGCCTATCTGGTCAGCGACGAGGAGTTTGACCGCCAGCTGGACGAGCTCGGCTGGTCTCCGGGAGACGCCGCCACCCGTTTGGGAATGTATATGGAAGTGGGCATGTATAATCTGGAGAAGAGTATCCGTGACGCTTTCCGCAGCCTGCTGGAATTGCTCTTTGCAGCCGCTTCGTTGCTGATAGATACGGTACGGACCTTTTTTCTGGTGGTACTTTCCGTGCTGGGTCCGATAGCCTTCTCCATTTCGGTGTGGGACGGCTTGCAGTCCACGCTCGGGCAGTGGTTCACAAGATATATATCGGTCTACCTGTGGCTTCCTGTCAGCGACCTGTTCAGTTGCATGCTTGCCAAGATACAGGTGCTCATGCTTCAGAACGATATTGCCGAACTGCAGGGAAATCCCGATTATTCACTGGACAATTCGAACTGCGTGTACATCATTTTCATGTTGATCGGGATTGTCGGTTATTTTACCGTTCCGACCGTTTCCGGCTGGATTGTCCAGGCGGGAGGTGGCGGCAACTATTCCCGCAATCTGAACCGTACGGCGACTAAAGCCGGTGGTTTCACTGCCGGTGCCGGCGGTGCGGCACTGGGTAATATCGGAGGGCGTATACGTGGAAAATAAACAATCAAAAACGATTCACAGATGGAATTCAAGTCATTGACCAATATTGAAAGCAGCTTCAGGCGTATCCGCCTGATGCTGGCAGCCTTTGTATGCTGCTGCACGCTCATTACCGGCTATTCGTTGTGGAGTTCCTACAGTTTTGCCGAGAAGCAGCGTGAAAAGATCTATGTGCTGGACGGCGGCAAGTCGCTGATGCTTGCGCTCTCGCAGGATCTTTCCCAGAACCGTCCGGCGGAAGCCAGGGAGCATGTGAGGCGCTTCCATGAACTCTTCTTCAGCCTTTCACCGCAGAAGGACGCCATCGAGCACAATATCCACCGGGCTCTGCTGCTGGCTGACAAGAGTGCCTACCATTATTATGTGGACCTTGCCGAGAAAGGGTATTACAACCGTCTGATTTCGGGTAACATCAACCAGGTTGTCCAGGTGGACAGCGTGTCTTGCGACTTCAACAGTTATCCCTATAAGGCGAGGACGTATGCCCGGCAGATGATCATCCGTGAGAGCAACGTGACGGAGCGCAGCCTGGTGACGGAGTGCCGGCTTCAGAATGCTGTCAGGTCGGATGACAATCCGAACGGGTTCATTATCGAGCATTTTACCATTATGGAAAACAAGGATTTAAGGAGTGCCGACCGATGAGAAGAAGAAAATACCCGTGGAAACAGGCGGATATCCTGATACACCGATACTGCCGCAGACTGACGACAGGGCAGCGGTTGGCTGTCATCGCCGTTGCATTTGCCCTGTTTATGGCAGGCTGCCTGTATATGATCCTCTCTTCCCTTTCCGGTTTCGGAGAACCGGGCGGGGGACTGAAAATTGAGCATATCCGTCCTTTGGATATAAAGCCGGAGAAAGATACAACCATTCACTTTAAAGACTATTATGATTATGGACATTCAGAAAATCAGGACACTGTTAGGCTTGTCTGCTGACAGACCTTTGAGTCCGGAGGAAAAACGCAGGCGTATCAGATATATTGTCTATCCCGCCATGTGCCTGCTCTTTGCAGGTTCGTTATGGCTGATTTATTCGCCGTCTGAGAAGGAGAGGGCGGCGGAGGAGAAAGAGAAGGGATTCAATACGGATATTCCCTCCCCCGGACAGCAAAGGATGGACGGCAACAAGGTGGACGCTTATGAGCGTGAAGAATTGGAGAAAAAGGATAAGTACCGTAAAAATGCATTTCAGGAGATGGCCTCGCTGTTCGGCAGTTCCGGTAAGGATACGGTGCACCTGCCTGAAGGCATGGCGGAATTACCGGTGGAAGAGGCGGATAACCCCTCTATAGGTTCCCATAATACTGTCCGTTCTTCTGCCGGTGCCTACCGTAACATGAACCGTACGCTGGATAATTTTTATACCCGTGCGGAGAACTCCGAAAGGAATGAACTGCTTCGGCGTATCGAAGAGCTGGAGCATGAACGGCAGAATGAAAAGCCGTCGCAGGAGACTACGATGGAAGAGAAAATGGCGCTGATGGAGAAATCCTATGAACTGGCTGCCCGCTACAACGGGAAACAGGCGACGACGACTTCTCCGGCAATGGATAAAAGGCAACGGACGGCTGTCAAACCGGTAAAACAGGTCCGGCATCAGGTGGTGTCTTCCCTGTCACAACCCGCGAGTAACGGGGAATCAGGGAACGGATTTGCAGGGGAAAGGAATGTAGGGTTCAATACTCCTGTGGGGAAAGTGCTGACTTCTGACAGGAATACCATTCCTGCTTGCGTACACGGTACACAGACTGTTTCGGACGGTCAGGCGCTGCGTATCCGCCTGCTGGAACCGATGGTGGTCGATGACCGGTTTATTCCTAAGGGGACGATCCTGACCGGCGGAGTCCGTATGGAAGGTGAACGGCTTGATATCCTTGTTCAGGCGGTTGAATATAAAGGTACGGTTATTCCTGTAGAACTGGAGGTTTACGATGCGGACGGCCAGCGGGGAATACCGGTCCCCAACTCGATGGAGTATGATGCGGCACGTGAGATAGCGGCAAATATGGGAACCTCCATGAACGGCAGTATTAATATCTCTACGGATGCCGGGGCGCAGATCGCTTCGGACCTGGGAAAAGGAGTGATACAGGGCGTGTCGGGATATGTCGCTAAAAAGATGCGGACGGTGAAGGTCACTCTGAAAGCAGGGCACAGGCTGTTGCTTCATTCTCCCGAACAGTGAGATACAAAAGCAGTAAAAGAAAATCAATCATTAACCAACCAATCAAGATGCAATCGGATATGAAAAAGATTCTGATGATGTTTTTTGCCCTGATGACGGGTGTGACGGCTGCCAGTGCGCAGTTGAGTAGCGGGGATTTTTTTGAGGGGCTGAGCCGCAAGATCGGCTTTAGCCGGATGATAGCCCCGCACGGGCTGGAAATCACTTATGATAAAACGGTACATGTCATATTTCCTTCCCCGATCAAGTATGTGGACCTGGGGTCCACCAATCTGATAGCCGGAAAGGCGGATGCGGCGGAGAACGTGATCCGTGTGAAAGCTGCTAAAAAGCATTTCCGGGATGAGACGAACATGAGCGTGATCACTGAAGATGGAAATTTTTACACGTTCAATGTCAGGTATGCGGATGAACCGCTCCTGCTGAACGTGGAGATGTGCGATTTCATCCATGACGGTGAAACGGTGAACCGTCCGAACAATGCCATGGAAATCTATTTGCAGGAACTGGGCAATGAGTCCCCGCGTCTGGTACGCCTGATTATGAAGTCCGTGCACAGGCAGGACAAAAGACGGGTCAGACATATCGGCTGTAAACGTTTCGGGGTCCAGTTCCTGCTTAGGGGGCTTTATACCCATAATGACCTGCTGTACTTTCATATACAGCTAAGGAATGAGACGAATGTCCCGTTTGATGTGGATTTCGTGACCTTCAAGATTGTCGACAAAAAGATCGTGAAACGTACCGCCATGCAGGAACAGGTGATCTATCCTTTGCGTGCCTGCAACTATGTGACCCGTGTGGATGGAAAGGCCTCGGAACGTACGGTGTTCGCGTTACCCAAATTTACGATACCGGAGGACAAGAAACTGGTGGTGGAGATGTATGAGAAACAGGGAGGACGCCACCAGATGTTTGAGGTGGATAATGAGGACCTTGTGCGTGCTGAACCCGTCAACGAATTGAAGGTACGATGAGAATGACCGGAAAATTTGTGTTGTTGTTTGCGGCTATGCTTGCCCTGTTTTTGGGGCAGGCGCAGGCCCAACGCTGGCTGCCGGGTATGAAAGGTGTGCAGCTAATGGCGGATATGGTTGACGGTTTTTATTGCGGGAAGGAACGTAATGATACGGGATTCGCTTTCGGACTTGCCGTTTCTACCTATGCCAAGGGAGGAAACAAATGGGTATCGGGTATTGAAATCATGCGGCGGTATTATCCCTACCGTAATACACGTATCCCTTTGGAGCAGTATACTGCGGAAGGCGGCTACTATTACAATTTCTTTTCCGACCCGGGGAAAAATGTATTTCTGAATATTGGTGCTTCGGGATTGATGGGGTATGAAACTGTAAACGGTGGAAAGGGACTGCTCTTTGACGGTGCCGCCCTGAAAAAACACGAATCGTTCATTTATGGCGGTGCAGTGACACTGGAAGCGGAAACTTATCTTTCAGACAAGGTCGTCCTGTTACTGCGTCTTCGTGAACGTGTTCTTTGGAGGAGTGCCGCAAAGCACTTCCATACCCAATATGGCTTGGGCATCAAATATATTTTATAATGACTAAATTCATACGAAAAATGAAAAAGATACTTGATCAGATAATGATATTGTGCTGTATGGCAGCCTCCTTGTTTTGTTTTGGCTCTTGTAGTGATGACCTGGATATTCAGCAGGAATATCCGTTCACGGTAGAGGCGATGCCCGTAGCGGACAAGATAGCCGGCGGTCAGACGGTGGAAATCCGTCTGGAAATTACCGAGGAGGGCAATTTTTCCGGAACGCTTTATACTCTCCGTTATTTCCAGCCTGACGGGAACGGATTGTTGAAGCTGGAAGACGGTACGCTTCTGAAACCCAATGACCGCTATTTATTGAGTGAGAAGAAGTTCCGGTTGTATTACACTTCAAGGAGTACGAATGAGGCACAAACGATTGATTTGTACTTTGAAAATAACTGGCAGGATGTCCGGCAGCTGAGTTTCAGTTTCAATAACAGGAATGACGGGGTGGAGAAAACGGAAGGAGGAGCCCGTGCCCAGTAAATTGAGCAGGATGTTCTTGAACTGCAGTGACGAGAAATACACTCCGGGATACGGAGTGGCTCCCATCATCAAGTATCTGCCTGAAGGGAAGATCATATGGTGCCCTTTTGACACGTGCCACAGCGAGTTCGTGCTTCATCTGCAGGAAGCCGGATTTCAGGTAAAATACTCGCATATAAATACCGGACAGGATTTTTTTGCTTACGAGCCGGATTGTTGGGATATTATTGTATCTAATCCGCCTTTCAGCAGAAAAATGGACGTTTTTGAACGCTGCCTGCAACTGGACAAGCCGTTCGCCCTGCTGATGTCCAATTTTTGGCTGAACAGTGTCGGTCCGTGCCGGCTGTTTAAGGACAGGGAGCTTCAATTGCTGATGTTTGACAAACGCATCCAGTATGACAAAGGGGGAGGTGTCCCATTTGGCAGCAGCTATTATTGTCACCGTCTTTTGCCTAAACAAATCGTGTTTGAGGAACTGGCGGTCTGTCGGAATGATTACAGCCGTATGCATCGGGATGTGGATAACTTGAATCGGAATATTGCGGAAGAAGACGCCGGACTTTCCTTCGGCGTTGTTTGAAAGCACAAACGGAAAAATGGATTATGGGAAAAAACTTTTTTATTGTTCTTTCGATTTCCGCCTTTTCCGCCCGTGCCGGAAATCCGCCTTCCATGATTGACAAGGTGGAAGAGGGAGTTTGAACTTTTCTATATACCTTAGATTACATGCTACCGGAGCCGCGAACAGTACGCCATATTGCTCGCGGCTCTTTTATTATAGGGTTCTGCCCAGCAGTACTGACAGACGGTAGATATATTTGTTGTATTTTTTGAGACACTCCATATCCAGTGTTCCGTTATGGTAGGGACTGGATTTGTCCGTGTAGAAGAATATGTCCACTTTACTGCTGTATCTTTGAATATCCACCCCTTCAACCGGTATTTCTTCCGGGTTGTCATATTCTTCCAGCGGTAATTCCTCAATTGAGTTCCATTTGTCCATTCCAAGCAGGTTCAGTTTCCGGTTGAACAGGACGAAACCTTTCCTGGAGTAATCAATTCTTATACCGTATGGACGGTCCAGATAGAAACTTTCAACGGCCTTTTGTGCATACAGGCTCGAATTATTATTTTCCATTTTGAGTATTGATATAAGTTTTCTCTTTCAATAAATGTCTGTAAAAGGGAAGCAAAGATACAAAAAATAGTTTCTGTATAAATCTATAGACGGATGAATTCTTTTTTTAACTTTGTAACAGAATTAAACTGTGGGGTATGCCACAATAAAAACGATATAAGTAGTATGGCACGTGCTGGATTTATTGATCACCGGAGGGCGAAAGTTGAAGCTAAAAATGGCGATACTTGTATCATCGGCTTTACGGGGGATTTGAACAGCCTGGTTAATGAACGTTTTGACAATGTATTGTCTGAATCTCAGGAAGAGGTATTTAACACACATTACGGTGTCCATATGGACACCGTGTGGGAATTTAACAGATACCTTGTAAAAAACAACTATAGCCATATTATCCGTTTCCAGTTGGGCCGGGAGCAGGAACGAATGCGGACCGGGGTACGTATCGGGCAATTATATAAAGGGAAGAAAATGGATACCAAGACATTGACTACCAGATCCGGTATTGATGTGGTCAATCAGTATTGTATTGAACAGGGACGGTATTCGGCGAGTTTTGATATATTGGCTAAGGTTGCCACTACACTTGACTGTAAGATTGATTTTGTTACTAATAAATAAGTTTTATGTGTACTGTCAGATATCATTTTGCCTATGACGAGCACGATTCCATCATAGATACTGATAATGTATCTTCCGAGTACAGAAAGGAACATGATTTTCATTGTATCTCGTGCGGTGCGTTAATGATGGCCAGGTTAGGTAATGAGAAAGCACATTATTTTGCCCATAAAGGTGGTGAATCATGCGGTTCGGAGACTTATCTTCATAAACTGGCAAAATTGATGTTGAAGAGAAAATTTGATAATTCGCAATCTTTTGTAATCGAATATACTTTGCGGATCAAATGCTCCCGTAACCAGTCATGCCCGTTCTATCGAAAAGAAAGATGTCATGATATAATAATGGGAAAATATGATTTGAAGGAGTATTATGATACCTGTATGGAAGAACAACAGGTGGGTAACTACCGTGCTGATTTGCTCTTGACAAAGAGTACCCGAAAAGACAGGGCTCCAGTTTCTATTGAGACTCACAGGTGTGCGGAAGCTAAAAGGAGTTCTGCCCTTAAAATAATAGAAATTCACATCCGGTCGGATAATGACATCAGGCGATTGATGGATTGTCCTGTCAGTGAAAATGAACAGGAAATAGTATTCTATGGATTTAAACGGGATTCTGTAAAAAGTGTTCTTTTAGATAAACGGCAACTGTTTCGCTTCCTGCTCTTTCGGAGTGGGAAAGCCTATGTCTCCAATTATGAGGATATGCCTGTATGCAATGAGGGGAGAAGAAACCGTAGTGCAATTCTCGAACTGAATATTGACGGGGATTATTGTAATTACGTCGGTGAACCGCCAATATATGATTATGGATTGATTAGGGCGCTGCAGGAAGGTTTTGATATTAAAAATTGTCGCTTGTGCAAATTTCGCCGTTCTGGTTATGAGACAAGCATGAATCCGAATTTCTGTTGCTTGAGTAAAAAGTATGGTACCCCCAGACATCCGGAAGCTACCGAAGCAGGGCAGTGCAAATATTTTGTTTTGGATAACGATAAGATTACCAAACTAATCCCATCCATGCCACCGATGGAAAAACTATAACTTTGCCATGATAGTAGAAACAATGAGCTATGAAGAGATAGCAAGGGAATATGATAAGATTCATGATTCCATTTTCTCCCGTTCCAAGGAACGGATAGACTGCCAGGGTATGCGGCGGTATCTTCTTAAACATAAGAATGAAGAGAATGTATGGTTTAAGCAGTTGGATTATAAGGTAGACCATAACACTACGTTTTGTGTTCTTCCTTTTACACCCGGTTGGAACGCATTCCAGCGATATGGCTGTCATCCTTATGTAAAAGTCTATTTGATTTATCTGACTAGCAAGGGGTATATGTTACTTGTTCGTGGTGGTGAGAAGGATGACGAATATGCATTCTTCACCTCGCACCTGTTTGACCGCTATCGGGAACGTGAATTGCGGGATCTTTCAATGGACAAGAGGGAGGTTATCAAGGAGTTTTTTAAACATAATGGAGATGTTTGCAGTGTTCCTTTTCCTATTGAAAAATATCCCGACAATCAATTGGGTATTACTGGTAAAGGAGTGATTTTTATCCAAAAGATAACAGACAAAATCTGGCTTAATAAAACTTATATACGTAGAGACCAATTGCAGGAAGGACAGTTTGAAGCTGCCATGTGTACTGAGGAGGGAATGGCATATGCGCTGGAACAAAGAAAGCGGATACAGGAACTCTTATTAAAGTATCCGTATCAGCACATGCATATTAATTATTTTTGAGTAGTCCGGCAATTTGTCCATTGTGAATGATTCTGTTTTACAGTTGCTTGCCGGACAATGGAAGG
>ERZ812616.1052-NODE-1052-length-33069-cov-3.366390_pt1 | contig 33069 bp, 25 predicted proteins | sample MGYA00376249_ERZ812616 | MGnify/ENA primary metagenome ERZ812616 (study PRJEB26924, sample SAMEA4378265) | human gut metagenome | biome: human gut; feature: human-associated habitat; material: faeces | place: China | collected 2013 ...
CCATAGAACCGGGTTTCGGTTCCATCCATGGGAATGTGGCAACTGTCAGTGTCGTTTCCGTCTGACCGAATCCTTCCATCAATTTGATGCCTGTCAGTTTATAGAATGCTTCAAATACGGCCGGGTTCAGTGCTTCACCGGCAATTGTGCAATATTGCAGGGATGACAGATCGTACTTCGTCATGTCTTCGCGGATCAGAAAGCGGAAGATCGTAGGAGGTGCACACAAAGAGGTGATCTTGTAATCCTGGATCATCTGCAACATATCGGCAGGAGTGAATTTCTCATGATCGTAAACGAATACGGTCGCTCCGGCAATCCATTGTCCGTATAGTTTTCCCCAAACAGCTTTTCCCCAACCGGTATCGGCGATAGTCAGATGGAGGCTGTCACGATGCAGGTTGTGCCAGAAACTACCGGTTACGATATGTCCCAGCGGATAAGTGAAATCGTGTGCTACCATTTTCGGATTACCTGTCGTTCCGGATGTAAAATACATCAATGAAATATCATCATTACTGTTCGGATGAGACGGGCGAACGAATGGCGCAGCATTCTCGATCCCTTTATGGAAATCTTCGAAACCTTCCGGTATTTCCGGACCTACGGAAACTAATTTCTCAATAGTCGGAGATTCCGGCAGTGCATCGATAATATGTTTGGTGATAATATCTTCGCCGGCACAAACGATCATTTTTATATCGGCTGCGTTATTGCGATAGACAATATCTTTTTTTGTTAACAAGTGAGTGGCCGGGATAACGACTGCCCCTAACTTGTGTAGTGCGATGATCGAAAACCAAAATTCGTAACGGCGTTTCAAGATCAGCATGACCATATCGCCATGTCCGATGCCTAAAGATTGAAAATAAGCAGCCGTCTGATCTGTATATTTTTTCAGGTCAGCGAAAGTGAAATCAATATGTTCGCCGTGGTCATTTGTCCAGCACAAAGCTTTTTTGTCAGGCTCTTCTGCGGCCCATGCATCTACAACGTCATATCCGAAATTGAAGTTTTCGGGTACTTTTATTTTGAAGTTATTTATAAAATCTTCCTGCGACGAAAAGCTCGTCTGATCTAAGAATCTTTCTAACATGACTTTTTGTATTTATAAAATGATAGCCAGGAAACTGACCTTTTCTCCGTCCAACGCTTTCATACCATGAGGCAGTTCGGAATTAAAATAGATACTGTCTCCTTCTTCCAAAATCAAATCTTTGTTATTAATCTGCAGGAGCATGCGGCCCTTTAATACCAGATTATATTCTTGGCCGGGATGCGAATTCAGATAGATAGGCTCATTTTCCGGTTTCGGATGAACGGTAACCATGAACGGATCGGCTTTACGTCCGGCAAATCCGGCGGCCAGCGATTGGTATTTGTAGGCCTTGGTACGTTCAACAGCGATACCTTTTCCTTTGCGGGTAATAAAATAAGAACTCATTTTAGGTTCGTCACCAAACATCAAGGTAGTAAGTTCCACCCCGTATGCCTGTGAAATCTGATGTAAAAGGCTGACTGAAATATCGACTGTACCGCTTTCCAGTTCCAGGTATTGTTCTGTGGTCAGGTTACAGACCTTGGCGATCTCTTCAGGAGTAATCTCCAGTGCGTCCCGCAATCCGGCCAGACGCTCAGCTATCTGTTTTATCTGTTCGTTCATCTCCGTAGATTATTAATATATTTATGTTGCCCCAAAGTTATAAATAAAAAGCAAAATGACTACGGAAATATGGGATAGAATGATATTTAGATATTTTCTTTGTAAATAAAGATGTTAAATATTATATTTGTTTTAGTATAGGGCTTGAATTTGTTATCGCCGAATCTAAATCTAATATAAATATGTAGTGTTTATCATAAGCTATACTGAGTTGGCCCTTAAAATTTTCAGATTAACATAATGAGCGTATGAATGAAAAGATAGAATTTCGTTTTTGGGGAATTGAAGTCTCAGATAACTATTTTTGTATACTAATATTGAACTGGAATATACCACAAAATGTAGTAGTTAAGCCTTCTGGCAAGGCAGAATATGTAGAAATATATAATAAGATTCATCGATATGTGGTGACAGAAAAGCATTTTCTGGATAAAGATATAAATATAGATATCATTGTTCGTCAATGTAATGTTAAGAAGAAGTCATTGAATAAAATTCTTCGGCTAAAAGATGATGTAACTTTTCATGGATACATAAATAGACAGCGTGTTATTTATGCATCCACTCTTTTATTGGATCCTTCTAACAAGTTGATTGAAGTCATAGCTTCAGAAGCCAGCTTTAATAATTCCCGGACATTCGTGCGTAATTTCAAAGTCGTGTATAATATGACTCCGAGTGAATATCGTCGTCGTAACGGGTTGAAGAAAGCCTGATTCGATCGGTAAATTGTTCCGGGAACGGACAAAAACGATTTTGTCTTAAAGATGAATGATTTTGTCTTCTGTACGCCTTGTTTTTACTTGGCTGATGTCTTTTTTTGTTCTTTATTTGCGTCAGAGAAAGAGATGAAGCGAAAAAGATGACATAACGCATCTTAAATAGATAGGCATACCTTATCTATGAAGAAAGAAAGAAGAAGTGATTCTTCTTTCAGGTAGTCTGATAAAGACGTTTGTCGGACTACCTTTTCTAAGAAAGTGGAGCCTATGGAAAGGTTTGCGTTTTGATGATGGTTGATCAACTGGTTTTTGTACATTTTTCATGATTATTTTGGTTAAATCAAGAAAATCCTGGCTTGTGAAAGTCGGGATTTTTATGTACAAAAAAAGGATAACCTTTCGATTATCCTTTTCTTGAGAGCGGAAGACGGGGCTCAAACCCGCGACCCTCAGCTTGGAAGGCTAATGCTCTATCAACTGAGCTACTTCCGCAATTTTAATTGCTTTTGAAAAGTTAGTGGGCAGTGATGGATTCGAACCACCGAAGTCGAAAGACAGCTGAGTTACAGTCAGCCCCATTTGGCCACTCTGGTAACTGCCCCTATTATTTTCAATTGCGATGCAAAGGTACGATTATTTTTGAAACTTGCAAGCGTTTACTCAGAAAAATGTATCATTTTTAGTGCAGTCACTGCGGCTTCATCCCCTTTATTTCCGTACTTACCACCTGCACGATCCTCCGATTGCTGCATGTTGTCGGTAGTTAACAATCCGAAAATGAATGGAATATCGTACATTAGATTCAGCTCGGTGATACCTTGTGTGACACCTGAACAAACGTAATCAAAATGTGGAGTATCACCTCTTACGACGCATCCTAAAACGATAACAGCATTCACATCTTTTGTTTCCGCCATACGTTTTGCACCGAAAGTCAGTTCGAAGCTACCCGGAACACGTTTTACGTATATGTTTTCCGGTTTGACACCATGTTTTTCCAGTGTGTTGCATGCACCTTCCAGCAATTTTTCTGTGATGTGCTTGTTCCACTCTGCAACTACAATTCCGAAGGTCATTTCTGAACCATCCGGTACGCTGTTGAAGTCGTAGTCTGATAAGTTTTGATAAGCTGTAGCCATAACTTTGTATTTAAAAAATAAAAGGATGCCTTTTTTGATGAGACATCCTCTTGTTATTGTTTATATCGTACGATTCATATTATTTAGCAGCAGAAGCACGGGCGATATATTTATCGATGTCGGCTGCTTCCATTGAATTGAAATATTTTTCTTTAATCGTAGTGTATGCTTTAACAGCATCGCTATATTGTTTTTGGTTTTCGTAAGCGATACCGGCTTTTTTCAGGTAAACTGGACTGATAACTTCGTTGTCTGCTTTTTTAGCAGCTTTTTCGAAATAGCTGATGCCCTCTTTGATGTTACCCATGTTTACATAACAGTCGCCGATCAGACCGATGATAGCCGGAGAAATCATGTTGTCGTCTCCGCTGAATGATTTCAGTTTGTCAAGGGCCTTTTCTGTGTCACCCATCTTAAAATAACAGATACCTGCATAAGCTTTAGCCAGGTTTCCGGAAGCAGTACTTCCATATTGGTCGATGATACCTTCGAAACCTTCATAGTCTGCACCATTACCGTTCAATGCCAACGCGAAAGAATCTTTAGCAAAATATTGTTCTCCTTTAAATATAGCAGCGGCTGCTTTCTTTTGCTGAGGAATCATGTAACCGTGTTTAATTCCCAAAACAGCTCCAACAACGAGTGCGATAGCTATAATTCCGTAAATGATCTTTTTTGAATTGTTTTCAATAAACTGCTCCGACTTCGAAACAATTTCTTCTACTTCTAACTCCGTGTTGGTGTTTTTTTCCTTAGTAGCCATAATGTGTTATAGTTATTTATTATTTTATCCTGATTTTATGCCGATGGCAATTCAAAGCGCAAAAGTAGTTTTTTTTACTGATATAATCTATACTTAGAAGTATATTTTTTAATTTTGTACGATTAATATGGTACAGATGATACTCAAAAAGCTTTCTATTCTTAATTATAAAAATATTCTTCAGTCGGAAGTTGCCTTTTCACCCAAAATGAATTGTTTCTTTGGAAATAACGGAATGGGAAAGACAAACCTGCTGGATGTTATCCATTATCTTTCGTTTTGCAAGAGTCATGTAAATACTCCTGATAGTCAGATAATAAACAATGATCAGGATATGTGCGTGATTCAAGGTGAATATGATTATGAAGGAAGGGGGGAGGAGATTTTCTGTGCGATCCGCCGTCGCCAGCGGAAACAGTTCAAACGGAATAAGAAAGAATACGATAAGTTGTCGGAGCATATCGGCTTGTTGCCTTTGGTGATGGTTTCACCTGCCGATTCGGATCTGATCCAGGGAGGTAGTGACGAACGCCGCCGTTTTCTGGACCTGATCATTTCGCAACAGGATAAACAGTATTTACATGCATTGATCCAATACAATAAAGCCTTGCTCCAACGGAATATGCTCCTGAAGAATCAAAGCATGGATGCCTCGCTTTATGAAGTACTCGAGATGCAATTGGGTATGTATGGACGGATGGTTTTCGAAAAACGCCAGTTATTGGTAGAAAGCTTTATCCCGATCTTCAATGAATATTATCAAACGATTTGCCGTTCTTCGGAAGTGGTTGGTTTGCGTTATATCTCTCAACTGGCCGAGAAAGACTTGCCAGAGCTATTGGCAGCCAACAGGGAACGTGATCGTATTTTAGGATATACATCCAATGGTATCCATAAAGATGAACTGGAAATGACATTGAACGAGCATTTGATTCGCCGCGTCGGTTCACAGGGGCAGAATAAAACTTATCTGATAGCCTTGAAGCTTGCCCAGTTTGCTTTTTTAGCTCAAAAAGGACAGACTACTCCGATCTTACTTCTGGATGATATTTTCGATAAACTGGATGCTGCACGTGTGGCAGAGATTATCAAGTTGGTGGGCAACGACAGCTTCGGTCAGATATTTATTACCGATACTAACCGGAAATATCTGGATGAAATCTTGTTAGCGATGAATCACGATTATGCTTTGTTCAGGGTTGAGCAAGGGGAAGTACAACCGATGGAGGATCCGGAATGAAACGACGTAATGCACAGACAATCGGTGAAGTCTTGAGAGATTTCTTCGAAGATAATACGGAACTTTACGAAAATATACTGGAGATTCGTGTTCAGCGTGCCTGGAAAGAAGTGTTAGGTCCCATGGTTATGCAATATACGCGTAATATATATGTACGCGATCGTATATTATATGTATCGCTTACTTCTTCAGTACTGCGGAGCGAATTGACTTTATGTCGCGAACGATTGGTGAAGAGCTTGAATGAGTATGCCGGAGCGACAGTTATTCAGGACATTGTTATCCGGTAATGATCTCTTTCTCTGTGATGACCATATCCATTTTCTTGTCGAAAGATTCGACCGGAATAGATTCCTGCATTTGAAAATCGAAACAAATGCCGATTTTAGGCGCTTGTATGGTCGATAATAGTCGGTCGTAATATCCTTTTCCACGTCCCATGCGATTCAGTTGACGGTCGAAAGCCACGCCCGGTACAATGATCAGGTCTACATCCGATTCTGTAACTGTTGTCTCCATATCTATGGGTTCCGGAATGCCGAAGACTCCGGGTCTCAGGCTATCTTTGCCTTTATAAGGCAAAAGGCGTAGGTCGTCGCTGACTATCAGCGGAAGAAGAATTAGCTTTTTCTCGAACCATTTTTCAAGAAAAGCCGCCGTCTGGACTTCTCCGGGAATGGAGTAGTATAAAGCAATGCAAGAAGCTTGCCGGAAGAGTTCAGTCTCTTCCAGCCGCTTCAATATCTTTTCTGATAAGTCAAGCAATATAGTCTTCTCGTACGATTTCTTTAGCGAGGCTATATCTTTTCGAAGCTGTTGCTTGGCTATCTGCAATTCCTTTGTCTGCATTCTCTTTGTCTATTGTAGGAACAGATTTTCCTTCATTTATAATCTGGATGGCACGTAATAAGGTAGGGTCGTCTTTCAGGAAGATTGGATAGAATCCGGCTTCGTCAAAGAAGTTCCGCACAATATATGCCTGCAGTTGGTTTTCGATCAGCTTACCTGATATGTTGATCAGGGTTGGACGTTTCTTAATACCTTTGGATGCCGCAAAGTTTGTGAAGTCGTAAAGCAGAGGTTGCGACTGCAGGTATTTATACAGATCCTGATAAGTAGTGAAAGAAGATAACTTTTCACGGTTCTTATCTGAATATTCGAGTGCATACAGGTAAAGTGTTCCACTGTTTACAATACTTGTAAAGTAAGTAGTGATGCCACTGGTGTCACGCGGAATGAAGATATCCGGCATAATGCCACCGCCTCCGTATACGGTTCTACCTATCATCGTATGGTATTTTTCCGTATGTGTATTTTTGATACTGTCTGCAGAGTCGAATTCACCATGGATGAAACGGTTATAGAGATCCTGATCATAATCGGCAGAGTCGCCCATCTTATAATCTTTCTGGATGCTTCGTCCCGAAGGTGTATAATAACGGGCAATTGTCAAGCGAATTTCCGAACCGTCACTTAGCTTGATCGGCGATTGAACTAATCCTTTACCATAGGTACGGCGGCCGACAATCAGTCCGCGGTCGTTATCCTGGATGGCACCTGAGAAGATTTCGCTGGCAGAAGCCGAGAATTCGTCTGTCAGAACAACAATCGGAGCTTCCTTACAGGTTCCGGTTCCGTTTGTATAGACATCGTTACGAGGGAAAGCTTTCCCTTCGGTGTAAACGATCAGTCTTCCTTCAGGCATAAACTCGTTGACCATATTGATCGCAGCATCCATATACCCACCTGTATTTCCACGCAGGTCGATGACGAATGCATTACATCCTGCTTCTTTCAATTTGGCGATTGCAGTGATAAATTCGTTATATGTAGTTCGTCCGAATTTGCTGACTTTTATATATCCCACTCCTTTGCTGACTTCGTAAGATACATCGACAGAGTTGACCGGAACATCGCCACGTGTCACGTCGAAATAAAGCAGGTCGGGGGTGTCGCCACGTTTTACTCCCAGCTTCACGGTACTGTTCTTTGCCCCACGTAATGTACGCATAATTTTTGCCTGGCTGGTACTATTGCCGGAATAGATCGAGTCGTTTATCGTAATGATACGGTCGAATGGAAGAAGTCCTGCTTTTTCAGCCGGTCCTCCGGTTATCACACTGATCACAAGGATCGTGTCAGTCTGCATATTGAAGGACACACCGATACCGCTGAACGAACCTTCCAGGTCTTCGTTCACGATGGATGCATCTTCGGCAGAGATATAAACGGAGTGAGGGTCCAATTCGCTGAATATTTTCGGGATGGTTCCTTCCACCAACTTGCCCATATTGACGGTATCGACATATTGTTCGTCGATAATATCGAGTATGGCATTTATTTTATTCCCGCTGGAAAACATCCGGCGTTTGCCGTTTTGTGTAAGAGAAAGATAATGGTTCCCGATAAAGATACCGAGAGCAATACTTGCTGCAATAATAACAGGCAACCAGATGGTCAGCCTTCTGTTCTTGTCCATAAAAACGTATATTTATTCGTTTATATCAATGTATTCTATATTAATGCCGGCTCGCTGTAATAAATTACATCCGTCTTCCATCCGGTATTTTTCAGAATATACAACGCGTCTGATACCTGATTGGATGATCAGCTTGGCACACTCTATGCAAGGGGCTGAAGTTACGTAAATCGTAGCTCCCTTACTACTGTTCGAAGATGCTGCAACCTTTGTTATCGCATTCGCCTCGGCATGTAATACGTAGGGTTTGGTTACGTTGTTTTCATCTTCACAGATATTTTCAAAACCGGCAGGTGTACCGTTGTATCCATCGGAAATGATCATCTGGTCTTTAACTATCAGTGCTCCGACCTGACGTCGTTTACAATACGAATTTTCAGCCCAGACTGCGGCCATCCGCAAGTAACGTTTATCTAATTCATATTGCTTCTCTGTTTTTTCGCACATTGTTTACCTGATTTATCCTTGTTTATTTAGCCAGCAAAGGTAAATATAATTGATTTAACTATGGTATGTTTAGCTATTTTTATATCAAATGCTATTTCCTTTCGGTTCAGCCTGTTTGATACCGTTTCTTATAAGCAGAGCGTCTATTGTAGGCTCCTGTCCGCGGAAGCGTTTGTACAATACGGCTGGGTCTTCTGTTCCTCCCTTTGATAGGATGTTTTCGCGGAATGAACGGGCTACTTCCTGATTGAATATTCCGTTTGTTTTGAAAACCGAAAAAGCGTCGGCATCCAGCACTTCCGCCCATTTATATCCATAATATCCGGCAGAGTAACCTCCGGAGAAGATATGTCCGAAACTGCTACTCATTAGTGTCCCGGGAACTTCCGGTACGATTACAGTTTGTTCCCAGGCCTGTTTCTCAAATGCAATGACATCCCCTTTGAACGGAGCGGTCTGTGTGTGCCAGGCCATATCGAGCATTCCGAAACTCAACTGACGACAACAGTAATAACCCGTATTGAAGTTGGAAGCTTCTATCAATTTGCGAACAAATTCCTGTGGTATTTTTTCTCCTGTTTCATAGTGAACGGCTATCTGGTCCAGAAATTCTTTTTCAGTCAGCCAGTTTTCCATGATTTGAGAGGGCAGTTCTACAAAGTCGCGGTATACGTTTGTTCCGGAGAGGCTGGCGTATTTCCCTTTGGCGAACATTCCGTGCAGTGCGTGCCCGAATTCGTGAAGAAGCGTGTTTACTTCATCGAAAGTCAGTAAAGACGGTTTTGTTTCGGTTGGGCGCGTGAAATTCATTACTATAATGATTTGCGGACGGCTGTCGGTTTCATCGGCTTCGTGATACTGTTCTTTTATACTGTTCATCCAGGCGCCCGATTGTTTTCCGTCGCGCGGATGAAAATCGGTGTAAAGGATGGAAAGGAATTTTCCATCGGCATCATATACTTCGTAAGCATCTACTTCCGGATGATATACAGGGATCTCTTTATTCTCTTTGAATGTGATGCCATATAGTTGCGTGGCAAGTCCGAAAACTCCTTTTTTAACATTATCCAGTTTGAAATAAGGACGTGTCATTTCATCGTTCACATCGAAACGGATATCTTTTAGTTTCTCTGAATAATAGCTCCAGTCCCAGGGCATAACAGTGATATTTTCTTTTTCACTTCCCATCGCAAACCCCTGTACGGCATTGTATTCGTTGATCGCTACCGGTTTGTAGGCTTCTAATAATTGGTTTAGCAGATTGTAGACGGTTGCCGGGTTTTTAGCCATCGTATGCTTGAGTGAGTATTCCGCATAGGTGTTGTAACCCATCAATCGGGCAATCTCCAACCGGATGTTGACGATCTGACGGATAATTTCCTTGTTGTCGTATTCATCCCCTTTATTACCGACGCTCATATATTCCCTGTACATGGCTTCGCGTAAAGAACGGGAGGCTGCATAGCGCATGAACGGAATGTAGCTTGGAGCAGTCAGGTTGAACAACCAACCTTCTTTCCCCTTTTCTTTTGCACGGTGAGCCGCGGCTTCACGTATACTTTCGGGAAGACCGTCGAGATCTTTTTCGTCGGTTAGTAGTAACTCATACCTGTTTTTATCTTTCAGCGCATTCTGGTCGAACGTCAATGAGAGGATACTCAGGTCTGTACTTAGTTTACGATATTTTTCCTTGTCTTCCGGATTCAGGTTTGCTCCACGGATAGAGAATGATTCGAATGTCTCTTCCAATAATTTGGCATCTTCGGTAGAAAGATCGAGTCGGTCTTTTTGTTCATAAATGCTTTTTACCCGTGAAAATAGTTTTTCGTTCAGAAAGATATTGTTGGAGCTTTCCGATAATTTCGGAGATATCCTTTGTGAAATATCCATCATCTCGTCGTCGGCTTCTGCATTCAAAACATTGAAGAAGGCGGAACTGACTTTGTTCAATAATCTGCCGCTTCGTTCCAAAGCTACGATCGTGTTTTCGAATGTGGCAGGCTGTTCGTTCTCTGCGATAGCCTGTACTTCGTTGTCGAGTTGTTTGATCCCTTCGTCGAAAGCCGGTTCATAATGTTCGGTTTTTATTTCGCTGAAAGGCGGAGTCCCAAAAGGTGTATTGTATTTTAAGAAAAACGGATTATGAGTTGTTTGTGTCATATTTCTTGTACGTTATATATTAAATAATGAATGTTGTCGGAAGCAACCGATTTCTTTGCCAGCACAAAGATGGAAAAAATACCTGTGTTGCCAAAGTAATTGCTTGTTGATAGTTATCAGCAGGCTTGTTGACGATTGTGAGCAAGCTTGTTCATAATTATCGACAGGCTTGCCCACAATTATCGACAACAAATATTGTTGGCAGAGAAATGACAATACATAACGATAATGCTATTAGTTCCCTGCGTCTGTTTTATAACCTCCGGTAATCTGTTTTTGTTGCCTGTATTTCCAGATGTGTTAATAGATAGTTTTAAGTTTTTAACAACTGTTCATGTGTTTGACAACACATTCACGGAAGTCCTTAATTTTCTAAGGGATTATTTATCAATCATTTCGGAGTTGTAAAAAAACTCAGTTTCTAAATAAATATGAAAGCTGATTTGTTTTTTTAGTTTTTAAGTGATACTTTTGGTCAGTATATCGTATCATTTTCATTATATAAGCATAAACTTAAAACCAAATACATATGAGTTATCTTAAATTTGACAAGACAGTAATGATAAACCTGGAGGAATCGTTGACTCGAGAGGTGCTCCGAACCAATAGGACCGGGGCATATCATTGTACAACTGTTGTTGATTGTAATACGCGAAAATACCACGGATTGCTCGTTATGCCAGTCCCTGAGATAGACGATGACAATCATGTTTTACTATCATCTCTGGATGAAACTGTAATTCAGCATGGTGCAGAGTTTAACCTGGGCTTACATAAATACCAGGGGGATAATTACAGCCCCAAAGGACATAAATACATCCGCGAGTATAGTTCAGACACCGTTCCACGTACACTCTACCGGGTTGGTGGTGTTATTTTTTCGAAAGAGAAAGTATTCTCTCTGTATGAAAACCGGATCATGATCAAGTATACGCTTGAAGATGCTCATTCGGCAACAACACTCCGTTTTCGTCCTTTCCTTGCTTTCCGTAGTGTGAAATCGCTGACACAAGCAAATGGCAATGTGAACCAGTCTTACACAGAAGTTCCGAATGGTATAAAGACTTGCATGTATCACGGATATCCCGAACTATATATGCAGTTCAACAAAAAAGTGAAATTTGTATATGAACCTTATTGGTATAACGGAATAGAATATCCAAAAGAACAGGAAAGAGGCTATCCTTATAAAGAAGACTTGTATGTTCCCGGTTATTTTGAAATACCGATCAAGAAAGGTGAGTCGATCATATTCAGTGCCGGAGATGGTCCGGTGGCAACAACACGTTTGAAGAGTTTGTATGAAAACGAGGTAAATGCCCGTACACCGCGTACCAGCTTCTTTAACTGTTTGAAAAACTCTGCACAGCAATTTTATTTCCGTCCAAAAGAAGATGATGCCTATCTGCTGGCAGGTTATCCTTGGTTTAAAGTAAGAGCCCGCGATCTGTTTGTCGCACTTCCGGGATGTACATTGTCGATCGATGATCCGGTACGTTTCGAAAAGATCATGCATACCGCTATGCCCGCTGCAAGAGCTTATATGAATGAGAATAGACTGGATTCGGTAATCCGTGAGATTGATGAACCGGACGTGTTCTTATGGGCTATATGGGCCATCCAGCAGTATGCTAAAGATACAAGCCTGGAACGTACCAAAGAACTTTATGCCGGTTTTATAAATGAGATACTAGAGTTTATATCTAGTCAGAAACATCCGGATATGAAGGTGATGGATAATGGATTGGTATTCGCCAATGGCCGCGATAAAGCAATTACTTGGATGAACTCCACTATTAACGGTAAACCAGTTGTGCCCCGTTCCGGTTATATTGTAGAGTTTAATGCATTGTGGTATAACGCCCTCTGTTTTTATACGGAACTGATGGGAGGTACACCGATTGAAAAATATGACAAGTTGATCAAAGCAATGGATACATCATTCAAGGATACTTTTGTAAATGGTTACAATTATCTATTTGATTCTGTGAATGGTTCCATCGTTGACTGGAGTGTACGCCCCAATATGATCTTTGCCGTTTCATTGCCTTATTCTCCACTGACGCGAATACAGAAACGCAGTGTTGTCGATATCGTAACAAAAGAATTGCTAACACCTAAAGGGCTGCGTTCGCTCAGTCCGAAAAGTGAAGGCTATAAACCCTACTATGTTGGTCCGCAGTATGAACGTGACCTGGCTTATCATCAAGGTACTGCCTGGCCGTGGTTACTGGGAGCTTATCTGGAAGCCTATCTTCGCGTATTCGGCAAGAGCGGTGTCTCTTTTGCAGAACGTATGTTGATAAGTATGGAGGATGAAATGTCATTGCATTGTATTGGTACGATACCTGAATTGTTTGATGGTAATCCGCCGTTTACCGGACGCGGTGCTATTTCGTTTGCAATGAATGTAGCTGCTATGCTCCGGGTTGTGGATTTATTGAAGAAGTATAACGCCGAATAAAAAGAGTACCAGATGAAAGCATTGATGTTTGGATGGGAATTTCCTCCTCATATCCTGGGAGGATTAGGAACGGCTAGTTATGGCCTGACAAGAGGTATGGCTATGCAGCCGGATATGGATATAACCTTTTGTATTCCGAAACCCTGGGGGGATGAAGACCAGAGTTTTCTGAAAATTATAGGAGTTTGTAATGTCCCGATAGTATGGCGTGATGTAGACATGGAACATGTGAAAAATCGCTTGTCCAAGTTTATGGATCCTCAAAAGTATTACGAGTTTCGTGATCATATCTATGCCGATTTTACATATCGGAATGTGAATGATCTGGGTTGTATGGAGTTTTCCGGACGTTATCCGGATAATCTGCTGGAAGAGATCAATAACTATTCGATCGTCGCCGGTGTAATTGCCCGTACAGAACAATACGATGTGATTCATGCGCACGACTGGCTGACTTATCCTGCCGGTATCCATGCAAAGAACGTCAGTGGGAAGCCGCTGGTGATTCATGTGCATGCAACCGACTACGACAGAAGTCGTGGAAATGTAAACCCCGATGTTTACGCAATAGAAAAGAATGGTATGGATAATGCAGACCATATCATTACCGTTAGTAACCTGACGCGCCAGACGGTGATTGAAAAATATCACCAGGATCCGGCAAAAGTTACGACTGTGCATAATGCGGTAGAACCATTGAGCCCTGAGATTCTGGCAATTCCGGATAAAAAGGGTGTAAAAGATAAAGTAATCACCTTCTTGGGGCGTATCACGATGCAGAAAGGACCTGAATATTTCGTGGAAGCAGCCGCCAAGGTATTGGCAAAAGCTCCTAAGACACGCTTTGTGATGGCCGGTAGCGGTGATATGATGGATAAGATGATCCGTCTGGCTGCAGAACGTAATATTTCCGATCGTTTCCATTTTACTGGGTTTATGAAAGGAAAACAGGTATACGAAGTATTGAAGGCGAGTGATGTGTATGTGATGCCATCCGTTTCGGAGCCTTTCGGAATATCTCCGCTGGAAGCCATGCAGTGTGGTGTTCCTTCTATTATCTCTAAACAGTCCGGTTGTGCAGAAATCCTGGATTATGCTGTAAAAGTAGATTACTGGGACATTGAAGCCATGGCGGATGCTATGTATTCAATCATTTCCTATCCGGCTATGCACGAATTCTTGAAAGTGGAAGGAAAGAATGAGGTAGATAATATTAAGTGGGAATATGCCGGACAAAAAGTTCGCCGTATCTATGAACAAGTGATTAATAAATAACGACAAGACAAAAATTAAAACAACTATATTATGAAAACGATCTGCTTTTATTTTCAGATACATCAGCCATTCCGCCTGAAAAGATACCGTTTCTTCGATATCGGTAACGATCATTATTACTATGATGATTTTCAGAACGAAGAGATTATGCGTCGTATAGCCGAACGTTGTTATCTGCCTGCTAATAAGGCTATCCTGGAAATGATCAAAACGAGTGGAGGTAAATTTAAAGTGGCCTTCTCTATTTCCGGTCTTGCTTTGGAACAGATGGAAATTTATTCTCCAGAAGTGATCGATAGTTTTAAGGAACTGGCTGCTACCGGCAATGTTGAGTTCCTGGCTGAAACATATGCTCATTCTTTGGCTTCTTTAGGTGATAATACCGAGGAATTTGAAGATCAGGTTAAGAAGCATAAGGAAAAGATACATGATTTGTTTGGAGTTAAACCGAAGGTATTCCGTAATACGGAATTGATTTACTCGGATGATATTTCGGATGTAGTATATAAGATGGGCTTTAAAGGCATGTTGACAGAAGGTGCAAAACATATTCTGGGATGGAAGAGTCCGAACTATATGTATAGCTCCTGCGTTCAGCCTCAGTTGAAACTATTGCTTAAGAACGACCGTTTCAGCGAAGATTTGTCCTTACGTTTCAACAACTATAACTGGAATGAATATCCGTTGACAGCCGATAAATATATCTCATGGATCGCAGCAACACCGGATTCGGAACAGATCATCAATCTGTTTATGAATTATGAGGTATTAGGATCTTTGAATCCGGCTGAAACCGGCATCTTTGATTTCTTCAAAGCGTTGCCTCGCTTTGCTGCGGAGAAAGGAATCGGATTCTCTACACCATCGGAAGTGTTTGCTTTGTTGAAACCGGTCGATGCAATCTCTGTACCTTATCCTATGTCATGGGTTGACGAAGAGAAAGATTGTAGTTCCTGGTTAGGAAATGTCCTGCAGCAGGAAGCATTCCGCAAGATCAATAGTATCAGTGAACGTGTTCGCCTGGTAGAGGAACGTCGTATCAAACAGGATTGGAACTATCTGCAAAGTAGCGATCATTTCTTCTATATGAGTACTAAGCACGGTGGAAGCGGCTTTAGTCCGTATGATAATCCTTATGATGCATTTAATAACTATATGAATGTATTGTCAGACTTTATCGTTCGTGTAAATGGACAGTTCCCGGAAACAATCGAAAATGAGGAGCTTAACTCTTTGCTTACTACGATCAAGAATCAGGGAGAAGAAATAGAAGGTCTTCAGAAAGAACTTGAAAAATTTAAGAAGAAAGCAGCAAAGAAAAAGGTAGAAGAGTAATAGATATATATGATAAGAAGCGGGTAATTTGATAGATTATCCGCTTCTCCTGTTTTCTTTACTTCATTAGTTAAAATCTATATACCTGAATAATAACTAAATAACATTTCTTTATTTTGTGGGTCCCTGTATTATTATTTATTTTTTTGTATCATAAACGGAAATAAGTTTTTATGATGAAAAACGGCACAAATACGGAGGACGGATTGTTGTTGAAAGCACTGGGCCTGGGAGATATGAAGGCTTTCGATGTTATTTTTAACAAATATTTCCAGAAGATGAAGAGGTTTTTGTGTGGTTTTCTGGATAGTGAGGAAGAAGCTGAGGATTTGTCACAGGACATCTTTGTAAAACTCTGGCAGAACCGTACCGTTTTGAAAGATGTCGATAATCTTAATGCATATCTCTATCGTGTAGCTAAGAATACAGTATATAGTTATTTTGAGAGAACCTTAAAGATAGAAACTTCCATAGATTTATTATCTGATACACCAACAACAGAAAGTCTGGAGGAAATTTTATTTGCAAATGAACTGGAAGAATTAATAGATTTGACGGTCGAACAAATGCCGACTCAGAGGAAGGCCATATTTATCATGAGCCGAAAGGAAGGTGTTAAAAATCATGAGATTGCTGACCGTCTGAATATCAGTGTACGAACGGTAGAAACTCATATTTCAGCAGCCCTTAACGACATCCGTAAAGTATTATCGCTTCTTTTGTTATTTTTTTAGCGATCTGACTACGTGTATTTTTCATTTTTGTAGTCCTATATATAGAACCCAACAGAAATGAAACAGAATATCGCATATCAAATCCTCCGGAAGTTTAGGGATGGTACATTACCGCCCCGACATCATATTGATGTGAAACGCTGGTTTATCAGTGGTCATGAGGACACTGATAAGGAAACTGCTATGCTAGAAATTTGGAATGAGTCGAGTAGTGAAGTAGATGAGACGACCCTCCACTCCCTTACTTCCGTTCATCATAAAATAAAGAAGGGAGATAAAGATTTGTCTCAACGGTTCAGAGTGAATCGTTTATTGCGCTACGCTGCTATTTTAACGATACCGCTTATTACAGGAGTTCTGACTTTTTGGCTTTCCGGTAATTATTATATGAATATGGAAATGACGGAATGTTATGTTCCTAATGGTGAATTGCGCACAGTGGTTCTGTCTGACGGCTCTCAAGTGCAAATTAATTCAGGGACTGTACTGATTTATCCTGAGAAGTTCAGGGGTAGCAAACGAACGGTTTTTCTATCCGGTGAAGCCTGTTTTTCAGTCGCAAAGAATACAAAGAAACCGTTTATTGTTCGTACAGGTCCTTTAAATGTGGAGGTGTTGGGAACCCGCTTTGATATTGAGGCCTATCCGGGAAGTGGCTTTATTACGACGACACTGGAAGAAGGTTCTGTAAAAGTTTATCGGGAAGACATGCCTGAAAAATCAATCTTGATGAAACCTAATGAACAGATTGTTTATTATGCGGGGGTAGATAGCTTCGCGACCAATCATGTGTATGCTTCTGATTTCTCGATCTGGACACAGGGTGAATTACGCTTTCGTAATAAAACACTGAATGAGATATTGGCTACAATAGAACGACGTTATAATGTCAGGTTCCAAGTGGATGAAGGAATCGCCTGTACAGACTTATATACAATGAAATTTAAGTCTCATGAAACGATAGAAGATGCGTTGCATGTCTTTTCTCTGATTTTGGAGAATGTGTCTTATAAAAAGGAGGGACAAACTATCCGTCTTTATCCGAAGAGAAAGGAGGTGATGCCCTGAAAAAAAGATACCGGAAAGAGCTCCTAAACCACATTCCGGTATCCCAAATCACCCCGTGTTTACCAATTACAGAGTTAATTTACTAGATTTACTAATCTGATACACAAAAATATGAAAATAAATTATATACAACTCTTTTTTAGTACTACAAAAAAGAGTAGAATTTCATTATTATTACTTTTTCTTTTTATTGCAGGAGTAGTTGGAGCACAAAACCAACGAATTAGCTTACCATCGAACAAATTAAGTATTCAAAAGATTTTTCAGGAAGTGGAAACACAGACGAATTTGTCGGTCGATTATAATCAGACGCGGTTGGATGTTACTCAGCAAAAGACTTTCGAATCGTTGAATGGTACACTTTCTGAAATCCTGAATATTACTTTGAATCACACAGGTTTTGAATATACAATTGAAAAGGATCATATTATTATCCGAAAAGGCTCGTCCCAGCGAGAAGGTGATTCTGATAATCGGAATAAAGTCAAAGGTCTGGTTTTAGATAATACTGGAGAACCAATTGTTGGCGCTAACATAGTAATACAGGGGACAACAACCGGGACGATAACCGATATTGACGGAAAATTCGAAATTGAAGCCGGTAAAGGTACAGTTTTGGAGATTTCATATATTGGTTATATTACGCAAGAACTTTCAATAACCGGCCAAAAGGATCTGGCCATATCCTTGAAAGAGGATTCACAAGCTTTGGATGAAGTTGTGGTTGTAGGTTATGGAACAGCGAGAAGGAAAGACCTGTCTGGATCTGTTGTTCGTGCAGATTTGAATACGCTGAAGGAATCACCGAATGTAAGTCTTGGTTCTGCTTTGCAGGGAACAGTCCCCGGAATGAATGTCGGTGGGGTCGCTAAAGCCGGTTCCGACCCGGAGATGACTATTCGTGGACGCACATCTATTTCAGGTAGTAATAGTCCTTTGATTGTTTTGGACGGAATTATTTATAGAGGAAGCCTTGTGGATTTGAATATGAATGATGTCGAATCCATAGACATTCTTAAAGATGCCAGTTCTGCTGCTATTTATGGTTCGCAGGCAAGTAATGGGGTTTTACTCATTACGTCGAAAAGTGTTAAAGCAATGAGTAAACCGATAATTGAATATAGTGGCTCCTTCTCAATTCAGGAATCTTCTAATAAAAGCTTTAAGTTGAATGACAGAGAGGGGTATTTACAACAAATTGCAGACGTTAAAATTCCGGAAAGTAGAATAGGAAAAGATTTGTTGACTCCGAATCCTGACTGGGATGTCACGAAGTATTTTCAGGATAATCGCGAAACCGAAGGCTTCCTGAATGGACAAAATACGGATTGGTGGGATATTGGAACGAACAGTCTGCCTTATGTAAATATGCAGAACCTGAGTGTTAGGGGAAGAAGCGAATTGAGCAGTTATTTTCTTTCTATGGGATATACCGATCAGAAAAATCTGATGAAAGGGGATGCCTATAAGCGTTATAACGTTCGTATGAATTTGGATACTAAAATAACGAATTGGCTGAAAGTAGGAGCACAAACGTTTTTTACTTTCAGTGATTATTCCGGGGTAGATTTGTCCTATGATAAAATAAGAACGTTACCTCCGTTAAGTCCTCTTACCGATGAAAACGGGGAAGATCTGGTTTATGTATATAAAATGGAACTGAATCCCTTATTGGAACTTCAGCAAGATAATGAGGATAAGCGTTATAATTTCTGGGGAAATTTTTATGTGGATGTAGATGTTCCGTTTGTGAAAGGATTGAATTATCGTTTGAATTTCTCCCAGAATTTGATTAACACTAAGAAATATAATTTTAATCCCTGGGGAAATAATCTTACGGGTGTAGGTTCGAAAAAGAATGATAGCGAGTATAGTTGGACAGTAGATAATATTCTGACATACAAACATCGTTTTGACGATCATGATGTGAATGCAACCTTTGTTTATGGGGCTGAAAAAAGAGTATATGAAATAACAGAAGCTACCGGAAAAGATTTCAGTAATGATGTTTTGGGATTTAATAATTTAGGGGCTGCGGATGCTGCCTTGCAACAGATCAGTTCTTCTGCTTGGCAGGAAACAAGCTTGTATACGATGTTCCGTCTCGGATATACTTATAAGGATCGTTATCTTTTCACAGGGACAGTCAGAAGGGATGGTTTTTCTGGTTTCAGTAAATCCAACAAATTTGCAGTTTTTCCTTCGGCTGCAGCGGCCTGGCGCATCAGCGAGGAAGATTTCTTGAAAGAAAATGTAAATTGGGTTGATGATTTGAAATTGCGTTTCTCTTATGGTGTAAACGGAAACAGAACGATATCCCGTTATCAAACAATGGCAACTATGGAGTTTAATAATTCCTATTTGTATGGCGATGGGGCACCGGCTGAGAAGGGGTCTTACCTGAAAACGATGGCAAATGATAATCTGAAATGGGAGACAACGAAGACATTTAATGTTGGGGTGGATTATTCTTTGTTAGATAATCGGATATTCGGTTCATTGGAATTTTATAAATCGAAAACAGAAGATTTGCTTTATAATATAAGTATTCCTCAAATGAATAACAACATTAGTTCGATTGCGACTAATATTGGTGCGTTATCCAATTGGGGTACGGAAATGTCTGTTACGGGAAGACCTGTTATTACCAAAGATTTTAGTTGGGATATTACTTTCAACTTCTCACTGAACAGAAATAAGGTGAAGAGTATTCTAGGTATCGATGCTGATGGTGACGGGAAGGAAGACGATATGATTTCCAGCAAAATCTTCATGAATAAACCTTATGGAGTATGTTATGACTTTAATGTTATTGGTATGTGGCAGGTTGACGATTATAATGCAGGTATTATTCCGAATGGGTTTATGTACGGAACTTACAAGGTCGAAGATATCGATAATGATGGTTCTATTACTACGGCGAAAGACCGTAAGATATTGGGTTACTCCGATCCGTCTTATCGTTTCAGTATCCAGAATTCGTTTCGCTATAAGGATTTTGAATTGAAAGTATTTATAAATTCTATTCAGGGAGGAAAGAATTATTATTTGGCAAACTCTGGAGAGTCTATCCCCGAACCGGATACGGCTTATCAAACTAATATGTATAGTTTTGACTATTGGACACCTGAAAACCCAGATGCTAAGTATAGGCAATTGGGATATTTTTCTCCAGCTTTGGGTATTCCGTTCCATCCGTATACGCAACGTAGTTTTGTCCGATTACAGGATGTAACTTTATCTTACCGGGTTCCGGCAACACTGTTGAAGAAGGTAAATGTAAATAACTGTAAGGTTTTTGCCAGTGGAAAAAACTTATGTACATGGACAAAATGGGATGGAATGGATCCTGAATTGGGTATTGGAATTCAAGGAGGATATCCTTTGTTGAGAAGTTATTCTATTGGTGTTAATTTTGACTTTTAAATAGTATGAATATGAAAAACATATATAAAGCATGTCTGATAGCGATCATGTCTGTGGCCATGACTTCATGCAACGAGAGTAGTTTTTTAGAAGAGAAACCATTGTCTATTTATACGCCTGAAAATTCATTGGTAACAATTCAAGATTTTCAGGGAGCAGTAAATACGTTATATAACCAAACCCGTTTTTTAATTCATGAACAGACTGCCCATGAGCGGTATATGTTCTGGTATGGAACTGATTTAGCTTTTGGTGCGGCCGATTATTATGCAAATTCAAGATTGAATAATTATGAAGCAACAATGATCCCAACCGAACCCGGAGTTCTGAATTTCTGGAGACATACATATGCGTTGGTAAATCAATCTAACCTGATTATATCCCGTCTTGAAAAATCGGATGTTTCAGAAGCAGATAAAAATACCCTGAAAGGTGAAGCATTGTTTTTTCGGGCATTCGGGTATAGAATATTAGCGAATTTATTTGGAGGTGTTCCACTTATATTAGAAGAGATAACAACTCCTAAAAGAGATTTTGTACGAGCTACCCGCGAAGAAGTTTATCAACAAGCTAAGAAAGATTTGACAGAATCAGCCTCTTTGCTGGCAGACATTAATCGCGTGAAAGATGGGAAAATATCAAAGCAGGCTGTACAACATTTGTTAGGTGAAATTCAAATTAGTTTAGGAGAGTATGATGAGGCTATTACTACGCTTTCGTCTGTAATTGATTACCCTGAAATGGCTTTGATGACTGAACGTTTTGGAACAAAAAAAGATGAACCGGGTGATGTTTGTTCTGATTTACACAAGACGGGAAATCAAAATAGAAGTACTTCCGGAAATAAAGAGACTTTGTGGGCACTTCAGTATGACCATCTGAATCCGGCATCTAAAAATGGGGATGAAAGACCCCGAATGATATTACCTTATTATAATGCGATAAATATAACCGTAAAAGATGCGACCGGGAAAGATGTGACTACAGCAGCATTTAATTTGACAGCCGAAAAAGGAGGTCGAGGTATTGGATGGGCTCAACCTACCTGGCACATGACGAATGGTGTTTGGACAGATGATACGGATTTGAGAAATTCATCCTATAATATTGTACGGGATATGAAGATTGATAATGAAAAATCACCAGCTTTTGGTAAATGGTTTGTGGCGGATGGTTTTGTCTCTCAAACGGATACAATCCGAATGTGGTATCCTTTCTTTATGAAGGTAACCGGAGATGTTCCCGAAGATTTGTGGGAAAAAGATGGAAGTGGAAATCCGAAAATGACAAAATTCGGGGAACATATTGTGTTGAGTGCAACAACTTCATCCTACAGGGATACCTACATGTTCCGATTGGCAGAAACTTATTTGTTAAGAGCTGAAGCCTATCTGGCAAAGACGGATAGAGAAAAGGCTACTGCTGATATCAATGTTATACGCGCACGCGCACATGCTAAATTGGCAAAATCGTCTGAAGTAGATATTGATTATTTATTGGATGAGCGTTTGCGTGAATTGTCATTTGAAGAGCTTCGTATGTGTACTTTGTGCAGAATGGGAAAGCTCGTAGAACGTGATCGGAAATATAATCCTCTGTCTGGAAAAACGATACGCGATTTTCATAATCTGTGGCCGATTCCGTTTTCAGAAATAGAGTCTAATGTTTTTGCAGTGCTGGAGCAAAATCCGGGATATGTCAATTAAGTAATATAATAAGTATGGATGTAAAGAAAATTGTAACAGTCATTTTCCTGGTTGTTGGTTATTGCTCCGGTTTGACAGGAGGTAACAGGATTGATAGAAAAGCGCTTGTTACACGTCACAATGTGGTAGTGACGGAGTTGGATACGTTATCTCCCCTTTCGGTCGGTAATGGACGTTTCTGTTATACGGCCGATATAACAGGTATGCAAACATTTCCTGAGCTATACAGGAGAGGATTACCTTTATCCATTATGTCGGAATGGGGGTGGCATAGTTTACCAAATACGGAGAACTACAAGATATCTGATGTCTTTCAGTTTCTAGATGTCAATGGAAAGCAGGTCCCTTATCCGATTGGAAATGCTCCAGGTTATGAATATCTTCGTGCTAATCCCCATCAAACGGGATTAGCATTGATAGGTCTGCAAAAAACGGATGGAGGAGATTTGTCGGTAAAAGAGTTAGGGGATACGTTCCAGTCACTGGATTTATGGGAGGGCGTGTTGACTAGCCGGTTTAAGTTATCTGGTTCTCCGGTGGAGATCACAACACTTTGTCATCCGGATGTGGACGGGCTTGCTTATAAATTGAAATCTTCTTTGTTTGTTTCTGAAAAGTTAGGAGTACAAATACGTTTTCCTTATCCAAGTGCTGCATTTGGGGGAGATCCGACTACTTTTGATAAAAAAGATTCTCACCGGTCTGAAGTGATAGAGAAAGGCAAAAATTATTGGGTTATTAAACACCAAATAGATGATTTCGTTTATTATTGTCGTTTACAGACATCCGGGGAGGCGATTCTGAAAGAAACAGCAAAACATGATTATTGTCTTGTGCCCTCTTCTGGGGCAGATGAGTTTACATTGTTGGTCGACTTTTCAAAGAGTAATATTGCTCAATTCAAGCAAAAGGATTTCATCTCTACTGTGAAAGCGAATCAGCAGGCATGGAAAAATTATTGGATGAGTGGCGGTGCAATAGATCTATCCGGAAGTAAAGATAACCGATGGAAAGAGTTGGAACGCAGGATTGTTTTATCCCAATATCTGACTGCTATTCAATCGCGCCAGCAGTATCCTCCTCAGGAAACTGGCTTGACGTGCAATAGCTGGTATGGTAAGTTCCATTTGGAAATGCACTGGTGGCATTCTGTACATTTTGCTTTATGGGACAGAACAGCTTATTTGGCAAATACTTTGGGTTGGTATGATGATATATTTGATACGGCAAAGTCATATACTGTGACACAGGGATATAAAGGGGTTCGTTGGCCTAAAATGATTGGTCCGGATGGGAAAGAATCACCTTCCAGTGTAGGCCCTTTGTTAATTTGGCAACAACCTCACCCGATTTTTTATAGTGAATTAATGTATCGGGAGAAATCGACTTCGGAAACCTTGAAAAGATATAGTAAAGTGATAGAAGCAACGGCTGAATTTATGTATGACTATGCGCATTGGGATGCTTCTCGGGAATGCTATCTCTTGGGGCCTCCTCTTATTTCTGCACGTGAAGGAAATGCTTCGACTTATTTAAACAATATCAATTCAACGTTTGAATTGGCCTATTGGAGTTGGGGGTTGAAAAAAGCAAACGATTGGAAAGAACGGATGGGGCAGAAACGAAATCCGGATTGGGATCGAATGGCGGAAAAAATGGCTCCCTGGCCGATAGTGAATGGTGTATATGTTGAAGCAGAAGCTGTATTAGAGAAGGATGGAGGTCATCCAACTCAGTTGGCTGCATATGGCTTTTTGCCAGAATCGGAACCTTTGGATAAAGAAGTAATGCGTAAGACTTTGAAGCATGTGATGCAAAATTGGGAGTGGAGCAGTACATGGGGGTGGGATTATCCGTTAATCGCTATGACAGCAATACGATTAAATGAACCAGAATTGGCCTTACAGGCTTTATTAAAGGATGTTCAGAAGAATACATATTTGCCTAACGGACATAATTATCAGGATCCAGGATTGCCAATCTATTTGCCGGGTAATGGTGGGTTGTTGACTGTTGCAGCTATGATGTGTGCCGGATGGGAAGGTTGTAATATAACAAATCCCGGTTTCCCGAAAGATGGTAATTGGGATGTAAAATGGGAGGGGTTAAAACCTGCCTTTTAATATCGCCCAGAAATACAACGACCATATTTTGAGTCAGAGAGGTAACGAAAACAAAAGAAGCGGATAATTCTTTGGAATTACCCGCTTCTTTATATTTATAATGTTTGAAGAATCTACTTATAGTCGGTTGTTGTAACCACAATCTTCATAGCATCCTGGGTCTTAAGCAATTTTACTCCTGAAGGAAGCAAGTAGTTGTTTAAGGCGGCAGTATAATATGTTGTCTGACCATAGTAGTTTTGTGATTGACCTACTACACGATCTACGGGGACAAGAAGTAGAACCATATCCTTTTCCGGATTATTCTTTATATGTTCCTGCATCAGATTTGATATATTATCAAAATTATATGAGCGGTTACTGCTTGAATATTCTGCACGGAAAGCTGTTTTACTATCTTCGATTTTGTTATTGACAAAGAAAGTTGCCAAAGAATCTTTTGGTAGTAATAATAAATTGGCCGGAGCTGTTAAAGCCCATTGCCAGTTTTCCTGGGGTAACGCTTTTATTGTCAACGGTATATTGTTGATAATACGGTCGTCAATTCTTTCAGCAATATCTTTAGCCGGAATAGTCAACTGGGTATATACGCCTGCCGGAGTTTTCAGATAGGCGATTGAATCATCCGGTTGCAATAACGGGGTCAGATCGGTATTCTTAAATCGGTTCAACTGCAATACTTCCTTCGTTACATTGAATGTTTCACTTGCATACGCGGTTGAGTCCTGATTCTGACTTCCTTTCAGGTTGTATTTATAATAGATCGAAATGGAAGAATAGCTAATCTGCAAGATATTTCCGCTACCATACGTATTTGTTACATATAGACCAGGGAAGAACTTGTTAAAGTTCTCTTGGCTACTGAATGTACCGGGATTATTGATTGTTTCATCGTAAAACTTCTGTCCGAATTCTCTCGGCATTCGAATTGTTACGGTAGGAACGTATGTCGGGCTACCGCTTGAGTCCACTGCGTTCCTAACACTATCAGGAATAGAGTTGTCATGTGCCGTATACGTCTGCATACCCAAAGAATTCTGCAAGTCACAATATTCTGCCGGATCGAAGTTTGTGTAGAAATCTCTTTCCAGTTGTTTGTCGACCTGATATATCTGGGCACGCATGGGAGTCAACGAGTCTCCAACCCATGATCCGCTATAATATATGATCTTAAAATCGACCGAATCGATTTGTCCGTTGATAGGTTCTTTTTGGAATTTGAAATCTGACGGACAGTAGAACTGACAGATGTAATCAGATTTCACATTACCATACAACGGATCATAAAATTCGCCGAGTAGTCCACTAGTAGTTCTTGCATATACCGAATCCATCAGCAAGGTTGTTGCTTGCATTTGGAACGTATCTACATACACGGGCATTTTGTCTCCGTCAGGCTGAATTGTCGAGCCAACCAGATTCAAATCATCACTACACCCACTTAGGATTGTTATTCCTAAGCCCAGGCCAATTAATAAAGGCTTGATCTTCATCATTTTTCTCTCACTTATTTAGAATCTAATACGACATCGTAAAATTCGTTGAATGCATCCATATAAGTTTCCGGCGACTGATAAGGAAGGAACGGAGTATCCTTTTTGGTTGCAATATAGTCCAGAATATCCTGGTTGATCGTTTCACTACCTTGTATCACACCGTCAGCAAAATCAATAGCCAGCTTAGTCAGACCGGCAAAGCTGGTATCGGCTTTTATCCCTTTCAGGTCGCCCTCTTTCGCTCCGTCTGTTTTCAGCTTGTTGGCAAACTCTTTTCTAAACGGTGTTTTAAAGTCATCATTATAAATAGAATAGACTATTTTTGCATTTTTAAGACATGGATCGTCTGCATACATTCTTTTTATATATAATGCTGTTAATGCAGATATCCATCCGTGACAATGAATTACATCCGGTATCCACCGTAGTTTCTTTACGGTTTCCAATACGCCACGAACATAGAAGATAGAACGGTCATCGTTATCTTCGTATTCATTCCCGTTTTCATCGCAAACAGTGTGCTTACGCTGGAAGAAGTCTTCATTATCAATGAAGTAAACCTGCATGCGTGCGGCCTGAATGGATGCTACCTTTATGATCAGAGGGTGGTCTGTATCATCAATAATAAGATTCATACCTGACAGGCGGATCACCTCGTGCAACTGATTGCGTCGCTCGTTGATATTTCCGAATTTAGGCATGAAAGTTCTGATTTCGCGACCACGCTCCTGAATGCCTTGCGGCAAGTTTCTGCATATTGTTGCAATCTCAGATTCGGGAAGGTAGGGTGTTATTTCTTGAGCTATAAACAAGATTTTTTTTGCATCCATTCTGTAAACTAGTTTTATAAAGACGGCACAAAGATAATAAATTTCTTTCATTTACGGTAATTATTTATTTGCTTTGCACCGTCAATAAGCATCTAACTGATGAAAATAGTAAACAGCATTCAAGAATTGAAACGTTATCTTGCCGAAGAGAGGCAGCATAACAAGCAAATAGGCTTTGTTCCTACTATGGGAGCATTACACAACGGACATCTGAGCCTGGTGAAGCGTTGCGTGGAAGAAAACGATGTATGTGTAGTGAGCATCTTCGTGAATCCGACTCAGTTTAACGACAAAAATGACCTTGCCACCTATCCCCGGACATTGGATAAAGACAGCGCCTTGTTAGAACCTACCGGTTGCGATTATGTATTTGCGCCGACAGAAGCGGAGATGTATCCCGAGCCGGATACACGCACTTTCGACTTTGGCACGGTTTCGGCCGTGATGGAGGGGGCACGCCGTCCGGGACACTTCAATGGGGTTGCCCAGATCGTAAGTAAGTTGTTTTATGCCGTAGAACCCGATAATGCTTATTTCGGGGAGAAGGATTTCCAGCAGATCGCTGTGATCCGTGCGATGGTGAAACAGCTGAATATCCCGGTAAAAATTAATGCCTGCCCGATTTTGCGCGAAGAAGACGGGCTGGCCTTAAGTAGCCGTAATGTCCGTCTGACACACGAACAACGTCAAAAAGCACCTCTGATTGCACGTACGTTAAAAGAAAGTACTAACTTTGCAGCCGGAAAAAGTGTGCAGGAGGTGATTGATTATGTAGTGAATACGATTAATGCCGACCCTGTTATGCGTGTGGAATATTATGAAATCGTAGACGGAATCACGATGGAGTCGATCAAAGACTGGTCAGATACTGATTATGCCGTAGGTTGCATTACCGTTTATTGTGGTGAAGTCCGGTTGATTGATAACATAAGATATAAATAGCTGGTAATCAAATTATACAATAACGATGTTTATAGAGGTAGTTAAATCAAAGATTCACCGGGTGACGGTAACGGAAGCCAATCTGAACTATATCGGTAGTATCACTATCGATGCGGATTTGCTGGATGCCGCCAACCTGATTCCTAATGAAAAGGTAGCTATTGTGAACAACAATAACGGTGAACGTTTTGAAACGTATATTATTAAAGGCGAACGCGGATCAGGCGTGATTTGTCTGAACGGGGCAGCTGCCCGAAAAGCGCAGCCCGGCGATATCATTATTATCATGTCGTATGCCATGATGGATTTTGAAGAAGCCAAAACATTTAAACCGGCTGTTGTATTTCCGGATACAGCAACAAATAAACTGATATAGAGCATCGGTAGCAGCATTTAGAATGTTTTTAAACAACAATAAAGAAGCTCACCGGTTTGCCGGTGGGCTTTTTTTGTGACTTTGTGTTTTCTTATGGAATTAACTTATAGAGTATGTATACAAATAAGCAAATCTGGAATGTAAGCTACCCTATCTTCTTAAGCTTATTGGCGCAGAATATTATCAATGTGACCGATACGGCTTTCCTTGGAAGGGTAGGAGAAGTTGAATTGGGGGCCTCGGCAATGGGAGGTCTCTATTATATCTGTGTGTTTACGATCGCTTTTGGTTTCAGTACCGGGTCGCAGATCGTGATGGCTCGCAGGAATGGTGAACGGAGGTACAGTGATGTAGGGCCGGTCATGATCCAGGGTGTGTTTTTCCTTTTGGCATTGGCGGCCGTGATGTTTACCCTGTCCCGTTTCTTTGCCAAAGATATCATGGGGGTAATGATCTCCTCCGATACGATCCTGCAGGCAACGGAAGAGTTTCTCGACTGGCGTGTGTTCGGGTTCTTTTTCTCTTTTGTCAATGTGATGTTCCGTGCTTTGTTTATCGGTATAACCCGGACGAAGGTGCTGACTTTGAATGCAATTGTGATGGCGTTGACCAATGTGTTGCTCGACTATCTGTTGATATTCGGAAAGGGAGGTTTTCCCGAAATGGGTATTAAAGGGGCGGCTATTGCCTCGGTGGCAGCAGAGGGAGTGTCGATCGTTTTCTTTTTGGTTTATACCCGTTTGACGGTAGATATAAAGAAGTATGCATTGAATCAATTCCGGTCGTTCGATGTTAAATTGTTGAGACGTGTGTTGGATATATCCATATTCACGATGTTACAGTATTTTATATCGTTAAGTACTTACTTTATGCTTTTCGTAGCCGTAGAACATCTGGGGCAACGGGAACTGGCAATCGCCAATATTGTCCGCAGTGTGTATATCGTCCTGCTGATACCTGTCAATTCTTTATCTACGGCAACCAACTCTTTTGTGAGTAATAGTATCGGTGCCGGGCATAAAGACCAGGTTATCCCGATCATTCGCAAGATTGCCGGTATATCATTAGGTATCGTAGCAGTTAGTGTTTTTATCGCCTGTCTTTTCCCATCGGCTATATTGTCGATTTATACGAATGATGCCTCTTTAGTACATGCGTCTATCCCTTCGCTTTATGTCATTTCCGGTGCCTTGTTGATAGCAGCCGTTGCTAATATCGTATTTAATGGAGTGACAGGTACTGGGAATACCCGTTCTGCTTTTGCGATGGAGGTGGTGACACTTGTCTTTTATACGCTGTTTATCTATGTGGCAGGGATGCGTTTACATCTTCCGGTGGCGATTTGTTTCCTGACCGAGGTGATTTATTATAGCGGTTTGTTGTTGGCTAGTGTAATTTATTTGAAAAAAGCGGCGTGGCAGAATAAAAAGATTTAGAGGATTACATCCTTTTTCTTACCTTTGCACCCTATTACATTAGAAATTAGAAAGAAAATAAATATACATACGAATTATGTTTGAAAATTTAAGCGAAAGGTTAGACAGGTCGTTTAAACTGTTGAAAGGTGAAGGTAAGATCACCGAGATCAATGTGGCTGAAACACTGAAAGATGTGCGTAAGGCATTGCTTGATGCCGACGTTAACTATAAAGTAGCCAAATCGTTTACCGATACGGTAAAAGAAAAAGCACTGGGACAGAATGTGCTTACTTCCGTGAAACCCAGTCAGTTGATGGTGAAGATCGTACACGACGAGTTGGCCAGCCTGATGGGTGGTACAGCTATCGATATCGATCTGAAAGGTTCGCCTGCAGTGATCCTTATGTCAGGTCTGCAAGGATCGGGTAAAACTACTTTCTCCGGAAAATTGGCTAACCTGCTGAAGACGAAAAAGAATAAGAAGCCGTTATTGGCTGCTTGTGACGTTTATCGTCCGGCCGCTATCGAACAGTTGCGTGTTGTAGGTGAACAGGTAGGTGTACCTGTTTATATGGAACTGGAAAATAAGAATCCGGTAGAGATCGCAATGAACGCTATCCGCGAAGCTCGTGCCAAAGGTAACGACGTGGTAATTGTCGATACCGCCGGTCGTCTGGCTATCGACGAGCAGATGATGAATGAGATCGCTGCAATCAAGAGCGCTATCCAGCCTGACGAAATCTTGTTCGTTGTAGACTCCATGACCGGACAGGACGCCGTTAATACAGCTAAAGAATTTAACGAACGCCTGGACTTCGATGGTGTTGTCCTGACTAAGTTGGATGGTGATACCCGTGGTGGTGCCGCTCTTTCTATCCGTACAGTGGTAGACAAGCCGATCAAGTTTGTCGGAACCGGTGAAAAGATGGATGCCCTCGATATCTTCCACCCCGAACGTATGGCCGACCGTATCCTCGGTATGGGTGATATTGTTTCGTTGGTTGAACGTGCTCAGGAACAATATGATGAAGAAGAAGCTAAACGTCTGCAGAAGAAGATCGCCAAGAATCAGTTTGACTTCAACGACTTCATTGCCCAGATCCAACAGATCAAGAAGATGGGTAACCTGAAAGAGTTGGCATCTATGATTCCGGGTGTCGGTAAGGCGTTGAAGGATATCGATATCGATGATAATGCATTCAAGAGCATCGAAGCGATCATTTACTCGATGACTCCGGCCGAACGTACTAATCCGGCAATTCTGAACGGCACACGCCGTACGCGTATCGCGAAAGGTAGCGGTACGACTGTGCAGGAAGTGAATAAGCTGATCAAACAGTTTGACGAAACCCGTAAGATGATGCGTATGCTTACTGCTGCTAAACCGGGAAGTAAGAAATTTCCTTCGTTGAAAAGATAAACATTAAAGAAACATATTATGGAAGACAATCATTATCAATTACTGGACGGAAAAGCTGTTTCTGCTCAAATGAAGAAAGAGATGGCAGAAGAAGTCGCCCAGATCAAAGCGGCAGGCGGTAAGATCCCTCATCTGGCTGCCATTCTGGTGGGTCATGATGGAGGTAGTGAAACCTACGTGGCCAGTAAAGTAAAGACTTGTGAAGAGATCGGTTTCAAATCGACACTGATTCGTTACGAGGACGACGTGACCGAAGAAGAGTTGCTTCGTCGTGTTGACGAACTGAATAACGATCCGGATGTGGATGGCTTTATTGTACAGCTTCCTCTTCCGAAACATATCTCAGAGCAAAAGATTATTGAGGCGATCGATTACCGTAAAGATGTTGACGGTTTCCATCCGATCAATGTAGGACGTATGTCGATCGGTCTTCCTTGTTTTGTTTCTGCCACACCGGCAGGTATTCTGGAATTGCTGAAACGTTACGAAATAGAAACCAGCGGCAAACATTGCGTAGTGTTGGGACGTAGCAATATTGTCGGAAAGCCGATGGCTATGCTGATGATGCAGAAAAATTATCCGGGCAACTGTACGGTAACGGTTTGCCACAGCCGCTCGAACAATCTGAAAGAAATGTGTTTGAGTGCCGATATTATCATTGTCGCTTTGGGTGTTCCCGAATTCCTGAAAGCTGATATGGTGAAGGAAGGCGCTGTTATTGTCGATGTCGGCACTACCCGTATGCCGAGTAGCGTGACTAAAAGCGGTTACAAGCTGACAGGGGATGTGAAGTTTGATGAAGTGGCACCAAAATGCTCTTATATAACACCTGTACCGGGTGGCGTAGGGCCTATGACAATCATTTCCTTAATGCGTAACACACTGTTAGCCGGGAAGAAAGCGATTTATAAGTAAAATATTTATATATTTTTTCTTGGAAACGCTTGCGGAATAAGAAAAAACATCTATCTTTGCACCGTCTTAAAGAGAAATACTCAACGAGACTAAATGGTGAGCGTAGCTCAGTTGGTTAGAGCATCGGATTGTGGTTCCGAGGGTCGTGGGTTCGAGTCCCATCGTTCACCCCCAAGATAGAAACAAAAAGCCGTCCTGTTAAAGGGATGGCTTTTTGTTTTATAGGGGTTAAGGCAGTTGTTTTCGCATCGCAAAGTTGGTCATATCGACATGGCTAACCGTGACGGTTTGCTGTTTCTCCACGACAAACCCCTGTCTTTCGAAGAATGGCCGTGCCGTCAGGCTTACCTCTGCAAATAAAGACGGAGCCTGGTGATGACAGGCAAACATCTCTGCTGTTCGTAATAATAAAGTGGCTATCCCTTTTTTCTGGAATCGGGGATGAACAAACATGCTATGCAGATAGCCTTGTGTATCGACGGAGGTGAAACCTGCTGTCTGGAAGGTTTCGGTATCTTCGGCAAGGAAGAAATGCAGTTCGCTATGAAAGAGTTCTTGCCAACGGGCCGAGTCGGCACGGTTTATCCATGCATCGATCTGCTCCGGGGAATAATCCTTGCAGCAGGTGTTACGTACACTTTTTTCGAATACCTGGTGTAGTGTTGCCAGGTCTTCTGCATCAGCTTTTCTTATCCGGATCGGTTTCATTTGCAGATGAAGGATCGGATAGGGTTTTCCCTGGCCGTCTGTGGCATCCCGTGAGACCACCTCGAAACCTCTGCTCAGGTAGAAATGTGATGCCTGCTCGTTTTGCTCGTTGACATCTACTTTTCGGATGTTCTTTTCCCGGAGGGCATATTCTATAAACAGCCTGCCATAACCTTTGCCCTGTTGTGAGGGATGAACGAACAGCATTTCGACCAACTCG
>ERZ812616.1053-NODE-1053-length-33017-cov-13.195012_pt1 | contig 33017 bp, 50 predicted proteins | sample MGYA00376249_ERZ812616 | MGnify/ENA primary metagenome ERZ812616 (study PRJEB26924, sample SAMEA4378265) | human gut metagenome | biome: human gut; feature: human-associated habitat; material: faeces | place: China | collected 2013 ...
TGGCGGCACGCACGTAGCTCTCCATGCGCACATCTGCGGGCACGGTGTTCACCAGTGTGAGTTTTCATGAAGAATGAGAAAATGTGGGACGGCCTGGAGTTTTGAGTGCAAGAACCCGCAAGAAGTCGAAAAACGGCGGCACAAAGCGGTTTTCTGATGCATAACAGTGGCTGAAAAACGCACGATCCTGCAAGGAATCGAAAACTATCATTGAAAAATTTTCGGGCCGATTTCGGCCCTTTTTTCATTTTTGGGTGAGCTGCGCCGAGAGAGTTTAAACGGGCATTTAAATCGACTTTAAATGCAGTTTAACAGCCGTACTGCGAAACCCCAAAAAACCGCATAAAACTGCGGGTTTAAACGATATTTAAAGAATCTTAAACACAAGCCTCAAAAGGCCAAAAGAAAACCGCTTCAGAGAAAGGATTTTCCCCTCTCTGAAGCGGTTTTCTTTTATTTTAATCCTGCAATTCTGCAGGATTAAATCCGAAATGCAGGATTAAGAAAATATGCTGCTTTACAGGCATAATCGGAAAGATTATCAACAATGAAATGCAGGATTAAATTATGGAATTTTAATTCGCGGAGACGATTGGATCAAGCTCATCCAAAGTATAGGGCAATACACCAATCACTCGCCCAGTAATAAAGACGTCCTCGGTCAAAGGAATGGGCTCATATTTAGGGTTTAAGCTAATGAGCTGGCCAGGTCCAATTTGCTTGACGTATCCCTCCCCATTCATAATCACAACGCCAATCTCTCCGAGCTCCAATGTCTCTGTTTTTTGAACCATAAGAATATCGCCATCGTGATAACGCGGCTCCATACTGTCGCCGGACACACGAATCCCAAAGTCGGCGTATCGTACACAGTCCGCGCCGCTTTCTGGAATGTAATATTTTGTTGCGCTTTCTTCCCACAACGATATACCGTTTCCGGCACTGGCACATTGGTCATAAATTTCCCACTCAGGTCGAACCCGTGCGGGGAAATCTATTACATTTTTTGTATTAAATTCGGAGCAACGTGCATATTCAACATTTAAAATCGCTTGTAACGCTGCTTTCCCATGGCTATCTAACTTCCGATATTTATGCATAAAATCATCCTCTACAGATGAAAGCCGCCGAGGACGGGGAGCATCATCGAAATCATCCAAAGTACAATTCAAAGCCCTGGCAATAGATTTTACTGTTTCTAATTGAGGATCTTTAGTAACGCCGTTGATAATTTTGTTCAAGGTGCCTTTAGGGACACCCGATCGCAAGGCTAACTCATCTATTGTCATGTCTGCCTGCTTGCGTTTTTGAGCAATTAAAGCTCCTAGTTCCATTTTTCTCACCTCGTATAAAGTATAGAGACAACCGTCCAACGTGTCAACAAAAAGAACCGAATACGGAACAAAACATCGTCAAAATAGGTTGACTAGTTCCGTATTCGGTGCTATTATATTCTTGCGAAGCCCGAATACGGAACTTTTAGGGAGGTGAAATTCATGCTTCAGGAAACCAAGAAATATGAATACCTAGAGCGCATGATTGCAAAACGCGGAATAAGAAAAACAATTATAGCACGCGTCATAGGGATTTCGCCCAAAACTCTGGCAAACAAGGTGAATGGGAAAGCGGCCTTCACATGGCCAGAGGTTCAGCTTATCCAGTCGCAATTTTTCCCCGACATAGAAAAGGATGTTCTTTTTCAAAGAAATAGCCCGGGTAAAGGAGCCTAACGCATGAACTTCCACCTAGAGCTAAGGAAAAGCAGATGCCAGAAGGAGCTGAAGCGCCGGACTGGCCGGAGCCTGGACATTCTGGAAGTGCGGAGGCACGAACTGACGGTAGCATGTTCCCCCAAGTGGGCACCGTGCCGGATTCGGTACTATCCCGCCGTGGGCCGCATCTACGTCACCGGCCCGGCGGGGCAGCACATCGGCTGGGTGGATACGCTGGCGGATGCACTCTATGAACTGGCCAACGCCGATACAAGCAAAGTATTGCCCGAAAACAGGCTTTTAAACGAAAGGAGACCAGAAAAATGACACAGGAAATCAGACGCAGGAACGAGCCGCTCCTCGTGGGCGGCATGTACGGACAAGGCACCAGCCACTATCTTGTAACGGAACATCTTGAGGGTTTCACACTCCCCACTGTCCATCTGCGGCGCCAGGATGGCTGGGAACTGGATGCAGTGGGCGCGGCGCTGTATGACACGCCGCGGGGCGTGGAGATACAGTGGGACTACAGCCTGCACGGGCACTTTGTGCCGCGGACGAGGAGGGCGTGAAATGAGCGAGTTAAAAGGCAATTTTAAGGCCGCTTACGATGTGGTAAAACGCGCGGAGCGCTGCGTGCTCCTTCGCAGCAAGGCGGCGAACCCATCACGCACCTACGCCGTGGGCGATGTGGACAGCAACGGCCTTGTATTCGGCCTTGTGCTGAAAACAGACCCAGAGGCAGCCGTGCGGGAGTTCCGCACGCGGTCTTTCCCGAGCTGGTCGCCCTGGAATACATCCAGGGCTTGACACGCCCCGAAAAGTACGGAATATAGAAGCCGAAACGGTCCTCCGGGGCCGTCTGCCGGGACCGGCCGCCCGGTACTGATGATGGCAGGCCAAATAAAAAAGCTCACGCAATGTGGGCAGAAAGGAGCAGGCTATGAATGGTCAGCACAAAAATACGCGTGGAAGCTGCGTCGGAAACGGTGAAGTTCAGATCGAGGCAAGATTTGGCATGCCACTGGTAGGTGACAGGGCGTTTCCGGGCACAGCCTGGTATAAGGTAGATGTGCAGACAGGGAAAGTTACCATTCACTACTATGAAGACGGAGAAAAAACCGAAGAGTTCGACATCAAGGAAGTTGAACTCTCCGGCGTGCCTGTGAACTAATCCCTATCTAAAAGGGCTTTTCCCTTTGAAGAAAGCCCCGTGCATTTAAAGCCGCGTATTACTGTTTGATACTCTAAAACGTACGGCCGCACATCCCCCAAATGATTGTATATCTCGGGATCGCCAGAGTGGTATTCCAAGCCAGGATTTTTCAAAGCATCTTCAAGAATCACACGAATCTGCGATTTTGTAAGCATTTTTGCAACCTCCCTTCTATATGGAATAAGTAGATTTCTAGAACACATCCCTCCCTTGCGTACGGTGCTGCAACGCCGTCCTCACCAACAGAATACCACAAACGGGCCGCTGAGGCCAGAAAGGATAAAAACATGAACAAAGACAAGCTCACAGGCGTTGAGAAGAGCATCCACGCCGCCGTGGAAACGTTCCAGAAGAACCTGTGCCGTGAAATGGCGAAACGCCTTGATGAGGGCAAGCTCATCCTTGATATGGAGACGGAAGTCTCCTTTACCACCGCGGACGTGGATGAATTCATCGAGGAACAGATCCAAGAGCTATGCGGCACATTGAAGCCCATGGAAGAACCCCTCGGCGCAGATACCGCGCAGAAAACAGCGGATGAGTTCGCTGTCCGGATGCGCCGGCAGCTGCGGGAAGACCTTATCCCCAACGAAAAGACGCTGGCTGCACTGCGCAAGGGCGTGCTGGAACACGGCATTCCCGATGGGCTGATGATAGACGACGGCGAGAAGGTGCGGCCGTGCCGGTGCGGCGGGCCAATGAACAGCAGAGGCAGGATGGCGGAACGGCTGATGCGTGACCTTGAAGCTGCGGGCGCTCCGGTGGAGGTTTTCAATGGAAAGAGCGGCGCGGAGATCATGGATGAGCTTGTGAAGATCCTTAAGATGTACAACAGCTCTCTCAAAATGGCGAAGGAGACCCGGAGGCTCCTCCATGATCTGACCAGGAAGGATGAAAAATTGTCATGAACGACTACGAAGAACTGATGCAGGCAGCGGAGCCGCTGCGCAGGTATCTGGAAGCCCATTGCGGGCTGACAACAGAGATACTGGTATCCCGCGACCGCGTGGACGTTCTGCGCTGCGAGTTCGGCATCCCGTTCAGCCGGACGATACCGGACGAAGAAGATGAATAGCCGAAACAGCCCTGCGGGGCTGTCGTGCGGGGGCTGACCGCCCCGCGCCTGATGATGGCAGGTCAAGGCAGGTGATTTTTTGGACATTATGGTAACACCCGAACAGGCCGCTTCTATTTTGAATTGCCATTCAACCACCGTTTTAAGACGGATTAAGAGCGGAACCCTTCAGGCGGAATTAACAATCAATACGCGAAATCGCCCTCAATATCGTATTCCTCTTGCGGCCTTTCCGTACGATAAACAGGCTAAGTATTATGAGCAGCATGGCCTGACGCTGAGTGCTCCGGAGAAAACAGCGCTGCAGAAAGTGAAGCTGTTGCCTGTGCAGCGTCCGCTGGACAGCTATACTGATGCGGAACGTGAGAAAATCGGATTCTGGCAGGATGTCGTAGACCAATGGATGCTCTACCGCAGCCAACCGGGAAAGCCGCTGAGTGAGCTGGACCGGAAATTCGTCCAGCACATGCGCGTGGAAAACCCCGGCGTGGAGCTGAGCGTGCCGACACTGTACCGGAAGAAGAAAGCACTGGATGAGGGCGACATGGATGGCGTGATCGACAGGCGCGGCAAGGCACGTAAGGGCAAAACGGACATGCCGGAATATATAAAAAAGACGTTTTTGCACTACTACCTCGCGGACGGCGGAGAGGGCCATGCGTATTCCATCACCAAGTGTATGGAATACACGGAAAAATGGGCGGAGAAGAACGCAGCGAACGCGCTGCCGCTGCCCTCGTACAGCAGCTTTTACCGCCTGGCGATGGACGTGCCGGAGGCCGTGCGCATCCTGATGCGCGAGGGTGACCGCGCGTACTACAACAAGGCAAGCGTGTATACCCGCCGCGACTATGAAAGCATCGCCAGTAACGACTGGTGGGTGGGCGATACATACACCTGTGACACCCTTACACTGGGGCCGGATGGCAAGACGCACAGGCCGTACCTCACCGCCTGGGTAGACGTCCGCAGCGGAATCTTCGTCGGCTGGTATATCAGTTTCGGCGGCAACAGCAGCCAGAACTCCATCTATGCGCTGCGGCGCGGGTGCCTGGCGTATGGGATGCCGAATCACAACGCATATGTGGATAACGGCCGCGAGTATCTGACGTTCGACTTCGGCGGCAGAGGTCATCGGGCCAAGAAGGTGCTGGCCAACGGTGAAGCACCGTTTGAGCCGAAAACCATTCTGGACTACATGGGCGTGGAAATGAAAAACGCCATCGTGCAGAACTCCCGGGCCAAGCTGGTGGAACGCAGCTTCCGGAATGTGAAAGAGCATATCATGCGGCTGTTCCCTACATACACAGGCGGAAGCCCGGAGGAAAAGCCGGAAGCCCTGAAAAAAGCGCTGCAGCGCGGCGATATCCCCACAGACGAAGAGTTCATCCAGAAGGTGGATCTGCTGATCAGGGGATATCTGAACTATGAACCGTACTACGGTTCCGTACCTGCGGACAAGGGCAAACGCCGCATTGACGTGTACAACGAGCATCTGGAGCATGTGCGGCATGTAGAAGAGGATGTGCTGAATCTGATGATGCTGCGCACATCGAAGCCCAAAAAGGTGGACCGGGAGGGCGTGTATCTGAACATCCGGGGTAAAAAAGTCTGGTACAACTGCCCGGAGCTGCACAGCCTGTGGCAGGAAAAAAAGGTATATCTTCGGTACGACCCGGACGACCTTTCCAGCGTGCGCGTATACCGTGAGGACGGGTCCTTCATTCTGACGGCCCCCCGGTGCGAACTGGAGGCGAAATACGGTGCTACGCAGGAAGAGATTGCGCGGCAGCAGCAGCTTAAAAACAAGTATAAACGTGTGGTGCAGGAACTGGCGGCGACGCTTCTGCCGGACGCGCCGCCGGAAGAGGCTGCCGCGCTGGTGGCTCGGATGGCCGAGGAAAATCTGGCCGGACCGACCACGCCCCGCAAGCCCAAAACGGTGGAGCTGGCACGATGGGACGAGGAGCCGATGGCCATGGCTGTTGGCGATATAGATATTTTCAGGATGAACAAAAATTCGGATGGAGGATACGATGATGACGAATTCGACTATTAAGGTATATGACGAAGCACTGCACCTCCAGGTTGAGGAATACATGGCGGCACACAGGCTTTCACAGGAGCAGATGGGCGTGAAGCTTGGCCGAAGCGGCGCCGCGATCAACCAGTACCTGAGCCGCAAGTACAAGGGCAGCGTGGAAAATCTTGAAAAGGCGTTCCGCGAGTTCCTTGCACAGGAGGGCGAGGCCGTTGCAACGCAGAAGCAGGCGGAGCCGTACAAGCTGGATGAGGGCTATAAGCCAACAAGCATTTCCGAGGATGTTTACCAGTGCATCCGCTTCGCCCAAATCAACCGCACGCTGGTGATGCTGCACGGCGACGCCGGGGCCGGAAAAACGAAGGCTGCCGTCAAGTATTACCGGGATAATCCGCAGAGTACCGTCTACATCCGGCTCGACCCGAGCATGTCCGGCCTGGCAGGTGTCGGAGAGCTGTTGGGCACAGCGCTGGACCTGCCTGCCGTGAGCAGCAGCAAACAGATGTGGCAGGCTATTCGAGCGCGGCTGCGCGGCACCAACAAGGTGATCATCGTGGATGAGGCCCAGCTGCTGAAACGGGCGCCAATGGATGAGCTGCGGATCCTGCCGGATGAAGACGAAGTAAACGAGCTTCCCGGCAACGGCGTGGTACTGATTGGCAACAGCGAGCTGTATGAGCGCGTAAAAAAGGGAAAGGTGACGACGCAGACATACACACGCATTGGCCTTCAGCGGGCGTACAGCACCATGAAGCTCACAAACGAGGATGTGAAGCTGCTGTTCCCGATGTTTGCCGGAGAGGCGCAGAGTAAGGAGCTGAAGCTGATCGCCAGCGTGTGCCGGAGCCAGCACAGCATCCGCACGGCAAAAAACATCGTCAAAAATGCGATCCGCAATGAGGATATTTCGTATGAGGGCCTGCGAACAGCCGCCGCCAGCACATCCGTAGGACGGCTTTAAGATGGGGTTACAGGAGGTTTAAACCGATGTTTAACAGGATGAAAACAGTTGTGACATTCGCTGCCGGAGCCGTGGCGGGGCTGATGCTGGCGGCGTGCCTGACGGTGCAGAGCTCCCGCCCCGGCGTAATCGGCGGCGAGGCCCTTATCCTGCCGCTGATGGGGCTGCTGCTGTATGTGGGCTACGAGGCCGGGCGGCTGTCCACGCTGGCACAGACGGAGCAGCGGCAGCGCAGGCGCAGGGCCGGGCCGCCGTACCGGGTGGAGCATGGGGATGAATAAAGGATGCAGGATGGTGGTGCCCTGTGACCGGAGCTGCCGCGGGCAAAGCTGCTGCGGGTGCTGCAGCTCCCCGCCGGGCCTGCACCAGACGGGGACGCTGTGGCAGCCCTATGATGAGGGGTGCTGCCACAGCACACAGAAAGGCCAGTCGCTGGCCTGCATGCATCTGCAAGGACGGCTGCGGCGGGAATGGATGCTGGATACAGAGGAAAACGAGCTGAGGGTGTGGCCTCGCTGCTCCGTCGCAATAGAACACGGAAAAGAGGATCACTGAATGGTTGATTTCATTGCAACCCTTATCGCCCTTGTTGTGTGCTGTGGCTTGTCATGGCTCGTGACAGCAGGAATTATCAAACTGATCACGCTGTGCTTCGGCTGGCCGTTTTCCCTATTGACGGCCACGGGCATCTGGCTGATCTTGGCGCTGGCCAGAAGCGTATTCAAGAGCAGGAACGACAATAAATAACCGGGGCCGGATGGCCCCACCGTAATGCAGCCGCGCCGATGGCGCGCCGGTCACAAGCCCGGGAAAATGCAGAGTGCGGCAAAGGAGGTGAAACGGGCCGTGACGAAATATGAGTGGTACAAAGCGCACGGGATATGTCCAACTTGCGGCTGCAGAGATGCGGCCCCTGGACGGGCGCAGTGTCCGGAATGTCTCGAAAAAGAGAGGCTGAAAGCAGTGCAGAGACGGAAAAAGGAAAGCCCGGAGCAGAAAGAATACCACAACCGGCACCGCCAGCGAAGAACAGACCTGCTGCACGCCTTCGGCGTCTGCGTAAGATGCCAGCGGCGGGACGCTGCCCCCGGACGTGCACAGTGCGCGTACTGCCTTGCCCGCAGCCGCCGGTACATGCAGTCCCGGTTGAGGGAGAAAGGCGTCATGCCGCGGGACATGCTGGGCTGGCCGGGAATATGCAGCCGATGCGGAAAGCCGACAAATACGCAGGAAGCGCATAAATTGTGCCCCGCATGCCGGGAAGCATCGCAGCATGCCATGGAAATTGCCCGCAACAGCCGCACAGAAAAGAATTGGTTTGCGCGCACGCACTCGCTCATGGCATGGGGCAAACCATAGGAGGTGGAAACAACGGAAAAGCACGAAGAAAAGGCGTCGGAAATTCTGGCTCGCGCCGCGAAGCTGCTGAACGACGCCTCAAAAGTATACGATGCAAATTTTGAGCTGATGAAAGAGCAGGACGCCCTGCAGCAGGATCTGCTGCATAAGCTGGAAATCGAAAATCTTACGCGGGATGAGCGTGCGAAGCTGGCCGTAGAACTGCGCGACTGCCGCAGACTCCGGCGTAAGTACAAGGACGTTGTGGAGGAGCTGGAACCCATTGCAGGGTATTACGGCACCGCCGCCGGTATGCAGGCGGTAAAGCAGTTGTCCCGGTTTGTAGGTGAGCTTCGGAAGGTGGAAAACTACCACCAGAACCGTCACTACGTCCCCAGATTCGGGCACGTCAAAGGAGATGTCCAGGATGCTGAGTGAACAGGATAAATGCGAGATCCGGAAGTCGTATAGAAACGCAATCGACCCGCGCCAGCAGGTGAAAATCCTGACGCAGCTGTATCTTGTGAGCCGGGAGGAAATTCTGGACATACTGGGGCCGCTTTCCAAGTCTGCCCGCCCAAAACCGAGCCGGAAGGGCCAGCCGAGACGCATCTATGCGCCGGAGTTCAAGGCAGAGGCAATGGAGCGCCTGCACTCCGGAGAATCTTTCCGGCGGGTGGCTGAGGATATGAGCGTCAATGTACGGACCATGGCTACGTGGGCCTACCAGATGCGAAGAAAGGAACGAGAGAAAAATGCCAAACTGTAAGTTTTGCGGCAAGCCCGTAATATCCGCACGCGTGATGCATGCGGAATGCTGGGAGCAGAAAGTCATGGAGCTGATGGAGACCGTCTGCGACAGCTATTGCCGCTGGCCGCTTGAGTGCCGGAGCTCTGAAGAACTGGAGGAAAATCACTGTAACGACTGCGTGATGATTCAGGCACTCAACCTCGGGCTGTGAGTGTTGGAAAAGGCCCCGCATACGCGGGGCCAAGGCTCTTCACGGGTAAAATATCCGGATAGGCGATTCATCGGGATGCAAACTGTTCCACATTTCGACAATATCCAGCGGCATCAACCGGAACCCCTTTTTAGAAATACATACACCGTTGCCGAGGTCGGCCAGTGCTTTGTAGAGCACCACGACCGCACCGCGTTGCAGTCCGGAGATCCACTGACGGATGACAAGAGCTTGAAGATCGGATACGGCCTGTTGTTTGAGCCAACCTGTTTGCATCGCCGAATCACCATCCCGCTCCACAACACGTCCCATAAGAAGGTCGTAAACAGCCGGGTCAAAGTCCTTCCCGGCATTCCAGTCGTCCACGAGCTTTTCAAGCGTGGTGCGTGTCTGTTCCGGGTCGACGGCATACGCTTCATGGAGTACGCTTTCGCCTGCGCATTCCTCAATCATGGCGCTGAGTTCGTCAACTGTCATGGAATATCCCCTCTTTTCTTTTTCTTTTAGTATACGCTAAATAATGCGCGCTGTCGACCTCGGGCTGTAGAAAAAGGACCGCCCCGTCCGGAGATACGGACCGGACGGGGCGAGGATGTGGAGAATATGAAGCGGAGCGCTTCACAGCTTTTAAGATACCATAGGCGGGGCGGAAAATCAACAAAAACCGACAAAAAATCAACAAGGAAGTGAAGAAAAAATGACGGTACAGCAATGGCGCAGTCTGCGCCGGAACCGAAGATGCACATACTGCGCACATTCCCATATCGTTTACGGCCGGGATGGGAGCATCTGCTTTTGCCGGGCAAAAGACAAAGCTGTGTATGAGGGCCTGCCCCGCTGGTTCTGCCAAGTATACACACTGAAGGAGGATTCTTGATGAAACAAATGGACATGTCAAAATATCTGCCCTGCACTGCCCGCCTGGTGGGCGGCACACTGTACATACTGGATGGCGAGGGGCGTGTGCAGCGTCGCCTGGACCCGCTGGAAACGGCCATCAAGTGGTTCCAGATGAGCAACGACGCCTTCTATGCACTGTACGGCGTGAACTGGGTCCCGGAAGAACCGTACTATTCACAAGCACGCAGAATGCTGTTTCCGGGAGGCGGCAGCCATGTGTGACATATGGACTCAAAACTGGTCAACCTTTTTGGACGCATTGCTGGGCATCATCATCTTCGATGGGATACGGTGGCTCATCAACGCGCTGCCGGGCCTGCGGGACTGGCTGGCGGATTGGCGGCTCGAGCGCCGGAACCAGAAAGCGATCCGCCAGCTGTGGCGCATATACGGGCGCAAGCCTCCGCGCGACCTGTAAAAAACAAACGTGGGTGCTTTGGTACGGCGGCGGTCGTGCGGCGAAAAGTACGCACCAGTGGAAGAGGCCAAAGTAAAACGAAAAATGCCGCATCCGGGGCTGTGCCCCGGCCGTAATGCAGCCCCCTGCCCGATTGGGCCGGGGCCGGTCCCAAGCCCGGAAAATGCAGAGGGCGGAATTTTGAGAAAGGATGTGTACATAGTGGCAAGAAAGAAAGTGGCCAGCGAGCCGGTGCTGCGGGATTGGACGGCAGTAGATGTGGCGTTGCGCGATCTGAAGGAGTGCCAGTACGCGCTTACAGAGCTGGGCGTGGAGCTGGACCGCCGGATCGACGGTCTGAAGGACGACTACAATAAGAACGCACAGCCGCTGCAGAACCGCATCAAGCGGCTGGAGGGTGACGTCAAGGAATATGTGGACGCGCACCGCGCAGAGCTGGACGGAAAAAGCCGGACACTGGTATTCGGCAAGGTAGGATACCGCGCCTCCAGCAAGCTGATGCTGGCGCCTGCCAAGGTTGCGGAGGCCATCGCTGCGCTGAAGGCCCTGGGCCGTAAGGAACTAGTGAAGACCACGGAGACGCTGGACCGGGAGGCGCTGAAAAAGGAGCCGCCCGCGCTGCTGGAAAGCATCGGGGCATATATCCGCACGCGGGATGAGTTCTACTACGACATCAGCGGCGAACAGCCGGAAGTGCAGTAAGGAAGGAGGAGCGGCCATGGGCGCTCTGGATATTGACAAAGGGCAGGTCAAAAATATATATGCCATCGCGGCAAAGCTGGGCATGGTGGACCGGAGCAGCCATGAGGACGCGCTGCACGAGCTGGTGCAGGGGCTGACAGGCAAGACGTCCGTCAAGGATCTGACACATTCCGAGGCGCTGGAGGTCCTCACGGAGCTGCGCCGACGCAGCGCACCGGCCGCTCCAAAGAAAAAACGGGCGCGGAAATATGACGAAACACCGGGCGGCGTCAGCGCGGCGCAGCAGAAAAAAGTGTGGTACCTCATGTTTCAACTTGAAAAGTTCGACCCGGCACCGGAGGGCGTGCAGCTGCGTGACCGTCTGTGCGGCCTGATCACCAAACAGTTCAAGGTAACGAGTTTTCCTGCTCAACCGTTTCGGTTTCTAACTTTCGAACAGGGCGGCGTACTGATCGAGGGGCTCAAAAGCCTGACACAGCGCAAGGAAATGGAGTATCTGCACAGCGCTCGGTACCACCGTGAACAGGAGGCGGCTTCAAATGCGGAATGAGCTGCTGAACCACCTGCAGCTGGATGACCTGAAGGGCGAGGCGCATGAACTCGCTGAGACCATCGGTATGGATGCCTTCCGTCGGCTGGTGGATGTGTACGGCGGCACCGGGCGGATATACATCCCGCAGGCGGATACGCTGCTCATTCCCATCCGGGACAGGCTGATCCGGGAGGAATACAACGGATATAACGTGTACGAACTTTGTAAAAAATGGGACTTGGGCGAAAGCATGGTCCGCACAATCATCCGGGATAAAATCCGGGAGCTGCGGCAAGCCCCCATAGACGGCCAGGTCTCCCTGTTCGATGTTTCCGAAACTGAATAACGTTGCAATTTTTTGCTGCATTTTTGTGGTGGATGGTTGTTGTAAAGATAAGGTATGATTTACTCGTAGCAACGAGGGAATCATACCTTTTTCTTTTTCCCTCGGCAAGGAGGAACGGCAATGACTTTTGATACAGGCACCTGGTGGCTCATCACGATCATCCTGACAGCGCTGCTGGGGTGTATCGGCGCATTGGTAAGCCGGTCCATTTTCAAGAGCCTGGACGAACATTCGTCCGACATCAAGGAAGTCCGCGAGAACTATACCACACGCAAAGACCACAAAACGGACATTGACGCCGTGCGCAGAGAGATGAAGGAGGTACGTTCTGAAATGCGTACAGAGATCCAGACCCTCAGCGAGGACATCAAGGAGGTCAAGGAGACCTGCCTGCGCAAGGACGTCTTTGAACATAACATGCTGCGTCTGGAAAATAAGATGGACGCGCTGACAAAATTTTTAATGGAGAGGAGAGACTGAGATGTTGGAAAACGATCTGCAGTCCCGTACAGAACTCACGAGCATGAGCTACGCCGCAGAAGTATTCCTGCGGATGGTGAATCTGTACAGGGGCACTTACTACAGGCTGCGCAATGCCGGCCCGATCCTCTCCGATGAAGAGCAGATTCCAAGGGCAGAGCTTCGCGCGGCGCTCGACTATCTGCAGGAGAGCGGATATATTGCGGTGCGGACCGTGAAAGATCACACGCCGGCGCATATATCAGACCTGCCTCTGGAGGATCTGGAATGTAAGCTGCTGCCCAAGGGCACGCAGTTAATCGGCGGGCACATCAAGGACCCGCTGGTAAAGCCTTAAAGGAGGCGCCGGGATGCAGTTAAATGGAAAACGGAGCTACGGCAAGATCGCATCCCTGCCGCCGGAAGTCAGAAACGCCGTGGACAATATGATCCTGACGTGTACGGTGCGGCTGCCGGAGATCCAGGCATACATTGAGGAGCAGGCCGGAGTAGACGTCAGCACCAGCACTATCAGCCGGTACGGCAAGCGCCTGAGCGAAACATATCGGGATCTGACCATTGCTCAGGAAAATTTTGAGGCACTGCGCAAGGAACTGGAAAAATATCCGGAACAGGACAGCGCGGAGATCCTCACCCGCATCGCCAGCCATAAAATGATGGCGGCCCTTGTATCCAAATCCGACAAGGACTGGAATGAGATGCGGGCCGATAAACTTTTGAAAGAGATCAGCGGCCTGACACGCGCTATGGCGTACAAGCAGCGTGTGGATATCCAGAATAAGGATGTGGTGTCTGCCGCACTGGATGAAGTACAGGCGTCCGTGTTCTCCGCACTGGCGGACGAAAGGCCGGAGCTGTACAGACAAGTCGTCCAGTTTCTCGACAAGAAACGGAAAGAGGGGCTGTAGCATGGAATGGTATGTGCTGCAGGCTCTCACGGGTCGGGAACAGGACGCCAGGGCGGCGCTTGAACGTGCCGGATTTGACGCCAGGGTGCCGACGGAACTCCGGCCGATTCACAGGCGGGGCCAATGGATCGAACAAGAGTACACGCTCCTGCCTGGCTATGTATTCGTTGGGATGGATTTTGAGCCCCGGCTGTACCGCGCAATCAAGGATGCGCCGGGAGCCATCCGGCTGCTGGGGCTGTTTGAAGAACACCCCACGCCGCTGCCGCAGGATGAGGCAGCACTGTGGGGCCTATGCAGTCCCCCTTCCGCTCTCATGCCAAGCGTCGTAGAGTTCGACGCCTACGGTACGCCGCGGGTCATAGATGGCCCACTGGCGGGCCGTGAGGCTCAGATTGTGAAGATCGACCGTCATGCGCGCCGGGCGCGCGTACTGGTGGATACCGGAGACGAACGGCATCTGGTTCGGTTCGGTATCCGGCCTGCGGACGGTGATGCGCAGTGAATCGCAAAAAGGACTTGCGGCGTGATGCCGTACACAGGCTCGCGGGCTACGGCCCGGAATATCCTCCAGAGCTGTGCCGGCGGTGCGTATGGGCGTCCGGCCAGGGCGATCGCAAGCTCTGCCCGTTCCCCCGCTGCGTAGTGCGCAGTGGAGACATGAGGCTGAAGCCATAAGCTATTGTTGAAAAGCTGAAACGAGCGTTAAAACTCGTTGAAAACTTTGGCAGCAGGATATTTAAATGCTGGGTTACAGAAAATTTAAAACCGGCATTTAAATAGAACAAGAAAACCATGAAAGCAGCGGGGTGATTCGTCCCCCGCCCGTGGCCATGGCGGGCATAGAGGGGAAAAACCGGGCGGAAACGGCCGGATGGCGAAGCATGCCCGGCGAAAATCAACCCCTCTTGCCCGCCGCGCTGCGGAATACCGTTTAATTTCCCCTGTATACCATTTAAAACCGCTCAAAAGCTCCGGGCCGTGCAGACGGATACCTGGGGGCTTTTTTGCGTTACAGGCGAAATTTGGAGCCGTGCAGGAACCAGGAAGGAGATGCGTGGAATGAAACGTACTCAACAGAGCAGCGTAGACGCCCTTTTAAAAGCTGTCGAGGCAGCAAAAACGGAAAACCAGTACAACATTTTTAAGGATTTAAAGATGCTGCTGGAGGCGTACCCTAAAACGAGCAAGCGAGATTATCTGGCGCTGATCCGCGCACTGATGGACAAATACAGCGCAGGCGTCGGCGCAGAAATCAATGACGCCCTGATAAAGAAATGCATGGCCGGCGACGTCGAAGCGATTCGGCTATACAAGGACCTGCAAAAAGAGGATCAGACGGCCGGCGAGGGGGTGCAGATCATTGACGACATCAAGGTTAAGTGAGTGCATGTCCCCCGCGTTCTACGAGCTGCACACGCAGATCAAGACACAGCGGCCACATACCGTCGCATGCAAGGGCGGACGCGGCAGTACAAAATCCAGTTTCATGAGCGTGGAGTTCATCCTGTTCCTTCTGCAGCATCCGCAATGTCATGGCGTGGTGCTGCGCAAAATTGCCAATACACTGCGCAACAGTGTGTACGCGCAGATCCAGTGGGCCATCGGCGCGCTGGGGCTGCAGAACAAATTCCGGTGTACGGTGTCCCCCATGGAGATCACTTACCTGCCCACGGGCCAGAAGATCCTTTTTTTTGGTCTGGACAAGCCGGAAAAGCTCAAATCCATCAAGCTGCCGTTCGGGTACATCGGCATCGACTGGTTTGAAGAAGCCGACCAGTTCGCCGGCGAAGCCGAGATCCGAAATGTCAAGCAGTCCACGCTGCGCGGCGGCGAGTTCGACATGACGTTCCTGTCGTTCAACCCGCCGGCTGCGGCGCGCAACTGGGCAAACCGGTACGCACTGGAGGCGGAGCCGGGCAAGATTGTACACCACAGTACCTATCTTACCACACCGAGGGAGTGGCTGGGCCAACGATTTTTCGACGACGCGGAGCATCTGAAACAGACGAAGCCTACCTCCTACCGCCATGAGTACCTCGGCGAGGCCGTGGGCAACGGTACGCAGGTATTCGACAACATCCGGTTGGAATCCATCACGAAGGCGCAGATCAACTCTTTCAACGCGATAATCTCGGGCGTGGACTGGGGCTGGTACCCGGACCCGTGGGCATTCAACCGCATGTCCTACGACGCCGCCCGGCGCACGCTGTACATCTTCGACGAACTCACCCGGCGCAAGCTCAACAACTTTGAGACCGCGCGCCTGGTTCAGTCCCGCATCCCCGAAGATGAGGACGTTATCGCTGATTCTGCCGAGAAAAAGAGCTGCGCGGACTACCGGGACAGCGGCATCCGGTGCTTTGAGGCGAACAAAGGTCCTGGCAGCGTGAATCAGAGCATGAAGTGGCTGCAGGGGCTTTCCGCTATCGTCATCGACCCGGTCAGGTGTCCGGACACCGCGAAGGAGTTCTCGGAATACGAGTACGAGACAGCCAAAGACGGCGAAGTCATTCCCGGATATGTGGACGCGGACAACCACCACATCGACGCGACGCGCTACGGCACAAACCGCATCTGGACACGGAGGGGCGCGTGATGGGGCGGCTAAGGAATTGGCTCGTGGGCAGGTACCTGCCCAGTTGGGCCGTGCAGACGCTCCTTTCCGAAAACAAACAGCTGTGCAGCCAGGTGGAAGAGCTGCGGAGGGAATACCGGACACTGCGGGCGTATACAGACGGTTTGGAGCATGCGCTCCGGCACGGTGTGCATGTTGAGGTAAATGTAGAGGGAGGCGGTGCATATGCTGATCGAAGCACTGAAAGCACTGACAGATAACGACGTCGTAAATACGGCGCAGGGCTTCGGTTCGCCGGATGTCACCACGTCCGCCATGAATGCCGCCATCAAGGAGTGGTTCGCAGCCTACTTTCGGCAAACGCCAGACCGCAAAAAAGATCCGTCTACGCGCCTTGCGTATACCATCGTGCATAAGCTGGACAAAGGCGTTTTCGCTGAGTACAAGTCGGACATTCTGGATAAGAACCGGACGGCCAAAGGCGCATGGATGGACGCCAATCTCTCCCGGCTGGATCTCGCAAAAAGCGATATCATGCAGTGGATGCTGGTGGGTGGCGAGGTGTACGTCAAGCCCGTACCCCGTATAAGGCCGGACGGGACGATGATTTTCAGCCCGCAGGTCATCCGGCGAAACAATGCGGCTATCCTAGCACGGGACGGTGACGGCCGGATCACGGGCATCGGCACGGCGGAAGAATCCACCCGCGGCGGGAAGTATTACACGCTGCTGGAAAAGCGCACCGTGGATGCGGCAGGCTATCTCACCATTGAGAACAAGCTGTTTGAAGCATCCGACCATAATTCGCTCGGGACTCGCGTGCCGCTTGCGCGCCTGGCGCAGTACGAAGCGCTGCCGGACCGATATACCTATCCCCGCCCTGTGGGCGGGCTGGGGCTCGCGGTGCTGCGCGTGCCGCTGGTGAACTGTGTGGATGGCAGCGCGGACGCCGTGAGCATTTACGAGCCGGCCATGCAGGTCATCCAAAATGTAGACCATATGGAATACCTGCACGGCAAGGAGTTCGAACTGGGGCGTCACCGGATCGTGGCGCCGGGCGAGATGCTGCGCAGCGGCCCCGATGGTGAACGGCGGCTTGAGGACAGCGTGTTCGAGAACATCGGCCCGGCGTTCACCAATGACCAGCAGCGTGCCGGGCTCACCGTGTTCAGTCCACAGCTTCGACAGGAGGCATACGAAGCCCGGACGCAGGAATATCTGCGGACCATCGAGAATTTGATCGGGCTCAAGCGGGGCCTGCTGAGCGACGCCCAGGAAGTCGAGCGGACAGCGACCGAAATCGCCAGCACGGCCGGGGACTACAACCTCAGCCTGCAGGACCTGCAGAGCGTGTGGTTTGACGGTGTGCGGGAGTATCTGCGCATCTGCGACATTCTGGGCCAGATGTACGGTTACTGCGACCAGAGCGCCTGGAGCGTGGAGGACCAGCTGGCCGTCACCTGGGGCAACGGTGTTTTGTATGATCCCGATAAGGAGTGGCAGCAGGAGTGCGAGCTGGTACGCATGGGATATCTGCGGCCGGAGATCGCGCTGGGGCACCGGTACGACATGCCCTGTGAGACAGAGGAAGACTGGGCGAAGATCCGGGCGAAGTACATGCCGGACGCCAATGGAGCGCTGAACGAGGTGGAAAGGCTGCGGTGAGTGAATGTATGACGATGAAAGACTTGAGGAGCTGCGCAAGAGAGCCGCCGCGATCGCGGAACCGATTTGGGAGACGCTGCTGCGTGATATCGCGCGGCGCGTGCGCGGCGCCGGCGGCATCACGTCCACGGCGGAATACCAGATCTACCGGGCCGAGCAGCTCGGCCTCGCTGAAAAGGCCATCAAGGCGGCAATTGCGGAGCAGCTGAAAATTTCGGACGCCGCCATCGATATGCTGTTCGAGGAGTTGAAGGACGAAACGGTCCTGTTCGAGGAAAATGCGGAGCTGCGCCAGCTGGTGGAAGCCTACGGCACGGTGTCGAAAAAAGCAGCTGCCGCGGACTATGAGGAGCTGTGGGCGCCTGGGCCGGACGGCAAGCTGTACACGGTGAAAGAAGCCTATGGCAAAATCATGGATTTTGCGTGGATGCAGACCGCCACGGGCACATATGACTTTCAGACTGCAGTCCGGGAAGCTACCAAAAAGCTTCTGGAAAGGGGCCTGCGCGTCATTCCCGGCAAGGATGGGCGGAGCTACCGTCTTGAATATGCGGTGCGCAGCTACATCACGAACCGCATGGGCGAAATGTTCAACGCTGTGAATCAGATGAACTACGACGCCATCGGTGCGGACGGCTGGGAGATCAGCGCGCATCCTGCCCCGGCTCCCGACCACGCGCCTTACCAGGGCCGCCAATATTCGGAAGAGGAATACGACCGGATCAACAACAGCCTGGCCCGAAAGTTCGGCTGGTGGAACTGCCGTCATCTTGTGTATCCTGTCCGGCTGGGCGTCAGCCCGCGTGCATACAGCGATGAGCAGCTGCAGAAGTATCTGGATGACAATGAAAAGGGCGTCTGGTACAATGGGCAGCACTACACGCTGAGCGAGGCCAGGGACCGCAAGCGCCAGCTGGAGAGCCTGATCAGCCAGACAAAATACGACATCCTCGCAGCCGAGGGCGATGACCAGCTGCTGAAGGAACGCCAGATCCGGCTGCAGAACCAGCGGCGGGAATATGAGCGTTTTTGCCGTGAGACCGGGCAGGAGCCGGAGAACTGGCGGACCATGGTGGCGATCTTCGGGCGCAGCGAGGCCAGCAAGGCCGCGTGGGCGGCCAGAAAGCTGGGAATGGGCACGTCTGCGCTTCGGGCCAAAGATACGATGCGCGTGCAGCTTTCTGCTCTTACCGAGGCGGAGCGGGCGCGGCTTACGCAGTATACGGGGTTTGACGCAACGGCGATCAACAACGCGATCCGGCACGGACGAATCAATGCCGCAACACAGGAGAAAATCTCCATACTGGACAGCGCCTTAAATAAAGGTGTCATTCCGGACCGCGTCACGCTGTACCGTGAGACGTCGCTGAGCTTTTTAGAGCTGGAAGACGGGACACATCTGACACGGGACAGCGTTGGGAAATACAAAGGCAGGATAATCACGAACTCCATATTTTCTTCGACCAGCTTCCGTCAGCTCGGACTGCCGGGCCGCGATACGGTGATCGAGCTGCATGTGCCCGCCGGATATCAGGGCGCTTTGTACATACGGGACCTTGCTCACCCGCAGTACAAACTGCAGGATGAGGTCCTGTTCGCGCGCGGACTGAAGTACAGGATCCTTTCTGTTGACACGTCCAGTGATAAGGTATATATTAAGGCTGAGGTGATGAAACCGTGATCCGAGAAGAAGATATCAGCCCTTCTATGGCATATCCTGACTGTTGGGGGGTTGCTTCCGTCCCTATGTGCAATGGCTGCAAATCGTGGCAATGGGAAAAAGATGTCTGCAAAAGATATCCAAAAGGAATCCCCGGCTCGATCCGATACGAGGAATATCACGAGTGCCCGGACTTTGAGCTGGTCCCGGAGAATGACATCAACTATAAATATGTAAAAGCAAACATTGAGCGCCTGAAGAAATAGCTTCTATTAAATATGGTATAGAGGGACCCATCCGTGGGTCCCTTTTACAATGCCCTTTAAAGCACCCGTAACCGGTGTTTTAAGGGCATTTTTAAATAGCTTTTACCGCCGGCCCGGCGGACAACAAAAGGGGTGCCGCAGTACCGGGACTGGCCGGATAAAAAGGACAGCGGCTGACCGACTATCCACCCATCATCGGAAAGGAGCAAAAAGACATGACGTTTGACTGGCTGAAAACCATCCTCGGGGACACATATACCGAGGACATCGACAAGACCGTCGCCGCAGAGATCGGCAAACGCTTCACGGCGAAGTCTGATTTCGAGGCCAAGTCCACGGAGCTGAAGAACGCGAAGGCCCAGCTGGCGGAAGCCAACAAGACCATCGAGGGTCTGCAGGCCACGGATAAGGACATCGAGGCCGTGCGCAAGGAAGCTGCAGACTACAAGGTCAAAGCCGAGCAGGCGGAAAAAGACGCCGCTGCGCAGCTGGAGGCATACAAGTTCGATACCTGGTTCGATGGCCTTGTATCACAGAACCACGGCCGTGACGGCGCGGTGATCCGCACGCTGGCGGGCACGGAGCGTATGGACGCCCTGCGCAAGAGCCAGAACCGGGACGAAGACGGCAAGGCTCTGTTTGCTGACTTGCTGAAGAACAGCGCCTACGCATTCGAGGACCAGGCGCCGCCGCCTCCCCCGTATGCGGGCGGGACCGGCAGCGCCCAGCTGGCCGGCAGCGGAGAAGCAGACGGCGTGACCGCTGCATTCTCTGCGCTGAATCCCAATTTGAAACTGTAAACAGGAAGGAGCAGAAACACAATGGCACACACTGCACAGGAGCGTTACGCAAAACTGGTGGACGCCAAACTGCGCAACACGCTTGTAACAAAAGACAATCTGATTTTCAACAACCGTTACGAGGGAGACCCGAAGGCAGGCAAGGTGAAAATTCCGGTCCGCGACACAGAGGTAGAGGTCAAGGACTATGACAAGGCTGCCGGCATTGATCCCTCGACGGGCAGCACCACCTATCTGGATCTCACCATTGACCACGATGAAGCCGTCAACGAAGTGATCGACGGCTTTGACGCGGCCAGCGTCCCGGACGGCATTGTAGCGGAGCGGCTGGACAGCGCAGGATATTCCCTGGGCCTGTCCATGGATAAGAACTCCATGGACGTGCTGCAGGCCCAGACAGGCGCAAATATTTCCGCGACCAAAACGGCGATCACCGCTTCAACGGCATACAAGGAGGCGCTGGCAGCCAAGCGCACGCTGAGCCGCGCGGGTGTACCCAACGAAGGGCGCTGGATGATTGCCAGCCCGGAGTATCTGGAACTTCTGCTGCAGGATTCGCTGTTCGTGAAGCAGGGCGACCTGTCGCAGGAACTGGTGCAGCAGGGCGTGGTCGGCAAGATCGCGGGATTCCTGGTTTTTGAATCTAACAATATGGACTTTGAAAGCACCACCCGCGTGGCATCGAAAAAGACCACCACGGAGTTTATCTGCGGGCATCCGAACTGGTGCCACCGTGTTCAGGAATGGCAGGTGCCCGTGCATCTGCAGGACTTGAACGGCTCCGGTAACTATATCGGGGCATCCGCGGTGCAGGGACGCAAGGTGTACGGTCTCAAGGTATCCAAGCCGAAAACACTGTACATCAAGCGCATCGAGACCGCTGTAAGCGGCGGCTGAGAGGCGCCGTATAACGTTTAGAAAAGGAGGAGCCCGGCATGGCATATGCGGACTATGCGTATTACTCCGGCACATGGATGGGAGACATGCCGGAGGCTGACTTTAATAAATGGTCGGCCCGCGCGGGCATAGAGATCGACCGGCTGACCCAGGGCCGGGCAGCCGATGCGCCGACGTCCATGGGGGACGCGCTGGCGCAGTGCTGCTGCGAGTTGGCCGAGTCCATGCAGCAGCAGGACAGGGCCGCACAGGCAACACAGGGCGGGGCCGTAGCCGGCGAGAGCGTGGACGGGTACAGCGTGACCTATCACGGCAGCATAGAGGGCAGCAGCCTTCAGGACGCGGCAGACGCCGCTCGGCTGCACATCTGCCGCAAATACCTGTGCCGGCCGGTCAATCTCCTGTATTCGGGGGTGCAGCCATGAACGGCGTTAAAAACGCGGACTGCACCCTATTCCACAAAGAGTGGGACGCAGCTGCCCGGCGGGACGTTTGGAGCTGCACGCAGCTGCCCGGCGTCAGCTGGTACGTCAGCAATGGCGCGGCTGTCGGCACGTCCGGTGAGACCGCCGCAGACACTGCGGTGATCCGCATATATACGCAGGACATTCTGGCCGTGGCCGTGGGTGACGTGATCGCCCCCGGCCTTGTAACGGCACAGGTCGATAGCTCCGCCGATGTACTCCGTCTGTTCCCGGACAGTATCAAGGTGCTGCGGGTGCGGGACAACCGGCGCGGCAGCCCGCGGATGCGGCACTGGCGCATCGAGGGCGAATAGCATGTCGCAGCTGTCTATCACCACACCTCGCGGCAGCACCGTGCAGGTGCAGAGCGGAAGCGGCGGTGCAAAGGCGGAATTGCGCTGGGCTACTTCCTTCGGGCGGCAGCGCACACAGGCGTTTAACCGCACACAGGCGTTCATTGATTCCGAAGTCCTCCGCCTCATGTCCCCCTACACTCCCATTCAGACATCCATGCTCATCAAGAGTGCGACGCTCGGTACTGTCATCGGTACGGGCAAGATCAACCAGATCGCGCCCTATGCTGCATGGCAGTATTACCGCACGGACACCACACGAAAATACGACCCGCGCCGTGGCGCATATTGGTTCGAGCGTATGAAGATCGACCACAGAACGTATATCCTCAAAGGCGCGGCTGAGAAAGCAGGTGCAAAATACAATGGCTGAGACCATTATCGGGGCGCTGCAGGAATACCTAGACCAGTGCCCGCTGCTGGAGGGACGGCGGCTGAACGTGGACTATCTCACGCGCCGCCCGCTGACCTACATGATCAGCCCGTCCCCTGTGGACAGCCTGGTCCGGCAGTACCATGGCGGCAGCGCCATGCGCCAGTTCGTGTTCGTACTGGCCAGCAGCAACCTCTACGGCGAGGACGTCCTGACGAACATTTCAAACAGTGGCTTTTTTGAGCAGCTGGAGGACTGGATGCGCGCGCAGACAAAGCGCCGCAGCCTGCCGCAGTTGCCAGGCGCACGCACCGCACAGAAGCTGGAGGCGATGAGCACCGGATATCTGTACAACGCAACAGCCACCGAGGCGCACTACCAGATCCAGTGCCGCCTCATATATTACCAGAAGGGAGAGCATTGACACATGAAACTGTCTGATTTAATGGCAGACGTTACCCTGCAGCCAGACTTCGAAGGAGTCGTCACCGCAGACGATTTCGTCCTTGCGGTCGGGCTTGCGGGCAGCGAGACCGGCCCGGACGACTATCTTGTCGCAGAAGAGGGCATCACAGAGCATTCGGGCGCCATGAGCGCCACCACCGCCGACAACAACTACATTCGGCGTGGCGCACAGAGCACGAAGACCGGCACCACACGCACCATCAACCTCACGGGCGACCGATATATCGGCGACGCATTCCAGGATGCGCTCACGGCCCATGCGTTGAAGTATGGCACCGGCCAGGCGGTCATCAAGCCCTACGTCTATTTCAACATGATTACCGGAAAGGGCGAGCAGGGCCTTGTTTCCATCGTCGTTGACGAAGACCCGTCCGGCGCCGCCGGCAGCAACGCCGGCATCAAGGCTACTCTGACCGCAAAGGGCACGCCGAAAGAGTATACCTACACGAAGCCTGGTTCTTGACAAAAGGTTCTGACGGAAACGCCCCCGCTGAACAGGACAGCGGGGGCGCTGCTGTTATCATGACCGACGCAGCAGCGGCTGAAAGCCTGCTGCCGGGATGCAAAAAGACAACAGAAAGCGAGGAAGATACAGGATGCTGAAAATACGGGAATTTGAGTTTGACTTTGATATCTCCGCTCCGGAGGACCTGGAACGATACCTTCACAGCTGTAAAGCGATGGAGGAAAGGGAGCGCAATGCGCCGGGCATGCCTGTGGATCGGACCAGCCCCCAGTATCTTGCGGACTACCTTGCGTGGCTGAAAGCCTACTGCAAGCTCCTCACCGACTGGATCGACGACGTGCTGGGCGAGGGCGCGTGTAATAAGCTGCTGGGTGCGAAGACCAGCCTGTCTGAGCTGCTGGATCTTTGGGATGAGATCGAGGCCGCCGCCACAGCGCAGGGCGAGGCTATTGGCCGGCATGTGCAGAAGTATACGCCCAATCGGGCGACCCGGAGAAGAGCAAAGGCCGGGAAATGAATATCCTGCTGGAGGACGGACTGCCCGAGGAGATCGACGGCGCACCGATTTTCCCGGACTTCCGCAATATGATCCGCTTCGAGCTGCTGCTGCAGGATGAAAAGGTACCGGAGGCCGCGAAGCTGAGCATCGGGCTGCAGCTCCTTTTCGAGGACCCGCCGCAGGATATTTTTCAGGGGGTGCAGCAGCTGCTTTGGTTCTACGGCGGAGGCTGCGAGACAGAGAAAAAAGAGAAGAAAACAGCGGCTCCGCCGCCTCGCGCATATGACTTTGAACAGGATGCGGCGCTGATCCACGCGGCATTCCTCAGCACCTACGGCATCGACCTTGCCGCGGTGGAATACCTGCACTGGTGGGAATTTCTCTCTCTGCTGGCCGCCTTGCCGGACTCAACGCCGATGGGCATGGTCATGTACTACCGCACGGTGGACCTTGATGAAATCAAGGATAAGAGCACACGCAAATCGCTGGAGGAGAAAAAACGGCGCTGGCAGCTCAAACCGCTTTTCCAGACAAAGGCCGCCAATTCGCAGGAGCTTGAGCGGAACATGAAGGAGCGGGTGCGCCGGCGCACCGAACAGGCACGCCTTGAGATGGAAGCTGCACGAAAAGAAGGAGGTCTGCTCGACCATGGCATACGACGGCACACTGGTATTTGACACAGAACTGAATGCACAGGGCTTTCAGACCGGCGCCAACAAACTGAACAGCATTGTCGGCGGCCTGGGCGTCTTCAAGCTCCTTGAAAAGGGCTTTTCCATGGTAACAGGCTCCATCGACAAGGCCATGGGCCGTATCGATACCATGGAACAGTTCTCCCGCGTTATGACGACTATGACCGGCGACGTTTCCGCTACGAATGAGGCGCTGGCGGAGACCACGGAAATCGTGTCCGGCACGGCCTACGGCCTCGATTATGCGGCGCGGGCTGTGCAGAATTTCACGTCGCGCGGCATGGAGATATCCAAATCGACCGAGACCGTGCGGGCCTGGGGCGACGCCGTGGCATTCTACGGCGACGGCTCCAACGCTGCCTTTGGCTCCGTAACGGATGCGCTCAGTAAGATGCAGACGAAAGGCAACGTCACCATGGAGCACATGGAGATGCTGCTGAACGCCGGCATCCCGGCCATTGAGATGTATGCGGACGCCATCGGCGTCACCGCTTCGGACGTCACACAAATCATGAGCGACGGCGAGCTCTCGGCTATGGACTTCATCAACACGATGAACCTGGCCATGACCACCGGTACATCCCGGTTCCCGTCCCTGTCCGGCGCGGCCAAAGAGGCCGGCGCAAGTTGGGGCGCTACGTTTGACAATATGGGCGCTGCTATTACGCGCGGCGTCCAGGCCATTATCCTGTCTATTGATGATACACAGGAGGCGCTGAACAGGCCCACGATGCGCGACGCCATCAAAACCTTCGGCAGCCTGTTTGAAAAAGCCTTGAAGATGATTGCAGCGGTGCTTCCGCCTGTCATTGAGAATGTGGACATCCTTGCTATCTCCGTGGCCGGCCTCATGTTGGCCTACGGGAGCAACAAAGTCATGCAGGCGTTTACCCGCCAGCAGGAGCTTGCCGCGGCAGCTGCCACAGCTACGGATATGGCGAACAAACTGCTCGTGCCTACGCTGGATAAGAAAGCGCTGGCGGAAGCCAGGGCGGCTGCTATGGCAAAGCTGGGCAAGGGTGCTACCGAAGAACAGATCGTGGCGGAGATGGCCAGCACCGGCATCATCACCGCGAAGACCTTTGCGCTCGGCGGCATGTCCGCCGGGCTATCCCTCTCCACGGTTGCATCTACCCTGCTCACAGCCGCAACTACGGCGCTGAGCGTGGCCATCAAGGCGCTGCTGGGCCCTGTGGGACTCGTGATCGCCGCCGCGGCCCTGCTCGTCACAGGCATCGCCGCACTCATCAAATGGCTGACCAGGGATACCGAGGCGTTCAAACAGCAGTCGGAAGCTGTGGAGGAGCTGGCCGGCGCACAGGAAAATCTGCAGCAATCCACCGATTCCAGCGCCAAAAGCCACCAGGACAATGTGAAGTCCCTCAAGGCTGAAGCGGATGCATCCAAAAAACTGGCTGCACAGATCACGGAGCTGTCGAAAAAAGAAAACAAATCCGCAGCCGACAAGGCCCTGCTGAAGTCCTATGTAGAGCAGCTCAATGCGGAATATGACGGGCTGAACCTTTCCTACAGTGAAGAGGGCGATTATCTCAACCTCAACACGGAACAGATGAACGAGTACATTGACGCCAAGATGGCCGTTGAGGAAAGCAACACCCTCATAGAGCGCCAGAATGAGCTGTACCAGGAAGAGGCTACCCTCAAACAGAACCTGCAGGAGTTGGATGAAAAACAGGCGGAGCTGGATGCTCAGCTTGCGGATAAGGCACTCAAGCAGAGCGAGTACAACGAACTCCTGGAACAGCTTAATGCTACACGTGAAGCATATATCCTTCAGGAAGAAGATATTGCGGCCCGCAAGTCCGAGGTGGAGGCACAGATTGCCCAGACCGATACAGCTGTCGCTCAGAGCATCATCGACAATGCCGAAGCCGTGGCTGCTGCCCAGGAGGCGGAGATGGAGCGGCGCGCCAATGCGCTCCAGTCCTACACGGATGCGGCCACCAACATGTTCGATAAAATCGAGACGAAGAGCGAGATCAGCGTTTCCCAGATGATCGCCAACCTGCAGCACAATCAGGAAGCCCTGCAGCAATGGTCCGAAAATCTGGTCACGCTTGCGGAGCGCGGGCTTGACCAGGGCCTGCTCCAGCAGCTGCGCGACGCCGGCCCCGAATCCGCCGCTACCGTGGCGGAGCTGGTCAGGGCTTCTGATACGCAGCTCAGCGAGCTGAGCGAGGTTTTTGCCAATGGGTCTGAAGCTGCCACAAAAGCCCTCATGACGGAGCTGGGGCTGCCGGAGGTCACGAACTCCGGCTCGGATATGGTGGACGACATCGCTGCCGGTGTGGACAAAAACCCATCTCTGGAAGATTCCACGGTACAGCTCATTAAGGACACCAAAACAGCCGCAGAGAACCAGGTCAAAGCGTCAAACTTTTCTACCATTGGTACACAGATGATCAACGGCGCCGTTTCTGGCGTCGTCAATGCCCGTTCCTCCCTTGTGACCGCCATGTCTGAAGCTGCAGCTGCGGCCTACGATGCTGCCCGGCGGCGTCTTGAAATCAACTCCCCGTCCAGATTGTTTGAACGGATGATCGGCCTCATGACCATGGCCGGCTGGACAAAGGGTGTAAAAAGAGGTAAGCAAGGCCTGGTAAAGCAAATGAAGGAAAACGTGGAAGCCGCCATTGACGCGGCCGGTGGTGTGATCTCCTTTGGAGAGCGCGTATCGCAGAATATGGCCATGCTGCGGCAGGGCGTGCAGAACAACCAGCTTCGCCTTGCTGCAGCCGGTGTGGCCGCGTCCGGTATGTATGTGTCGGGCGGGGGAAACACCATCAACCGCTATTTCCATCAGACCATCAACAGCCATGAGGCCCTCAGCCCTGCCGAAATGACGACGGAGGCCGTGGCCGCCATGAAGAGAGAAGACTGGAGGCTGCCGTAAATGCTGACTTTTGAATACATTACACGGAACGGTTCCGTCGCCTTCAGCGAGGACAGCGACTTCTGGATCTCCGACATCGACAGCTTGTCCTCGAATGAGATCAGTATCTCCGAAACACAGGGAACGGGGCAGATCGGCTCCACCCGCTCTGCACAGTCCGTTCAGCCCCGTGACCTCACGGTCACGGGCGTGCTGTTCGGCGATCTCAAGGCAAACCGCCGGTCACTGCTGGCGTGTGTAAGCCCTTTGACGCCGGCCCGGTTTGTCCTCCGTGAGGACGGCGAGAGCTGGTATCTGGAGGGCACGCCAAAGCGTACGCCGGTCATGAGCGAGACCGATGTGCAGCAGACGTTCCAGTTCATTCTCCGATGTCCTTACCCATACTGGCGAACGCTCGATGAACAAAACACCCTTCTTGCGGGCATTAAAGTACTCTTTAAATTCCCGTTTTACACCGGTGGGCAGTGGTATATCTCGCAGTATGAGTCCAGCGCTTTCAAGCGGGTGCTCAATGACGGCGACGTGGCAGTGGATGTCACGATCACACTGACGGCTACAGCACAGGTAGAGACGCCGGAAGTGTTGCTGGTGGAGACCGGGCAGCTGCTGCGCATTACCAAAACATTGCAGGCGGGTGAGAGCTTTGTTATTTCAACTGTCTACGGCGATAAGCGTGTCACATACCGCCACGCGGACGGTGCGGAGGAAAATGGATTTCGGTACTTGAGCCCGGATTCGGATATGAACATGCAGCTGCAGCCGGGCGTCAATACCTTCCGCTATGATGCGGCGGATAACCGCGAGGGCCTGCAGGTCGTGCTGCTGGCGCCGAAAGGAGTGCGGGCCGGTGTATAGCCTGTATGTGTATGGTGAAGATCTTCAGCGCCAGGGCATTGTGGAAGACGTCGACAGCCTGCAGTGGCTCTCCCTGTACAGGCACGCCGGTGAGGTCAAGCTGGTGTGTGCGGCGACCGACAAGAATCTTGAGCTGCTGCGCAGGGGGCGCAGGCTCTGGTGCTCAGAGCAGGACGAAAGCGCTGTGATCACACAAATCGAAATATCCGATAACGGGAAAAAGGCTACAATGACCGTGCGCGCGCCGCTGTCTGTAAACCGCTGGAAAGACCGCGTGGTCATGGGCACGGTAGTCGTAAAGAATGTTGAGACGGCTATGCTGCAGATGGTAAATGACAACCGCCGGGGACTGCCGGGAACGACCGCCCCCGCTGCCGGACTGACGCCTTCCACCGACAGCCAGATTTCCTGGAACAGCGTACTGACAGGATTGGAGGAGCTGGCCGCCGCGCACGGTCTGGGATTCAAGGAGACCTTTGCACCGGCCACAGGGCTGGAAACTTTTTCAGTATACCAGGGCGAGGATCGAAGCGTATCCGCTTCTGATAACTTTGTCGGATACCTGGGCGATGACATTGGGAATCTGTCCGGTATAAAGATACTGGACACAGAATCCGACTGGAAAAACGTGGCCGTAGTCGCCGGACAGGGCGAGGGCGCAGAGCGAAAGGTCGTGACCGTTTCTCTGGGTACGGAGACCGGCGATGCACGCCGGGAATTGTGGGTAGACGCAAGGGATCTTTCTTCTACTTATCAGGTGGCAACGCCGACCGGCGAAGTGGATGAGGACGGGAACCCGGAATATTCGTACACCAAACACACCTACACAGACGCTGAGTACGAGGCGCTGCTGCGGGTGCGGGGACTTGAGAAGCTGGCGGAAAAAATTCGAAGGCTGGAGGTCACGGCGGACGCTGGACAGGATCTCATGTACTACGGCACAGACTACTTTCTCGGAGACATCCTCCCTCTGAAGCTCACACGCTACGGCCTGCGCCTGTCCGCCCGGCTGACAGGTGTGCGCACCATATACGAGGCGTCGGGCTGCAGCGTGGTATTGCAGCTGGACGATATTACTGTTTTGCAGGAGGTTTAAAATGCACTGTTTTCCATTGAACAATACGGAATACGACGCAAGTGCACTGGGCGCGTGGTTTGCGACACGGGAGCGCGGCGTGCTTTCCGCAGACGGCAATCTTGCGGTGACGGCGGACGGCTCCGGCATGTCCGTTACCCTGCAGCCGGGGTATGCATGGCTCAAACGGGACACGTACTGGGGCACAGCTGTATGGACAGATAACCCAACGACCTTTATTCTGGATGAAGCCGACGGCGTTCTTCCCCGCATTGACGTGATCGTTCTGCAGCTGGACAAGGACGAAAACGCCGCGCAGCTGCTCCTGCGCAAGGGTGCATTCTCCAATTCTCCGGTGTTCACTGCGCCGGTGCGGGATGCACATGCCGATGAGATCTATGTGGCGTCTGTTTTTGTTGGGCCGGGAGCTGTTAAGATCTCGCAGGCCGATGTGACCGATCTGCGTATGGATGAGAGCGTTTGCGGCGTCATGCGCGATGGGATCACGGGCATCCCGACCGCCCAGCTGCAGGCTCAGGTTCAACAGCTCATTGACCATTTACGCGCGGAAGTGGATGGCATTGAGCAAGGCAGCGAAGTTATGCTGAAAACTGTGTATGACGCGGACGGCGACGGTGTGGTGGATGAAGCTGCGGCGGCACCATGGGACGGCATAACGGGCAAGCCTGAGACGTACTCGCCATCCACACATAACCATGACGACCGCTATTACACCGAATCCGAAATGAACACCAAGCTGAGCGGAAAGGCCAATAGCAGCCACACACACACCAAAGACCAGGTGGGGCTTTCCAAAGTGAATAACAACGCCATTGGCATGGGTTATGACGGGAACCTGTGGATATCATTTTCGTGAGGCGGTGCAGACATGGCGCTATATTACAACAGCAACAACGTCCCGCAATCGAACAATGTATATCACAACAGTAATGCCAGCAACAAGGTTTATCACAATAACAACCTCGTTTGGCAAAAGCAATTTTTCATTTACAATAACGGCGTAATAGGGAATAACGGAAATATTTGGGTGCACTGGAGCGCCTATCCCAACAACTACGAATTTAACAAAAATGAAAACGGGAAACTGATAGCCCGCGGCGGTTATGGTGATACGCAGCTAAAAATTATAAGCGGCGGATATAACGTTTCCGGATACAGTATGTTGCACGTTGTTGGAAATTATGAACTGAACATAGCAAACTACGGTGAGGATTGGTTCGGACTTTCCAGCGTTGCAAATGACTATAACCCGAATATTTGCAACCAGTATATGAAGATAGGCGACACAGCAAAGAGTTTTCACCTTCAAATTCCGTTCAGTTTTAACGGCACAGCTTATTTTAACTGGCGATTCCTGACGTTCCACAAGATGTACATATCACAAATTTATGTTGTATAGGAGGTACACAAAATGCTGAAAATCACACTGGAAAACGGCAGCGCCTACGAGGTGCTGCACGAGACCGCATGTTACCCGTCCATGTCTACCACGGCGCGCAGCTATCTTGAAATCCACATGTCGGCAGACGCAATGACGCTGGACGAGTTTTACACGCTTATGACTGACAGCGAGGCGACGAAGAAAATCACCTTGCAGAACATCGACGTGGAAAACCCGGAAAAAGAGTACACCAACATTTATGCAGATTTCACCTATCCGCGCTCCATCGGCAAACAGTGCGTAACGAAAGTGGCTTATGCGACGGGTGAACCTGTCGAGGAAGTGCACCTCGTTGCCACGCTGGAACAGCTCACGTTCGTGGAGCGCCAGCTTGCCGCGCTGGGGCTGTAAAGGAGGACGAGCGGATGATGATTTTCAAAGGCAGAAACCGGGTGACGTCTGGTTTTCGGCTGTCTGCCCGCCCGAGCCACAACGGCATTGACATTGTAGGTGACGACGATAAAACAGTGCACGCCGTCGCGGGCGGAACGGTGGGCTTTGCGGGAGTTGTGTCCAAAAGTGCAGGCAGTCTGACATGGCAATGGGGATATTATGTGCGCATCGACGGCAATGACGGGCGCAAGTATTACTACTGCCATTTGGCAGCCGGCAGCTTGCTGGTGCGAGCGGGCCAGCGCGTGCAGGCGGGCACAGCGCTGGGTACGATGGGCAACACCGGGTACAGTTTCGGCGCGCACACGCATTTTGAAGTGCGCAACGCCTATGGCACGCCGATAGACCCGGCAGGCTATGCAGGCGTGCGGAATGCGGTTGGTACTTATGCAGATACAACGGACAAGGAGGACGGCGGTATGAAATTCTTGAAGGTGCTTTCGGAAAAGTGCGAAGTGTTCTCGGCGGCGGACGTGAATGCGGTGGACAAGTCCTACAACGGCGGCCGCCTGAAGGTGGACGAGCATTACCCTATCCAAGCGGAGGTAGGCAGCGACGGCACTTATATCTGGGTGCGCATCCAAGCCGGCGCGGAAAAGCGCTATGCCGTGGTGCTGCCCGACCGCAGCGAGATCGTGGAGCTTTCCGCCGGGGATGCCATTGCGGCCTGCATGGCGCAGGCCGACGGCGACACGGCAGAGCTGGAAAAACGGCTTGCTGAGGCAAATGCCCGCGCAGAGGCTGCGGATCAGCGCGCGGAGGAAGCGGACAAGCATGCAGCCGAGGAAATGCTGCGTGCCAACGAAGCGGACATAAAATTGTCCAATATTAAGGCGTATGTTGCAGGCATCTAGCGCCGGGTGTATCCTTTCTGCTGCATGTATACTTTTTCATTAAGGAGGCTATTTTTATGCAAGCTTTTCTACTTATTCTTTCTCTCGCAGTCATCGTCGAGGCTCTGGTCCAGTATGCCAAGACTGTCATTAAAATGCTTGAGAACAAACAGTACAAAACCTTCGGCACACAGCTGGCTGCTATCCTCATCGCAGTCTTTATCTGCTTTGCCGCTGGGGCTGATATCTTTGCCCTTATGGGCATTTCTTTCTCGGTTTGCTGGCTGGGTACTCTGCTCACAGGGATTGTTATTTCTCGCGGTTCAAACTATGCAAGCGACCTCATCAAAAGGCTCCAAAACCCGGACATCGGGGAGATTGTTCTGGAGGACATCGTTGAAGCAGCAGATCCTGCAAACAAAGCTGCGGTACACATCAGCGGCGTGCCTCCGAATGCATGACAAAAGGGTGCAATGAAAGCGCTGCATGCTGCCTAATTTGCACCCGTAAACAGCCGTTTTTACACACTTTAAAAGGGCGTTTACATGGGCTTTTTAACCCGTTGTAAACGCCCTTTTCTTTTTGCCGTTTTGTTGCAATTTTGCAACATGCTTTTCTCATTCTTTCTGAAAACTTTTCTCATTCTTTTTGAAAAGCAACAGTAGATTTACCGCGAAAATAAAGGGAAAAGGGGTTCATTTCGGGTATGAGGTATA
>ERZ812616.1070-NODE-1070-length-32631-cov-5.904562_pt1 | contig 32631 bp, 37 predicted proteins | sample MGYA00376249_ERZ812616 | MGnify/ENA primary metagenome ERZ812616 (study PRJEB26924, sample SAMEA4378265) | human gut metagenome | biome: human gut; feature: human-associated habitat; material: faeces | place: China | collected 2013 ...
GTTTTCATAAATATATTGCTTTTTATGCATATATAAATTGTTGTAAGACAAATTCCAGTTTGAAAAGGGGAAATGAAAAAGTGGCAATTTCAAATATAAATACAATTATTAGTAATGATATTCAAAAAGTTTGGAACATTGTTTTAGCTGTTGATAAATATAACTCATGGCGAAGTGATTTGAGCAAAACAGAAATAATAAATGACAAACAATTTATTGAATACACAAAAAATGGATATGCTACTACATTTACCGTTACCGTTGCAGAACCATATAAACGCTGGGAATTTGATATGGAGAATAGCAACATGAAAGGTCATTGGATTGGTGTTTTTATAGACAAAGGGAATGAAACACAAATAGACTTTACAGAAAATGTGATACCTAAAAAGTGGTTTATGAAACCTTTTGTAAAAACCTATTTGAAAAAACAACAAAAGCAATTTGTTCTGGACTTAAAGAAAGCATTGGAATAATAAAATTCAAGATTGGAGGGTTGGAAATGGCTTCAAGTAAAGATTATTTACAATTTGTTTTAGAACAATTATCAGAATTACAAGAAATAACATATCGTGCAATGATGGGAGAATTTATTATTTATTATCGTGGAAAAATCGTTGGCGGTATATATGATGATAGGTTACTTGTAAAACCAACAAAGTCTGCAATTTCTTATATGCCGACAGTTACTTATGAAATTCCATACGAAAACGCCAAAGAAATGTTATTGGTGGAAGAAGTTGATAATAAAGATTTTCTGACGGGGTTATTTGATGTGATGTATGATGAACTACCAACGCCAAAACCTAAAAAGAAAAAATAAACAGCTTCTAGTTTACAATTTCATATCCATATACACAAAGCAGTTAGTTTTAGGATTGACTGCTTTTTAAAAAGACACCATTTAGGTGTAATGATGTCTTTTGGGTGTTATTTTATAGGTCATATCAAGGCTCATTCAATCGTGGTAAATTCGTGGTAAAATGAGTTTTTTCTATACTTCAAAATACTTGAAAGTATAGTGTTTATGCGGATAATCGAAAATTAGATATAAAATTTATCTAAATTACGATAAGGTTCAATAGCGACAATTTTTTCATTTTCAATAAAAATGGTTTTACCTATCTCCACTTCCATATCTTTATGACCATTTAAAATCTTTCCATTGATCAATGCATATTTCATAAATATCCCTTCTTTCCTATATGCCCATTATAAAAGAATACATAAAAAAAATCACTCCTAAGAGTGATTAATTATTAAGGTCTTAAACCAAGTCCACCTTCTAATGTAAGTGTTTCTCCTGTCATATATTTGAAATCAGGATTTGCAAGTTGTACACAGACACGTCCAATTTCTAATTCGTTATTTCCAAAATGTCCCATTGGTGGTGTTTTAACGTTTGCTTTGAAAGCTTCTGGATATGCTTTTTCAAATTGTTCTAATTGTGCTGTCCAAGCTAAAGGACATACCACATTAACATTGATTCCATCTTTTGCCCATTCATTAGCAGCTACACGTGTTAATCCACGGATTCCTTCTTTTGCTGCAGCATAGGAACATTGTCCATAGTTTCCAAATAACCCTGCACCTGAAGCAAAGTTAACAACTGATCCTTTTGTTTCTTTTAAATATGGATAGCATGCTTTCATATAATAGAAAGCAGCATAAAGACCTGAATACATTGCAAGATCAAATTGTTCTGTTGTATGATCCGCCAATGTTACCCCTGATGCAGATGCTTGAGCATTGTTGATTAAAACATCGATTCTTCCAAAAGTATCCATTGCTTGTTTAACAACATTGCCAACAACGGCTTCATTATCAGCACCAGCATTGACATCTGCTTGAACTATTAAAACTTTGATACCATATAATCTTTCTAATTCCTCTTTAGCAGCTTCTAATTTTTTAACATTACGTCCTGTAATAACAAGATTAGCTCCTTCTTTAGCATAAGCTGTCGCAATTCCATAACCAATCGAACCACAGCTTCCATCTTCTAAAACAGCACGTCCTGCTCCTGTAATAATTGCTGTTTTACCTGTTAAAAATCCCATTTATATTTCCTCCTTAAATACAATTTTTAAGCGATAATGTAATTATAGCACTGTTAAAACAAAAAATCTATAGCTTGTGATATTTTTAACAAACTATAGACGTATAAAAATCATATAAACAATAGTTGATAAAATAATACTTAAAAAAGTATTTTTCTTCCATTTATAAGTAAACACAACAGTTAAACATGCTAAAAAATAAGGGAAAAAGAGTGTTGTCATCTGTGTTCTTAAATCCTTTAGACAATAAACAATAAGAACGGCCATAATAGTCATTGGTAATTTTTTTTCTATTTTTTTAACCACTCAGGCAATTCCTTTTCTTTAAATAAGAGAAAAGGTAAAGCTCTTAATAAAAGGGTAATCATTGCTGAAAGAACGATAGCTCCTAAAATATATTTATTCATATCCTGTTCCTCCTTGTTTTACAAGTAAAACCATCGAAGAAATAATCAATGACGGTAACATAAAGTTTTGACTGCCAAACGCAACCAAACAAATAATAGCAGTAATTACCCCTACAATAGCAGGAAAATGATCTTTATTTTTTTCTAATTGATCCATAAAAATAATAATAAACAATGCTGTCATACAAAAATCAATTCCTGTTAAATCAAAAGGAATCAAATTACCAAGTATAGCTCCTAAAACAGTTCCAATAAGCCAGTAACTTCTTGAAAAAAGTGCGACATAAAACATAACTTCTTCTTTATTTTGTTCTTCTAAATTACAGTTAACTGCATATGTTTCATCAGTCATGGTAAAAATCATATACCACTTTTGTTTCATTTTATTAAAAACATCTATAAAAGATAAACTATAAAAAAGTTGTCGACTATTCATCAAAAGAGCCGTAACACTAATTGTAAGCAAAGAAGCACCACCACTTAGTAAAGTAATTAAAAGAAACTGAAAAGCTCCTGTATAAATCAAAAAGCTTACAAGTAATGCGACATGCCAAGCAAATCCCGCTTCATTCATCATCATGCCATAAGCTATTGAAACAAATAAATAACTACACATAATAGGAATTGATTGCTTAAATGCTTTCTTTATAATTTCTTTATTTTTCATATTCTTCTAAAAAGCTCTGATAAGCTTTATCCTTTTTTGTTCCTAAAATACAATCTAAATTAACATTATCTAAAGCTTTGAAAATATTTTGATCAACATTTGGGTTTACTTGTTTCATTGTTTTAATTAATTCTTTTACTTCTTTTCTCTTACTTGTTCCATCATTAATTAAAGAACATCCTTCAGTAAAACGACAGGCACAATTAATAAATGTTAAATCATTATGTTTACGCCAAGAAATAATACTTTCTTCTTTCATTAAATATAAAGGTCGAATAAGCTCTAACCCTTCAAAGTTTTCACTATGTAATTTAGGCATCATTGTTTTGATTTCTGAACCATAAAACATAGAAAGTAGCGTTGTTTCAATTACATCATCAAAGTGGTGTCCTAAAGCGATTTTATTGCATCCTAATTCTTGAGCCTTACTATAAAGATACCCTCTTCTCATCTTCGCACATAAGTAACATGGACTTTTATCAACTGTTGAAACCACATCGAAAATATCACTTTCAAAGATTTCAATAGGTACATTCAATAAATACGCATTATCTTCAATAAAATCTCGATTATAACTGTTATACCCTGGATCCATGACAACATAACACGCTTCAAAAGGAACACGTCCATGTCTTTGTAATTCTTGAATACATTTAGCCATCAAAAAAGAATCTTTACCCCCACTGATACAAACCATGATTTTATCATTTTCTTGAATAAGTTGATAGTTTTTAATAGCTTTAATAAATTTAGACCAAATTTCTTTACGATAAGTTTTTATGATACTTCTTTCTATTTCTCTATATTTTTCCATTTTCAAAACACTCCTTATAACATTGAGAAAAAATAGCTAAAAATTCATCAATTTCTTTTTCTGTTGTTAAATGAGAAAGACTTATTCTAAAAGAAGATAAAGCACGTCCACGATCATGATAGAGCGCATAAATCATTTTAGAAGGTGTCTCTACCGGACAACATGATGTTTTCGTCGAAATACAAACTCCTTGATGATCTAAAAGTTCTGCAAACTTTGTGGCTTTAATTCCTTTTAAAGAAATATTGATTACATGAGGTAAAGAACATTCTGTATGATTCAATAATACCTGTGAATATTCTTTAAGTTTATCAACAATTTTATGATTTAATTTCTTAACATATTCTATTCTTTCTTGTTGTTTTGAAAATGCGATTTCTAAAGCTTTTTCAATTGAAACAATATGTGCTAGTTCAGGAGTTCCACTTCTAAAAACAGTTGTTGATTTTCCTCCATCAATTTGTGTTTTTAACCCCACATTTTTCTTTTTAATTAAAATTCCAGTACCTAACATTCCATAAAACTTATGTGGTGCCACGGTTACTAAATCGACATTTTGATAATCAATTGCTACTTTCCCAATAGCTTGAGACGCATCACTATGAAAGAAACAATATTTATAATCTTTTAAAACTTTTCCAATTTCTTCAATTGGTTGTCTAATCCCTAATTCACTATCAACACTACAAACACTTACAAGAATGGTATCTTCTTTAAGCAATGACTTTATTTGAGCCACATCAACTTGTCCATTTTTCTTTAATGGAAGCATTTCAACAACAAAACCAAGTTCTTGCATTTTTGTAAGACTTGATAAAATTGAATTATGTTCTAATGGAGATATTAAAATATGTTTTCCACGGTGTTTATACCTTTCTAAAATCCCTTTGATAGCAAGATTATTTGCTTCACTGGCCCCTGATGTATAAATAATTTCTTCAGGTAAAACATGTAGTTGTTCAGAAATTTTCTTTGTTATTTGATCAATAATATCTTTTGCTTGTAACCCTAAAGAATGATTTGCATTAGGATTAGCAAAATAGTGCATCGTTGCTTGATAATAGGTATCAAGGACCTCTTTTTCTATTGGTGTATTAGCTGCATAGTCTAAATAAATCATAAGTCGCCTCCCTTTTCCTACTAATATTATAGGAATTATAAAGAAGTGTCAATAATGAAAAGAACTCTAGCGAATGCTAGAGCTTTTCATCAAGTGCTTTTCCATTTGTTTCAATGATATGTTTCATCCAATCATAAGATTTTTTCTTCGTACGTTTTAAAGTCCCATTTCCTTTATCATCCATATCAACATAGATAAATCCATAACGTTTTTTCATTTCTCCCGTTGATAAAGAGACAAGATCGATTGGTCCCCACATTGTATAACCTAAACAATCAACACCGTCGATATTAATCGCATCAGCCATTGCAGATAAATGTTTTTGAAGATATTCAATACGATAATCATCTTCTACATAACCATTTTCATCTGCTTCATCGATGGCACCCATACCATTTTCAACAATAAAGATTGGTTTTTGGATACGATCATAAATTTCATTCATACAATGTCTAAGTCCAAGTGGATCAACAGGCCATCCCCAAGGTGTATTTTCTAAATAAGGATTCGAAGAACCACCAACATTAAACCAAGGATCATCTTTTTTTACTGTATTGGAACGATAATAAGAAAATGATACGAAGTCTAATTGTCCTTCTTTTAAGATTTCTTTATCTTCTTCTGTAATTTCCAATGAATCAAACCCATGATGTTGCCACACACTTTTAGCATAAGGATGATAGTATCCTCTTGCCATTGTATCAATAAAATACCAGTTTTCTCTTCTTGCTTGCAGACGTTTAAACATATCTTCTGGTTTACATGTTGCTGGATAAAGTTCACTCATCGCATACATTGTTCCAAACATACTTTCTGGCATCATTTGATGTCCTAAAATAACCGCTTTTGCACTGGCAACAAACATATGATGGTCTGCTTGGTATCTTACTTTTCCATCACTTTCTCTTGTTCCACATGGACCAAACCCTCTAACTGCATTGATTTCATTAAATGTTAACCAGTACTTACAACGTTTTCCAAATCTTTCAAATAATGTCTTACAATATTTTACATAGCAATCAATAACATAACGATTTGACCATCCATCGTATTTTAAAGCAAGATGCATTGGCATTTCATCATGACAAATAGTAATAAGTGGTTCCATATGATATTTTTCAAGTTCTGAAATAACATCATCATAAAATTTTAACCCTTCTTCATTTGGTATTTCTTCATCCCCTAATGGAAAAATACGGCTCCAACAAATACTAAAACGGAAAACATTAAATCCCATCCCCGCCATTAAAGCAATATCTTCTTTGTAATGATGATAGAAGTCAACTGCTTGATGACTTGGATAATATTGATCATCTAAAAAAACTGGTTTAGCTTCACTAGGTACTGGGTCTGCATAGAAAAATGAACTTCGTGGTTTTAAGATTGTTCCATCTGGCATTTGGAAAGTATGATGTCTTGGATTTTCTTGAGAACCATCGGTTTCAAAGTCATGAGATAAAAGTCCACGTCCTCCTTCATTGAAGCCTCCTTCATATTGAAAGTCTGCTGTTGCTCCTCCCCATAAAAATCCTTTTGGTAATTGTTTCATAATAGCCTCCTGTTACTTTTTACATTTTATTTTGATAATTTTTACAATTTAATATTATTCTTCTTTCGACACCTTGTCAATAGTTACATATTATTTTGACAATTTTATCACAATTAGATAAAATAAACATGAGGTGATACTATGAATTTAATGGATACAATTCACTTACATAAAAAGGATTTTTCGAAAACAGAACGTAAAGTCTATGACTACATTATTCAAAATCCTTCTGCCGTTGAAACAGCAACAATTACAAAAATTGCTGAACTATGCCAAGTTTCAACTTCTGGTATTTTAAGATTTTGCCGAGTTTTAGGATATAAAGGTTATAAAGATTTTCGTTTTGATATGGTACATTATCTTCATCAAGAACATATTGAAGTAAATCCTGAAAATTTATTCAATCAACAAATTTCTCAATATTTATCAGTTATTCGTCAATTTAATAACATTGATCAAAACAAACTCAATCAACTTATTGAACAAATAAAAAACACCAAAAACATCTACATCATTGGTGTTCATTATTCCTCTTTACCAGCAAAACATTTAGTTTTAGGATTACAAGATTTAGGTATCAATACTTATTTTGCTTATGATTATATGCAAGCAAGTCATCTTTATAATACGATACATGAAGATGATTTATTGATTTATTTTTCTATTGAGGGAAATCAAAATAATGTTTCTCGTTTTTTTGATCTTTCAAATGCCTTAGAAAATACGTATTTAATTACTTTAAATTCGAAACCTAAATTAGCTATTGAAAATACTCTTATTTTACCAGGCTATACATTATCTAAGCAATCAATCGTTGATTTACAATCAATTGTGATTATTTTTGTAGAATTACTTTTAAATATGTTACACAATACTTTAAAATAGGACCAAGACAAAAATCTTGGCCCTATTTTAGTTTTCTTCTTCTTTTAAAAATGAAAGAATTTTTTTATTAAAGATATCATCTTCTTTAATTTCATTTAAAAGCTCTACTTCATTAGCACATTCTCCACAAATATCAATACCAATGGTATGACTGTTTTTAAATAAATAAGCAAGTAATATTTTAAATTCAATAAGTTGCATTGAACCTTGATCCCAATCTGTTTGCACCACATGTTTCGATAAAACATCTTTATCAATTGAAATATATAAAGGATAATGATGTAACAAATCATCAATCTTTTTCCAAACTTCCAAATTTTCTAAATCATCATCTTTGAGATATAAAACTTTATCTTGATGCTTAGGAATTAAAGAAACCTGTTTTTCGTCAATTCCTATTAAAACTACTTTCTTCAAATGTTCATTGTTTTCAATACTATTTAAAATCCAAGAACCACAACTTAAAATATCATCAAATAAAGGTTGTACCATATCACTATGATGATCAAAAACAACTAAAATAAAATCCTGTTTAATTTTTTCTAACCAAAATTCACTCACATAATGAAAATTTCCTGAATCAATAAAATGAATACCTTCTGGAGATAAAGACTTTATCTTATCTTCAATACTTTTTCTTGCTTGTTGACTGCAATAGCCATAAACTCCTTGCAATCCACGAAAATCAAGCCATTCAATATTTTTATGCTTATAAAAATTTTCATTTTCATAGATTCCTGTAAAATCCATTACTGTCATTTTCTTTTGTTGTTTAAACATCTAAAACACTTCCTTTATTTATTATCCTAGCACAAAAAAGTAACTCTCGTTACTCTTCTAATAAATAATTTTTAATTGCTTCTACACATCCGTCATGGTCGCAATCACTTACAATAACATCCCCATATTGTTTAATTTCATCAATAGCATTATCCATAACCACGGCAAGGCCAGCGACTTTAAGAGCTTCTACATCATTACCAGCATCTTCAACCACAATTGTTTGTTCAATTGGTAAATTTAAAACTTGGCATAAATGTTTTAAACCATTTCCCTTATTAATATTTTTACAAATAATTTCTAATAGTTTTTTAAGTATCCTCATCAAAACTTTTTGATACAACATTTTCTTTTAAATCATAAACAAGAGCTCCTGAAATACAAATTAAATAACATATCTCTGGTAAAGTGTTATTAAATTCTTCAAGTTCTGCAGGATTTCTTCCTGTATTTAAAATAATAGTTTTATTATGTTCAGCTGCTTTTACAATTGCTTCTTATGTTTTCTTTGATATTTGTTTATTAGAATTTGATAATGTCCCATCCACATCAAAGGCAATTAATTTATATTCCATATTACTTCTTCCACTACATTTGTAGTTTAATACTTTTATTCTTATAAAAAAGGTTCTTTTCATTATAGAAAAGAGGCTTTCGATTCAATAATAAATCACATTTTTTACATAGTTTATAAATTCATAAAATGCTTTTGATTTTTCGTTTTCTTTTAAATAAACCATATAAAAAGTTTGTTGATCTTCTAAGTCTTTGATTTTTATTTTTTTAATTGGCAATAAATCATAAACAGCCATGTCAGGAACAATAGCAATTCCTAAATCATGTCCTACAAAACCACCTACCACTTCATCTTCTTCTATTTCCATAGATATACATGGATGAATATTTTTCTTTTCTAAAATATGATCGATCCTAGGACGAATTCCACTACTTTTAGTAAAAGTAATGAAAGGAAGATTTTCTATTTCTTTTAAATCAATTTCTTCATACTTTGCAAGTGGATGTTTTAAACTTACGATCACATAAAATTCTTGTTGTACTACAGGGACGAATTCAAGAGCTTGATCTTCAACATACGAGCAAAAAACAACATCTAAATGATGTTCTTTTAATTGATGAATCAAATTATAAGAAAAACCCGTATGACATTGAAAAGAAATATTTTCATTTTGAAAGGAAGAGATTAGTTGAGGAATATAACTCATTCCTAATCTTCTAACAAAACCAATATTTAACGTTTCTTTTCCTTGAGCAATTTCTTTCATTGTATCAATAGAATCATCTAAGTGTAATAAAATGGGTTCTATTTCTTTTAGAAAAAGATGTCCATATTTTGTAAGAATAACATTTCTTCCCTTTCGTTCAAATAAACTTAATCCTATTTCATCTTCCATTAGATGAATTGCATGAGTCAAACTCGGTTGTGTAATATGTAATTTTGCAGCGGCTTTTGTATAATGTTCCTCTTTAGCAAGCGTTACAAAATAACGCAATTGATATAAATTCATTGTCATCACCTAGTATTATTATACTAGGACTTCTTCCTCTTTTCGAGTACGTTTTTGAAATAGTAAACTAATCAACACACCAATAATGATAAATGTTGACCCTAAAATAAAGGATGTTGTCAAAACTTCATGAAAAACAAGCACCCCTAAAAAAGAAGATGTTAGTGTTTGAATAGGATAAAAAGCACTACATGTATTAGCGGGAAGTATTGATAAACTTTTATTCCATAAAATATTTGTAAAGGCTGTACATACTATTCCCATATATAAAATTCCTAAAATGGCACCTATATCAATTTGAATGAGTGGATGTGTTACTTGAATTTCTAAAAAAGAAACAGGTATATTACATACTGTCGCAATAAGCATTGAAACTTTTGTAAGAGTAAGCGCACTGTACTTATTAGAAATCTTTCTTGAAATAACAGACATAAAAGCCCAACCAATAACAGCAATGAAAGAAATAAGAACACCAATAAATTCAATATTGGCTCCTGTTCCAATAATCATATAAACACCAAATAGTGAAAGAATAATTCCAATAATTTTATTAATTTCCAGTTTTTCATTTAAAATAATCATTGCCATTACACTGATAATAATTGGATTAAGAGAATTGATCAAAGAAGCCATTGAACCACCAGCAATCTTTGTTCCTAATAATTGGCAATCCACAGAAATAAAATAACCAATAAATCCCATAATAAAGAAATATTTATAATCACTTTTTTCAATCTTTTCTTTCTTACTTTTTAAAGATATAAAGCTTATCGCAATAAATGCAATCAAATAACGAAACATTGCAACTGTAAATGTAGGAATCTTTCCTAAAACAAATTGACTAACAACATATAAACTTCCCCATAGCATAAATGTTGTCATTAAATATAAATAAGATTTTTTCATTTTCTCTTTTCTCCTTGCCTAGAAATTATACAATCCTATTTACATAAATAAAAATAGATAAAAATTATTATTTCAATAGTTTTTATCTATAATTAATTATTTTTCTATATAACAAGTATACCCTTTACGACCTCGATTTTTTGTTTGCATCTTTTTCTCCTTTAAACCCATTAAATAAATAAATTCCCAAGACAGCATTAAATCCTGTCACTGCGAAGACTGAAAATCTTTCCGGAATACCGAAAAAAGCACGCGGAACACTCTTTGTGCCAATAGCTCCTAAAATCATAAAAATTAAAGCAAGCAATGCCCATAACGCTAAAGCTCTATTTTCAGCCAAATGTAACCCACCTACAATAATCATCACAAGAGAAATAAGCGAAAGTAAAATAACCAAAGTCGTAACAACATAAATATGCATGATATCTTGAAAACTTCCTGCATTGCCACTCTTAGAAAGTGGAAATAACGTATAACCAACACATGATAGCCAATTCATTAAAGCAAAAAGATAAATACCTCTTCTTGTCGTTTTATTCAACTTTTGTTGAATAAAAACACAAACCAATGTAATAGATACAATTCCACAAGGCATATACAAAGAAGACAACTGGTTCCAAAGCATTTTTGAAGGTGCATTTTGTGCACTTAAATCACTTACCGCTTGAGACATCCAATTATATCCAGGATAGCCAAATGGTGAAAAAACAACAGCAAGAGTATAAGAAATCAAAGATATAATTCCTAAAAGTCCTAAATAATTAATCAATGTTTTCTTCATCTTTACCACCAAATTCCTTACTAAACCAACAAATATAATTATCTAATATATCTTCATTAAATTTATTTCCTGCACTTTTCCTATCTAATTGATAATCAATCAAAGAATGTATTGTCATTGTAAAAGAGATGGCTGCCTGATCAATATCTTTTACAAATATTTTTTGATGAACTTGTAATGCATAAAAAAGATTTTTTGTTGCTAAAAGCATTTTTTCTGTTTCCTCACACATAATTTGAGCAGCCATACAATTTGTAGCACGCGTTGAATAAATGATTTTATAAAATGAAAACATATCACTTTGTGTACTCATCTTACAATAATTATGAACCGCTAATTTTAAAACTTCTTCTAGACTTTTATCTTTGACAAGTTTTCCATAATCAGGATCCGTTATTTTTAGTTTTTCTTTTGCTTGTGTTCTTAAATAATCATACATTGCCTTTACAATTTCATCCTTCGAACGGAAATGATTATACAATGATGGTTTCTTTATCCCTAATTGCATCGCTATTTGTGACATTGAAACATTATCTATTCCATTTTTAGATGCTAACATAAGTGCTGCCTGAATAATTTCTTCTTTCCTCTCCATACCCATTCACTTCCTTACGTTAGTTATATTACTACCTATCGTTAGTTTAGTCAATATTAAAAGAACTGTTGCAGAATAATCATAACGGTTGTAAAACCAACACTTATTGATAAAGTGTCTATTATATTTGTAAAATTTGCTTTTAAATCTTCCTTAACCTTATAGAATGATATCTAAATAGTCTTAATTTTGATCTTCTTAATGTTTTAATGCTTTATTAACTCCTTTTTTGCAAAAAAAAGCTGCTTGAAAACCTAAGCAGTCAGAAGTGTTTTAATACAGTTTGCAAAACTACAAAATGGATTCACAGCAATGTTGCACAAATGTCGTAATACCAATCGGTACAAAATGACTCCTTTACTGTACCAATTTTGTACCAATCGGCCTTAAAAATAGAAATATGTGCAAATAAAAAAGTAGAGACACTTTTTTCAAAAAGCTTGATTTTACAAGGTTTTTGAAACGTATCTCTACTTAAACATTTGTAATATTTTATTTAACGACAATGTTTACAATTTTATTTTTAACCACAATTACTTTAACAATATTTTTACCGTCAGTATGTGCTTTAACGTTTTCTTGTTGGAATGCTAATTCTTTAACAGCTTCATCATCTGCATCTTTAGCAACTTCAATTTTAGCTCTTAATTTACCATTAACTTGAATACCCATTTGTACAGTATCACTTACTAACATTTTTTCATCGTAAGTTGGCCATGGTTCATAAGCAATTGAATCATTGTGTCCTAATTGTTGCCACATTTCTTCACAAATATGAGGTGCAATACATGAAAGCATTTTAATAAAGTTTTCAGCATATTCTTTATAGATATGTTCTGTTTTATAACATTCATTAATGAAAATCATCATTTGTGAAATAGCTGTATTGAAACCTAATTTTTCAAAATCATCAGTTACTTTTTTAACAGTTTGATGATAAACACGATCTAAACTATGATCATTTTCATTAGATAATTTTCCTGTTTCAATCATTAAACGATAAACACGGTCTAACCATTTACGAGAACCATCTAATCCATTTGTTGACCAAGGAAGAGATGCTTCAAGTGGTCCCATAAACATTTCATATAAACGAAGTGAATCAGCACCATGACTTGCTACGATATCATCAGGATTAACAACGTTACCTCTAGATTTAGACATTTTTTCGTTGTTATCTCCTAAAATCATACCTTGATGTACTAAACGTTGCCATGGTTCTTTACATTTAACAACACCACAATCATAAAGAACTTTATGCCAGAAACGAGAATATAATAAGTGTAATACTGCATGTTCTGCTCCACCTACATATAAATCAACTGGTAACCATTTATCTAATAATTTTGGATCACAAATTTGTTCACTATTATGTGGATCAATATAACGAATATAATACCAACATGATCCGGCCCATTGAGGCATTGTATTTGTTTCACGACGCCCTTTTTGTCCATCGATTTCTACTTCTAACCAATCTTCACAGTTAGCAAGTGGTGATTCACCACTATCATGAGGTTGGAAATTTTTAGTTGCAGGTAATTCTAATGGAAGTTCTTCTACAGGAACTGTACGCATTGTACCATCTTCCATATGAACGATAGGAATTGGTTCACCCCAATAACGTTGTCTTGAAAATAACCAATCTCTTAATTTATAAGATACTTTCTTTTGTCCACAATGATGTTCTTGTAACCAATCAACCATTTTATCAATAGCTTCTTGTTTCCCAAGACCATTTAGCCATTCAGAATTGATGTGAACACCATCTTCTGTATAAGCAGCTTCTTCGATATTTCCACCTTCTAATACTGGAATGATTTCAATACCGAATTTTTTAGCAAATTCATAGTCACGATCATCATGAGCTGGAACAGCCATGATAGCTCCTGTACCATAACTTGCAAGTACATAATCAGAAATCCAAATTGGAATTTTTTTACCATTTACAGGATTGATTGCATAAGCTCCAGTGAAGACACCTGTTTTATCTTTATTAAGTTCTGTTCTTTCTAAGTCAGATTTACTTGCACAGCTTTCTTTATAAGCTTCAATAGCTGCTTTTTGTGCTTCAGTAGTAATTTCTTCAACATATGGATGTTCTGGTGCCATAACACAGTATGTTGCACCAAATAATGTATCACAACGTGTTGTAAAAACTGTAAATACTTTATTTGTTCCATCAATTTTGAAATCAACATTTGCCCCAATAGATTTACCAATCCAGTTACGTTGCATTTGTTTTGTAGCTTCTGGCCAATCTAAGTCATCTAAATCAGATAATAATCTTTCAGCATACTCTGTGATTTTTAAAACCCATTGACGCATTGGTTTACGAATAACAGGATATCCTCCACGTTCACTCTTACCATCAATAACTTCTTCATTTGCAAGAACAGCTTTTAATTCTGGACACCAGTTAACTGGAATTTCATCAATATAAGCTAATCCTTGATCATATAATTTTGTAAAGATCCATTGTGTCCATTTATAATATTCTGGATCACTTGTCGCAATTTCACGATCCCAATCATAAGAAAAACCTAATGATTTAATTTGTTTTCTAAAAACATCGATATTTTTCTTTGTAAATTCTGCAGGATGATGACCTGTTTGAATCGCAAATTGTTCAGCAGGTAATCCAAATGAATCAAATCCCATTGGATGTAATACATTATATCCTTGCATTCTTTTCATTCTTGATACGATATCTGTTGCAGTATATCCTTCAGGATGTCCTACATGTAAACCATTTCCAGATGGATATGGAAACATATCCATACAGTAATATTTAGGTTTTGAATCGTCATAACAATCTGTTTTAAATGTTTTGTTTTTGTCCCAATATTTTTGCCATTTTGGCTCTATTTTTGTGTGATCGAACGGCATAATTTTTCCTCCTTAAATATAAAAAAGCGTCCTTATCTAAGGACGCCAATTTTAACGCGATACCACCTTAGTTCTAGAAATAACCACTTCTAGCACCTCAAAACTTTAACGCAGTTCTACGATATTTTTTACTTTATTCAAAAATACATCTCCTAGGCGAGTTCACAAATGCTATAATCAGTTTTCACCAACCACTGACTCTCTAAATATAGGGGATTTGCTAATACTCCTATTCATTGATTTTGCCTTTTCATTATACCACATAGTAACTTATATGCAATAAAAAACTTTTCTTATCCTTTTAAAGCTTCTATAATCTCTATTTCCTTCACTTTTTTAATCGGAACTATACTGCAAAGTAGAGTAAAAATAAGTACCATAATAAACATAACACCCATCATTTCATAGGACACCGTAAAAAAATTATCCATCAAATTTGAAATACTTTCTTTAATAAGAGTGTTTGCTAAAACAAATAATTGATTTAAAACAAGAAACGCTTCGAAAAAAGCAACACCTGAGATAATCAAACCTTGAAATAAAACAATAATACATACTTGTTTAAGTGAAGCACCTAAGGTTTGTAAGATTGCAAAATACTTTTTTCTTTTAATCACCATTAAATACAAAACAAAACCTAATAAAAAACAAGCTGTAACAATTGATAATGAACTAAAACCAAGTAAGATAATTTCAATTTGTTCAAACTTTTCATCTATTGTTGAAGAAAGCGAACTGTTTGCAAGTTTAAATTGATAAGTTGGATATTTTTCTTTTAAAATCTTCATTGTTTTTTTATTTTTTACTTGTAAAAAAGCTGTATGTCCTTGTTCTAATTGATAAAGTTCTTGTAAATAATGATTAAACGCAAACTCTTTTAAATAAAGAGTTTCCATGACAGTTTCCTTTTCTTCAATTCCAACTATTTTTACAGGATAAGATTTTACTTCATTTTGATAGTCAAAAAAGAGATAAACTTCTTGATTTATCAAACTCTTTTGTTTTGTCAAATAGAGCAGTTGTTCATAAGTTGATCTTGTAAGAATAATTTCTTGATCATTTTCAATTCCTTTTCCTTGTATTTTTTGTTTTGGCATTTGAATATAATCAGAAATATAAAGTGTTTTATTCGTTTGATATTTTTTTAATGAAGAAATACCTAAAAATTCAACATCATCATTTTGTAAAAAACGATACATAATCTCTTTATGATGAATATTTTGTAAATCCTTTTGTGTTAACATCTCATTATTTTTCTTTTTCAACATAATTGTTGTAGATGGAATGATCTTTTCAAGCTGTGCTTGAATTTGTTTATTTGTTGAATTTGTAAGAGAAAGTGTCAACATAATACTTAAAAGTGCAATAAATAAAACTTGTATGACAATAAAATGACTTTTCCAACAAAGTTTAAAATCTTTTAATAAAAATTGAAAAAAAGATTTCTTTGTTGTTTTTTCTTTCGCTGTGATTGTTTCCTTTATTTTATTTTGATGAACCAAATGAATCTGTTGATCCTTGATTTCATAAAGGTAATCGTGATATTTAGAGGCAAGTTTTTCATCATGACTAATAACGATCACTAGTTTTTCTTTTGCCAGCTCTTTTAAAGTCTTAAACACTTCTTCACTATTTTTTACATCTAAAGCCCCTGTTGGCTCATCACATAAAACAACTGGGTGATTAGCTATAAATCCTCGATAAATGGCAATACGTTGTTTTTGTCCACCAGAAAGTAATTTTGTTTTATAAGATTGAAGCTTTTTTAATTTTAATCGTGAAAGTAAAATCTCTTTTTTAGCTGAAAATATTCTTTTAAAATAAGATATTAACGTTTCATTTTCTTTGACATTCATCTCTTCAATCAAATGAAACTGTTGAAAAATAAATCCTACATATTTTTGAATATAATGAGGAATTGTTTGAATGTCCCTGCCATCCATCTCTATTATTCCTTGATAATTAGAATCTAGACCTCCTATCATATTTAAAAGGGTTGACTTTCCACAACCACTTTGCCCAGTAATAACATAAAGTCCTTTTTCTTTAAAAGACAAACATACATCTTTTAATATAACGCGTTCATAAGCCTTGGTTAAATGCTTGATTTCTAACATACTATTCCTCCCTTAAACATTCATACATCTTTATTTTTTTCATTTTTACAAACATAAAAAGACTTAACAAAATACCTTGCACACCATAACAGCAAAGATAGAAAACATATACAAAATAGGAATACTTGCCTATTTTTGGTAAAATAAATAGTTTGGATATTCCAAATATTATTTTAGAAATATCAAAATAATTAATTGTGTGTAAAAAACAAAAAGAAAAAAGGCATGAAAAAACGCCAATAGTCATCATTGTCAATGTTACTTTTTTCAAAATAAACAAATTTAAATGTTTATTTTGGTAACCATTTGCAAGCATCAAAGCATAGGTTTTTTGATTTTCATAAAACATAGATAAAACAAGATATCCCATTAATACTAATGAAATTAAAAAGCTTAAAAGAATAAAAATAAAACTGATTTTAGTAAATAAATCAATCAATTCAAAATAGCTTCGATATTTCTCATAAATAAGACATGTTCCTTGATATTTCATCGGCAAATGATTTATGTAATTTTCTACAAAATCTTTGTTTTTTACATAAATCAAGCATGTTGATAAATCAATACATTGTATTGCTAGTCCATTAGGTAAAGAATGAAAACCATAATAAATAATAGGATCTTGATATGTATCATGAAGAACTCCTTTAACAGTTAATTCATACCTTTGTTGATTAAGAATATAGGCAATTTTTGTTTTCTTATATTTTTCTATAAAAGTGTTATTGACATACACTTCATTTTGATTGAGTTTTTTATTTATAGAAAAAGATTGAAAGTTTTTTAATCCTTCAATTTTTCCCATATCCAAACGATATAAATAGTTTCCTTTTAATTGTTTTATCTCTTTTTCTTTAAAAGGATTTTGATCTTTCTTTTGAATCATTACTAAATTATTATTCAATGTTTTTGTATACTGTTTTTGATAATAAATTTGAAAACCATTTAGACCACTTATAATCAAAGTAATCGCTAAAATCATATAGAGTTGTGAAACAAACATCATCATTGCTTTCTTTTGATCCTTCATCATCATTTTTATCATTTCCTTCAACAAACTTCCGCACTTTCTTTTTTTCGTTTCATAACGCAAATAAAGCTGATAATTCCAATGATAATGATGTTTTAAACAATTAAAATCAAGAACATAAGAGCTATATTTAAGACTCTCTTGATCATGTGATACGATAATGACTAAATGTTTTCGACTGATCTTCTTTAGAATCTCATAAACTTTCTTTCGATTATCACTATCTAGTGCTCCTGTGGGTTCATCACACAAAATAAGAGCGCTTGAACACAGAAGTGCTCTCATTAAAGCGACGCGTTGTTTTTGTCCACCTGATAAGTCTTTGATTTTTTGATTATCCATCCCTTGTAATTCAAAAATCTCACTTAAATTTTGATACTTTTTCAAATCTACTTTGATTCCTTTTAAATGACAATAAAATAAACAATTTTCTTTCACTGTTAAATAATCAATTAATTGATTATTTTGATAAACAAAACTTATATTTTGTTGGCGATAATCCTTTATTTCTTTAATATTTTTTTGATTAAATAAAATTTCTCCTTCATATTCTTGATCTATTCCTGCAATCAATTGTAAAAGTGTTGATTTCCCACACCCACTTTCACCTGTAATAACAACAAGACCTTGTTTAGGAAAAGTAATGGATAAATCTTCAAATAAAATATTTTCTCCTTCTATTGTTTTAAATTTCTTTGTAACATTTTTTAACTCTAATCCCATTTTCTTCCTCCTTATGTTATAATTGCTTCGGTGATAAAATGAATCAATTCAAATACTCTTTAGATAACAAACGTTATCATACTTATAACTACTATTTAAAAAATAAATACCATCAAAAAGTTGCTAAAGTTGCATTAAACGCAGACTTTACCTGTCCAAATCGTGATGGTTCAAAAGGTTATGGTGGCTGCATTTTCTGTAGTTCCTCAGGATCTGGTGATTACGCTGGAAATGTCCATGATCATTTAGAAAAACAATTCCAAACCATTTCACAAATCATGAAAAGAAAATGGCCCGAATGTGCTTATATTGCCTATTTTCAAGCAAATACAAACACTTATGGACCATTAGATAAAATCAAAAAGATGATTCAACCTTTTTTAGAAAAAGAGGATGTTAAAGGAATTGCCCTTGCCACACGTCCTGATTGTTTAAGTGAAGAAATCGTTTGCTACTTAAGTGAAGTTAATCAAACAAAAGATGTTTATATTGAACTTGGCTTACAAACAATTCACGATGAAACAAGTAAACTGATTAATCGAGGTCATACCTACCAAGAATTTCTTGATGGTTTAGCCTTATGTCGTCAATACAATTTAGAAGTGTGTGTGCATATCATCAACGGTCTTCCTTTCGAAACAAAAGAAATGATGATTGAAACAGCGAAAACACTCGGACAACTTGATATTCAAGCTTTAAAAATTCATATGCTTTTTGTAGTAAAAAATACAAAACTCCAACAAATGTATGAAAATCATGAATTTGAAATGCTTACTCGTCAAGAATATATTGATATCGTTGTTGAACAACTTCGCTATATTAATCCTGAAATCATTCTTGAAAGACTGACAGGTGATGGTAAAATCGATGATTTAATTGCGCCAATGTGGTCAATTAAAAAAGTAACGATTTTAAATGATATTGATAAACAAATGAAAGAACGTGATATTTATCAAGGAGATCTTTATAAAAAAATAGTCCAATAAAAATGGACTATTTTTTATATAACCTCTATTACTATTATATACCTCTTTTTTCGTATTTTTGTCTCAAATTTGTTTCAAATTTTTTAAAAAATTTGATTTTATTTTACATAAACCTTTATAAGCTTAATTATTTCTTTATTTTTTCATAGATACCATAGAATGAAGATTAAAAAGCTGTTTTAAGCTTACCGTTTTTCTTTAAAACAAATGTTCCTTTTTCCCTTTTTTCTAACAATATATCCTGATTGGAACAATTTGTTCATTACCTGTTTTTACTGCAATTCGCGAAACTTCAAATTCTTCCATTAATTTAAACGGAAGAATTGTCGCCATTGGATAATATGCCGTTTTAATTCTATTATAAAGCTAACTTCTTAATGGTTTATCCCCTAAATTATTTGTAAGTTTCATAATATCACCCACTTGGTTTATCATTATATAACATCCCTTTTATAATCATAATCTTCTTTTTTAAGCATCTATTAATTTTAAAATCGTCTTTCTACCTGCAATTCCATCCACTTTTAATCCTCGATCTTTTTGAAATTGTTTCACAGCTGTTTCTAAACCTGATCCAAAAATTCCAGGGTACTCAACACCATGAACTTCATAACCACGACACATTAAAGCAATTTCTACAGCCGTTACTAAATATTGTTTGTCGCTTTTCTTTACATAATGCTTTCCCAAAGAAGCTTTACTCTTTTTACCAAAAATACCATCTACAGATAATTTTTTTCCATAATCAAGATTTATCGCTTTTTGAAAACAACGCCTCATATTTTTTAAAGTGTTTCTTCCACAAATACCATCAATAAGAATAGAATGATTCGTAAAATTTATTGATTGTTGTTGTCCACGTGCAATTACGCTATCTTTATTTGGATTTATTGCTGATTTAGGAATAGTTGAAGATTTTTCTAGATTTTCCATTGTAGTATTAACAATATTGTTTTTAAATTTTTGCCAGATCGAAGCATCTAATAGTCCATTACAATTTGGACATAATTTTCCATTAACATCAAAATGTCGATAAACGCGATCAATGCTAATGTTGTATTTTTTCATTAATAATCGTGAAAAAGAATAGACATTTTCTAAAGTTTGATTGGTAATTTCTACCTTCCCATCTTTTTTAGTATCACACATTTCAATAGAAATAGAATTTGTATTTGTGATTACTTGATACATCGGATGATGATTTGATTGACACTTACCCCCAACACTATAAGCAACATAATCATCTGGAACACTGCATGTCACAGAATCATCATCTATAAAATAATGAGCTGATGCTTTAACAATTCTTCTTGCAAAATAGCTCCCGTTAGCCTCATCACTATCACCATCATTACTTGTATAATGAATAATTAAATATTTAATTTTCAAAGTATCTCTTTTCCCACCGTAATTTGCACGGTTTGCAAGATGTTTTTTGATTACATATGCCATAAAAAGCCCCTCCTTTTTATGTATATGCTCATAAATATTTTTTGTTTTAAAATAAAAATCACCTACCATTAGATAAGTGATTTTCTTAATATTATTTTTTGGGAGTAAAATAGGAGTAATATATCCTCAAAACCCTCTTTGTTAAGCCAAATGGCACTATTCAGTTTCGATTAATCCATAATTGCCATCATTACGACGGTAAACAATACTAATAGCATCTGTTTCAGTATCACGATATACAAAGAATGAATGTCCAATTAATTCCATTTGCATAATTGCTTCTTCCATATCCATTGGTTTTGGAGTAATTGTTTTTGTTTTTACTAATACGTCTTCTTCTTCGTCATCTAGTGGTTCAATTGATGCTAAATTGAATGCAAGTTTATTATCTTTTGACTTTCTGTTTAATCTTGTTTTATACTTTCTGATTTGACCTTCTAGTTTATCAATTACTAAATCAATTGCATTGTATAAATCTTGATCCACAACTTCAGCTCTTAAAAGTACATATTCAGTAGGAATTGTCACTTCAATTTTTTGTCCGTAAGGATAAGTTCTTACAAGCACTTTGGCTTCTACATTTTCACTGACAATGAAGTATTTATCTAATTTTGATAATTTTTCACCGACTTTTTCTTCAATTGCTTCTGTGATTTCAATGTTCTTTCCTCTTAATGTAATTTTCATAATTAATTCCTCCTTTTGATACCTTTATTATACTATAAACTTTCTTAAATTCCTACTTTAATATAACTTTTTATCTCTTGAAAAAATATTAAAAATAAAAAAAGCTCAATTCATGAGCCTTTTTTACATATATTTTTTTAAATTTTCAACCTTATCTAACTGTTCCCAAGGTAAATTAGCTTCTGGTCTACCAAAATGTCCATAAGAAGCTGTCTTTTTATAAATTGGTGTTCTTAGATTTAATGTATGAATAATTCCTGCAGGTGTTAAATCAAATTCTTGTTTAATTGCTTCAAGAATAACATCATGAGGTACTTTTTCAGTTCCTTTTGTATCAATATAAATAGATGTTGGTTCTTTTACACCAATAGCATAAGATAATTGGATTTCAAGTTCATCACACATATCAGCCGCAACAACGTTTTTAGCAATATAACGTGCCATGTAAGCAGCCGAACGGTCTACTTTAGTTGGATCTTTTCCAGAGAAAGCTCCCCCACCATGACGTGCATATCCACCATATGTATCAACAATAATTTTTCTTCCGGTAAGTCCTGTATCTCCATGAGGACCACCAATAACAAAACGTCCTGTTGGATTGATTAAAACACGATAATCTGTATTCATATCATATTTTTTTACAACGGCATCCATAACATTTTCTTTAACGAATTTTTTAAATTCTTCTTCATTAAAATCATCATCATGTTGAATAGACATTAAAATTGTATCAATCACTGGTTTTTCATCTGTATAATCAATTGTCACTTGTGCTTTCATATCAGGTCTCGCCCATTTAAAAGTTCCATCATGTCTTAAAGTTGAAGCATAACGAACTAAATGATGCGCAATAGAAATAGCAAGAGGCATATACCCTTCTGTTTCCTTTGTAGCATAACCAAACATAATACCTTGATCTCCAGCCCCACCGACTTCTTCATTTGTTCCAAGAGCAATATCACTTGATTGACTATCCATGACAACTTCGATTTTGCATGTTTTATAATCCATACCTTTAGCTTCATCATCATAACCAATTTCTTTTAAAACATTTCTTGCAACAGTTTCATAATCCACTTTCGCATTTGTAGTAATTTCTCCACCAATTACGACTAGATTTGTTGTTGCAAAACATTCACAAGCAACACGTGAATTAGGATCTTGTTTAAAACATTCATCAAGAATTGCATCACTGATTTGATCACAAACTTTATCAGGATGTCCTTCTGATACTGATTCTGACGTAAATAAAATTTTTTCTTTCATTTTTTTCTTCCTCCTTCATTTATCAAATAAAAAAGCTTCCTAAAGAGAAAGCCGTTAGGAAGCTTTCTCTTATTGTTCAAGAATAAACTTGCTCAGTAAAGGCACCTTCTAACATATAGGGTTGCCACCACTTCATCGATCTTCATCTCATGGTTCTTAATAAGAGTCCTTTTTATTTTTATTGATATTCTTCTTTTTTTAATGATGTCATTTTTTCTATGAGTTCATCTTCTAAACCAAGGTCTTTCAAAATATGAGCAATCTTGATTTGATTTTTCTTTTTTTCATCCAATTTCATCACCTAAAATAAGTGTGACTTGTAAAAAGAAATTTATAATGAATCCAACGACTAAAACATAATATTACAAACTCTCTATAAATGCAAGAAATTTGTACTATAATGCTGATGAAATATTTTGTACTTCTAAAACACCCGGAACTTCTTCCATTAAGATTTGTTCAACACCATCTTTTAAAGTCTCATCAATCATGGTACATCCTGCACAAGCACCAAGCATTCTTACATAAACGATTCCATCTTTAAAATCAACGTATTCAATATCTCCACCATCTCTTTGAAGGTAAGGTCTTAATTTATGAATGACATTTTTGATTTGTTCTTCCATATTTTCCATTTTCGCAAACTCCTTTTTTTATAACTTTGATCTTATTTCATATAAATCCCACCATATTTTATATTTTTTCCTTATTAAATACAACACATATGATTAAATTGTGCTATAATAGTGCCGCAAGGAGTGAAATCAAGTGACAAAACTTATCAAACGAGGGGATATCATTGATGTTAAAATAACCGGTATTCAACCTTATGGTGCTTTTGCTCTTTTACCTGATAATTCTACAGGATTGATTCATATCTCAGAAATATCAGATAAATTTGTTAAAAGTATTGCCAGTTATGTTCATGTTAATGATATTGTTAAAGTAAAAGTCATTGATTTTGATCATTCTAGCAATCACGCCAAATTAAGCTTGAAAGCTGTTGACAATCGTTTTCGAAGAAAAGACAAGAAACTCGTCTATAAAAATCCGCGAAAACCAATTGTAGAAACACCTAAAGGTTTTTTACCTTTAGTTCAAGCAATGGAAGAATGGTTAAAACAAGGTGTAATGGAGGAAAACTAAATGATCACATTAGATTTATCAAAAGCAAAATTAGCTGAAGATTTAGGATCATACAAAGAAAAAGTAGCAGAAATTCATGATATGATTCAAAACAAAACAGGTGCTGGTAACGATTTCCTTGGATGGGTTGAATTACCAGAAAATTTTGACAAAGAAGAAGTTCAATTAATGAAAGAAACTGCTGCTAAATTAAGAAAAAAAGTAGACGTATTATTAGTATGCGGTATCGGGGGATCTTATTTAGGAGCACGTGCTGCTATTGAAGCAATCAACGGTTTATATTCTGATGACAAAGTTGAAATCATCTATGTTGGTAATACTTTCTCATCAACTTATATTAAGCAAGTTGCTAAATACATTGAAGGTAAAGATTTCGCTATCAATGTTATTTCTAAATCAGGAACAACTACTGAAACTTCTATTTCTTTTAGAATTTTCAAAGAAATGTGTGAAAAGAAATATGGTAAAGAAGGTGCTCGTGAAAGAATCGTAGCAACTACTGATAGAGAAAAAGGTGCACTTAAAAAATTAGCAACTGATGAAGGTTATGTAACATTCGTTGTCCCTGATGATATCGGTGGACGTTATTCAGTATTAACTGCTGTAGGTTTATTCCCTATCGCTATGGCTGGTATCGACATTGATGAAATGTTAAAAGGTGCTAAAGATGCGATGGTTAAATATAATGATTCAAACATTGAAACAAACGATGCTTATCGTTATGGTGTTGCAAGACAATTATTAAATAAAGCTGGATATTCAGCAGAAATGTTTGTAACTTATGAATTACAATTAAACAATGTTGCTGAATGGTGGAAACAATTATACGGTGAATCTGAAGGTAAAGAAAATAAAGGTATTTTACCTCACAGCGCTGTATTCTCAACTGATTTACATTCATTAGGACAATTTATCCAAGAAGGTTCTAAAGTTTTATATGAAACAATCTTCGAAGTTAAAAATCCTCAAGAAGATATGATTATTCCAAGTGATCCAGATGATTTAGATGGATTAAATTATTTAGCTGGCAAATCTGTTGATTATGTCAATAAAAAAGCATGCGAAGGTACTATTGATGCTCACGTTAATACTGGTAACGTACCAAACATCATCATTTCATTAGATAAAATGGATGCTTATGGATTTGGTTACATGGTTTATTTCTTCGAAATGTCATGTGCTATGTCAGTTTACTTCTTAGGAGTAAACCCATTCAACCAACCTGGTGTTGAAGTTTACAAGAAAAACATGTTCAAATTATTAGGTAAACCTGGTTATTAAGATTGAAGAAAGTAGATTTGTTCTACTTTCTTTTTTTTTACATAATTTATAATGGTGATATTATGAAAAGAGGAAAATATATTCTTATAATAATACTTATACTTTTTCTCACAATTTACTTCTTTTCATTTCGTATCACCCCTCAAATTGAAAATATCGCCCACAAAGAAATCAATCAATTTATGCAAATACTAATCAATCATACTTCATTTACTCAAAAAATAGAGACGAAAAAGCTTTATAAAAAAGAAAATAATACCATTAGTTTTCAAATGAGTTATATTAATGATCTCGCTACAAACTATATCAACAATCTTGAAGAAACCCTTTTAAAGCTGGAAGATGGCACCTATAAAAAGAAAGACACCTCTCCCTATAATAAAAAACTTCTTCATATCAGTAAACAACAAGGCGTCATTGCCCGCGTACCTCTTGGCTCTCTTACAAATAATATTTTTTTACAAAATGTTGGTCCAAGTCTTTCTATTAAATATAAAACACTTTCTTTGACATCGTCAAATATTAATAAAAAAATAAAAAATTATGGTATTAATCATCTTGCAATCTCCATTGATTTAAATATAACCATTACTTTACAAGTTCTAGTTCCTTTATATCATGACCATTTTAAAGAAAATTATACCATTCCTCTTGTTTATGAAATAATTGAAGGTGAGGTGCCCTCATGGTATCAAAATTAAATATCTTACAAAATTATTATCATATTCCTTTAGAAGATCAATTTACTTTTACTTATGACTCTCATAAATATTATCTTACAAATAAACCCTTTCCCTTCTATTATCAAAAATATATTTCTTTACTTCAAATCAATCCTTTTAAAATCATTGATAATATTTACCAACAAAAACAATCTCAAGGATTTATTCTTTATCAATTACTAAACATTCCAACCGATATCCAAAAAATTATTTCTATCTCTCTTATTCCGCTAGAAGCCAAAACAATAAACGATATAAAAAAAGAATGGATTCAATATTACGAATCCATTCTAATCCATACGTCCTTAAATTCTTTAGAATACCAAATCATCTATTACACCCTTTTTACCCTTTGTCAGCTGTCTATCGAACTTTTAAATCATTATTTTACTTCTTCTACAACAATACCTTGTAGTTTGCAACATCAAACAATTCAATCCCTTGAAGATATCTACAAGATAGAAAATATTACTTTAGATCTTACTGTACACGATCTCTTGAATCTTTATCTAAATGATTTTATTACTCTTCAACAATTAGAACATATTTTTAATGAAAACAACCTCACTTCAAAAGAATTACAATTACTTTTATGTTATGCTCTTTTCCCTAAATCTTGCTTACTCTATTATCATGAAGACAGCTTAATTCAAAAGAGTAAAAGATTAATGAAATATAATAAAAAACTGCATTCTCTTATCCTTCTCCTACAAAAATATATTCAAATTCCATTACTCAACTGGATAAAATAATTTTTAATAATATGTACTTTTTGATAAAATTCAATATTGATCTTTATTTTCAATATACTCTTCTAAACAAACACCCAATTCTTTTATTTTCTTTGCATGAACTTTTCCAACATAGCGATAATGCCACGGTTCATATCCTACTTTAGTGATATTATTTTTATTTGTTGGATAACGTAAAATAAAGCCATATTTCCAGCTATTTTGAATCAACCAATGTTGTTCTGCTGTATTTTCTTGTTGATGATCTAGTCGTTGATTTTTCAAAGAAACAATATCTACCGCTAACCCTAATTGATGTTCACTCGTTTGTGGTCTTGCTACCCAAAAAGCTGCTTTATCAAAAGCTTCTGCTTTTGAATACCCTTGATTTAAGTATTTTTTTACTTTATTTTGATAAAGGTCTTCTTGTTTTTCATAAGTTCGATAAGAAGAACAAATCAATGGATTTAATCCTTCCTTTTTTGCTGCTTGTAACATGTCCATGAGATCTTTATAAATGCGGCGATCAACTGATTGCCCGTTATTCAAACGCACCAAATTAACTTTCCAGTTTTCAGGTATGGTATTTTCATAATTAACTAATGTTAACAAATCATCATTATTGACACTATTTGTAGATTTCCATTGATTATTTTTTACTTTAATCATCATATCGAATTGATTATTACTTTGACGTAGCTGTTTACTTATTATAAAAAAGAAACTTGTAATAATTCCACCTATCAACCATGCCATAATGAGTATTTTTATTTTCTTCATTTTATCTTGCCCCTTCCAATAAAAATGCATCTCTTTTACACTTTTAGTGTATAAAAGAGATGCATAAAAATATCATAAAAGAAGCATCTAAGTTGTATCAATTACTTGAACTACCTGTTGCATACATGTAATTATATGCCAATTTAAATAAATACTTTTGAATTTCTTTTTCAGATAAACCTAAATATTTTCTTCCAAAAATATAAACTTCTTCATCAGTTTCTTCATTGTATTTTTTATTATAATAATTGTATTGATATATTAAATGTGTATCAGCATCGATCATTACATTAAAAATATCTTCTCCGTTTGTAAAATTCACCTGATAAACACGTACGCTTTTTTTTGGATTTTCCACATTACTATAACGTTTTAATGCATAGTTATAGCATACATAATTTTCATCAAAATTGAGGTTCGTTAAAATTCCAAGGCTTTTCAATGTTTCTAATTGTTCATTAATAATCGTTTTAATCTCTTGAACATTTTCATCATTCATATCCTGAACTTGTGTTGTCGTAATAATATTATTCCCTCTATTTTCATAATCAATAATTAATTCTAATTTTTCTACAACTGAAAGTTTACTTATTTGTGCAGCAGATTGTTCATTTTTTATTTTTTCAACTTGAAGATGTCCAATCAATTGATTATCTTGCATTTTAGAAATAACTAAAGGGCCTAATGAAATAAGAATTAATACAGTGATAGCAAAAATGAACTTGATTTTATTTTTGCATTTCTTCATTATTTATCACTCCTTCTATCTTCACAGTTACTGTTGTTCCTTTCCCTAAAACACTTTCAAAATCAAGAAGACCATGATGGAGTTTAATAATTTGATCGCATAAGGCAAGTCCTAACCCTGCTCCTCCTGCACTACGAGAACGTGATTGATCAACCATATAAAATGCCTCTTTGATTTTGTCTAATTCATCTGTAGCCATACCACATCCATTATCTTCAATTACAAATTGATATCCTGTTTTTGCTACAGTTCCTTTTAAAGATATCTTCCCATTTTTACCAATAGCTTTACGGGCATTATCAAGCAAGTTTAAACAAACTGTTTTCATCAAATCAGGTTCAATATGCAATTCACCGGGTTCAATTTCAGTAATAAATTGAATGTTATTTTCTTTCATTAATAAATCTACAGTATCTTCAATTCCCTGAAAAAATGTTTGAGCAGAAATTTTATACATTTTAAAATCCTGTTTTTTTAAAACAATCAAGTTTAACAATTTCATCGACATAGATTCTAAACGTTTTCCTTCTTCAACAATTAAATGAGAATAATTGATGATTTCTTCCTCACTTAAACATTTTGAACGCAACATATCTCCATAACCAATAATAGATGTTAAAGGCGTTTTAAGTTCATGAGCAAAGTTCCCTACAAACATCTCTTGTCTTTCAACAGCCTCATGTAATTCTTTCATTGTGATTTCTAAACGTTTTGCCATCGTATTAAAATCTTTCGTTAACTGTCCAATTTCATCTTCACTACTTACCATTACAGGAACAAATACCTGCCCATCAGCAATCCCTTTCGTTGCTTTAGATAACTTCTTGATTGGATAAACAAGCCATCTTGTTACAATAAAAATAACAATTGTGCTTACAAACAAAAGAACAAGTGTATAATAAAATAATGTTCTAAATTGACTTTCACGATTTAAAAATAATTCTGAAATATCTCGAACATTTTCAAAATAGAGTTTTGTTTCATTTAAAGAAAAGCATCGAAGTACTTGTAACTTATAACGATTTTTATCCTTTAAAACAATAGATCCTCGTTCATTTTGAGATATTCTCTTAAATAATTTGTGTTGATCCTTAAAAGTATCATTTTGATAAATAACATTTCCATTTTCATCTCGCACGCAAAATGAAACATTCCCTCGAAACGTTTCAACAATCATATTACAAAATACATTTTTAAGTAAATTCGTACGTTCTTGTGTACTATCTTCTTTAAGTGCTATTTCTTCTAAATAGGGATATAACTCAAGAGTCAATGAATTAACTAATATATCATTTTCTTGATAAATACTTTCTACCTCTCGGTCAAAGGAATTTTTAAAACTTGTTTGAATCAACATGGTACCACCTACACTAAAACAAATAAGTGTAATCGTCATAATACTAAAATAGAGTTTCCAAAAGAATTTCATCACTCTACCTCCAAACGATAGCCAACCTTATAAACAGGCACAATTTTATCTTCTAACCCTAGTTTCTTTCGCATTCTTTGTACATGAAGATCAACCGTTCGACTATCTCCCATGTAATATTCTCCCCATACAGCTTCATAAATACGATCATGAAATAAAGCAATATTTTTATTTTGAATAAATAGCAACAATAAATCGTATTCTTTTACTGTTAAATTAATTACTTGTCCCTCTTTCTTAACAATCCGTGAAAGTGTATCAATCGTGATATCATAAACATTTAATAGAGTTTCTGTTTTATGAAAACGGCGTAGTACCGTTTCTACACGTGCAACTAATTCTATAATTTCAAAGGGTTTTGCGATATAATCTTCCGCTCCTAATTTTAAACCCTTAACACGATCTTTAACATCGCTTTTAGCGGTCAAGAAAATAACAGGGATTTCTAAAGGGCGAATATATTCCATCAATTCATAGCCATTGATTTCTGGCAACATAATATCTAATAAAATTAAATCAAAATGATTATGATCTATTAATTCAATCGCTTCTTTACCATCAAATGCACATAAACAACTATAACCCGCATCTGATAAATTAATTTTAATAAGTCGATTGATTGATTTTTCATCTTCAACAATTAATATTTTATTCATGAAATCACCTCATCACTTTCATCATACATCAAAATTGCATCTTAATTGCATCATTTTATAATAAAAAAACACACCTACTAAGTAAGTGTGTCAGCTCCATCATGGAGCGGGTGATGGGAATCGAACCCACGTAACCAGCTTGGAAGGCTGGAATTCTACCATTGAACTACACCCGCATAATTCAATCTGTCTTTCAGTGAGTTCTCTACTCACCAACTGACTTGATTAATTATAACAGACCAAAAAGCATTTGTCAATACTTTTTTCAAAAAAATTTGTCATTTTTATGTACCGGGACAGATTTCTCTATCCCGACACATTTTTACTGACTTTATACACATAATCAGTCATTTTCGCCACATCATTTTTTGAATTAAAAACTCCGAACGACGCTCTGACCGCTCCCCTATCCGATGTACCTATCGCTCTGTGTGCGAGCGGTGCACAATGATAACCCGCTCTTACCGCCGCTTTGCCCTTAAGCATTTCAAAAACTTCTTCGCTTCCGAGATTTGCCACATTAAACGCGACAGTCGCAACACTGTTATCATTCCCGTATACCGTAACATTATCCATATTCATCAAATTTTCTTTAAATTTTTCGGAAAGCATTTTTTCATACTTACCGATTACATCAACGCCGTATTTCATAACATACTTAACCCCTGCCCCCAAAGCCTTAATTGCAGGTGTATTCATCGTACCGCTGTGGAACTTATCGGGCATAAATTCCGGCTGGGAAACGCTCTCCGAATTACTTCCCGTTCCGCCCGTCACAAGCGGTGCAAGTTCTTCCGGACTTTTCACATACAATCCGCCTGTTCCAAGCGGTCCCATAAGACCTTTATGTCCCGGAAAAGCTATCATATCCGCATTCATTTTTTCCGCATCAATATTTATGCTCCCTGCCGTTTGTGCAACGTCCAGCAAAAACGGTATTTTATGCTTTTTCGCTATTCTTCCTATCTCATACACCGGCTGAATTGTTCCGCACACGTTTGACGCGTGGGTACAGACAATCAGCTTTGTATCTTTCCTCACAGCCTTTTCAACATCTTCCGCATGTACATATCCGCTCTTATCCGCTTTTACAACGGTGTAATTACCGGGCAAACAAGCAGGTCTTAAAACGCTGTTATGATCCATCTCCGTAACGACAATATGTCCTCCGTTTGACATTGTGCCGAGAATGGCAGTGTTCAGAGCATACGTCGCATTTTGCGTAAAAACAATATTTTCGGCTTTTTTTATATTAAAAAGCTGTGCAATCAAATCTTGTGTATCTACAATAGCACGCACTGCGTCCATACTCATCTTATGTCCTCCCCGTCCTGCGTTTCCGCCCGAAAACAAGGTACTCTTAAAAAGCGTCGCATACACCGACAAAGGCTTTTTCAAAGTCGTTGCCGCGTTATCAAGATACAACATCATAAACACGCTCCCCGTTTACTGTTCTTTCTATATAAATCCGTCTAATCGGAATCTCATTATCGCCGGCTATCTTTCTGATTTCATTAAGTGCACGGTCATCAACACGCACGGAATAGGAACAGCCACCTTGATTTAAAGCGGACGGCGTATGCACAACATATGCCGGAAAACCGATAATTTTTTCTGCAGCTTTTTTAAGTCTTGTCGCAGTAGTGACCGATCCAATCAATATATACATAAATTTCACTCCCCTCAAATATTTTAAAAAGGCAAGCGAGAAATTCTTGCCTCCTTACTATATAATATTCAATCGACGATAGTTTGTGAGTAAACAAAAAAACTGCCGACAATTTGTCGACAGCCTCGGACTTTAGACAAAACCATAATGGTTTTGTCTACTTTATTTTTGGGAGTTTGAGGTGCAACCTCATTAAAAATCATTTCTGACGACCTGTGCGGCAGAAATG